>JAAUXY010194957.1_pt1 | contig 20878 bp, 19 predicted proteins | sample 7278121 | NCBI WGS metagenome assembly JAAUXY01 (sample SAMN14350117, study PRJNA611818) | marine sediment metagenome | isolation source: surface marine sediment (1.8m) | place: French Polynesia: Moorea | collected 2018-08 | reverse complement strand
TTTGACCGAAAGCAAAGCCACCAACATCATAGACGTTGCGTTTTCCCATCCGATAAAGCTCATTGCCAACGCACTTGGCGTGCCGCCCAGGTACATGATGGAAATGGGTAAGGAACGCGGTGTGGCAACGGCAGCGCTGGTTGGCGCCAAGGAGCATGCCGTCAAGCAGGTCGAGGCGGGTGTCGACATTCTCGTCGTCGCCGGTACAGAAGCCGGTGGCCACTGTGGCGAGGTCAGCACCATGGTGCTCGTCCCCGAGGTGTGCGAGGCCGTCAAAGGCAGCAACGTCGGTATTCTTGCCGCCGGCGGAATTGTGCAGGGCCGACAGATGGCTGCCTGCATGGCCATGGGTGCGCATGGCGCCTGGACCGGATCCATGTGGTTGACGACCGCCGAGGCGGAAACTTCGCCCGTCGTCAAAGAGAAATATGTCCAGGCAACGTCCCGTCAGACGGTGCGCAGCAAATATCGCACGGGCAAATACTCCCGACAGCTGCGGTCTGACTGGACTGACGCATGGGAGTCCGAGGAGGCGCCGGAATCACTGCCCATGCCGCTGATGTCGCTCATCAGCGAGCCTGCGCTGTCGCGTGTGACGAAACTCGCTGAAGGTGGTCATCAGGGCGCGAAGCAGCTGGCGACTTTCTTTGTGGGTCAGGGTGTCGGGCTCATGAACGATATCCAGGACACGCGCACCGTCGTGCGGGAATTCATGGAAGACTACCTCGAAGCGACCGAGCGCCTCGCTGCGACAATGGGCGACTGAGCGATGGCTGAGGCAGTAGAAGCAGTCGAAGCGGAAGCCCACGAAGTCATCATCATTGGTGCGGGTGTGTGCGGTATCTACATGCTGCATCGCATGCTCGATATGGGTGTCGATGCAACAGTGTTGGAAGCCGGCGACGGGCTTGGCGGCACCTGGTACTGGAACCGCTATCCGGGCGCTCGATTCGATTCGGAAAGCTACTCCTACGGCTATTCGTTCGATGAAGATATTCTCGCGGAATGGAACTGGAGCGAGCACTTTGCCGGCCAGCCCGAAACGCTGAGCTACCTGAACTTCGTCGCGGATAAGCTCGGCGTGCGTCCACACATGCAGTTCGGCTGTCGGGTGAAGTCGTGCGCGTTTGCGGAAGACACCAACTCATGGCTCGTCACGCTGGACGACGGGCGCGAGCTGACCTGTACGTATCTTCTGACAGCCATTGGCATGCTGTCGGCGGCCACGCCGCCGCGCATCGAGGGGGTAGATACGTTCGAGGGCCAGGCTTTTCACACTTACTACTGGCCGCAGGAGCCGGTGGACTTTACTGGCAAACGGGTTGCAATCATCGGCACGGGCGCAACCGGTGTGCAGGTGATTGGCGAGATTGCCGACAAGGTAGGGTCGCTGACCGTCTACCAGCGTCGACCCAACTGGTGTGCACCGTTGCACAACCGGCCCATCACCGAAGCAGAGATGGCGGACATCAAGTCACGCTACGACGAAATCTTCGAGCAGTGCAGCAAGACGCCGGGCGCTTTCCTGCACGGACCTGACCGTCGCACGTTCGACGAGGTCCCGGAAGCGGAAAGGCTCGCATTCTGGGAAGAACTCTACGACTCTCCGGGCTTTGGCGTCTGGCTCGGCAACTTCCGCGACGTGCTGGTGGAGCAGGAACCGAACGAGGAATACTCTGCTTTCATTGCCGACAAGATTCGCCAGCGGGTGCATGACCCGGAGGTGGCGGAAAAGCTCATCCCCAAGGACCACGGCTTCGGCAGTCGGCGCGTGCCCATGGAGACGAACTACTACGAGGCGTACAACCGTGACAACGTGGAGCTGGTAGACGTCAACGAGACGCCGATCGAGCGGATCACGCCCCGCGGGATCCAAACCTCAGACCAGGAGCGCGAGTTCGACATCATCATCTACGCCACCGGCTTTGACGCCATTACCGGTGCGTTTGATCGTATCGACTTCACCGGCGTTGACGGTTTGAAGCTGGCTGACAAATGGCACGACGGGCCGGTCACGTATCTCGGCGTGCAGGTGGCGGGTTTTCCCAACATGCTGACGCTTGCCGGTCCTCAAGGCGCCTCGGTCTCTTCGAACTTTCCGCCCTGCATCGAGTTTGCCGTGGATTGGGCCGCCGACCTCATCAGCCACTTGCGAAAGCACGGCATCGGGCGCATCGAAGCTGATGCTGACGCAGAGGCTCAGTGGACCGAGGAAATCAAGGCGGGGTACCAGGGCTCGCTGCTGGCAACCGCGAAGTCCTGGTTTACGGGCTACAACTCCAACGTCGACGGGCACGACAAGATGCGCTACATGATGTATCTGCGCGGCGCGCCGAAGTATCGCGAGCGCCTCGACGGCGTGGCGGACAACGGCTACGAGGGTTTCGTTTTAGACGAGGGCGCCTAGCGGCTGCTTTTCGCCACCGCCGTCATCATACGGTCGAGCATTTCGTCGAGCACCGGTGGGGGCGTTGCGAAGTTCAGACGCACGAAGTTGTCCGTGTAACTCGAAAACTCGCGTCCGTCGCTCAAGGCAACGCGGGCCTCTTCCAGGAAAAAATCGTGTGGCGCGCCTTCTAGCCCGAGCGCCGTGCAGTCGAGCCATGCCAGAAAGCTCGCCTCCGGCGGGAAATAGCGGATTTCCGGGGCGCGCTCATCCAGCACTTCGCGGATGCGGCTGCGGTTGTGATCGAGCTGCTCCATGAGCGCGGCGAGCCAGTCGTCGCCGCTGCGCCACGCGGCCAGCGTCGCTTCGATGCCGAACACGTTTGGCGGGCCCAGCAGCCGCGGATGAAACCGCTCCAGGTGTCGGTTCATCAGATCAGCGTGACCAAAGTGCATGAGCGCGCACTTCAAACCGGCAATGTTGAACGCCTTGGACGCGGAGCTCAGCGTGATGGTGCGTCTTGCGATCTCGGGATTGAGCGAGGCAATCGGGATGTGCTCGTGCCCCGGAAAGACCAGGTCTGAGTGCACCTCGTCGGAGACGACAACCAGGTTGTTGGTGATGGCAATGGAGGCAATCTGTTCCAGCTCGCGCCGCGTCAGTACCCGGCCGGTTGGATTGTGTGGATTACACAAAAGCAGCATGCGCGTGTCGGATGTCACCGCGCGCTCGAGACCATCGATGTCGACTGCAAACCCCTGCTCGCCAACCTGCAGTGGATTGTCGACCAGCACGCGGTCCAGCTCGCTGACGATGTCCAGAAACGGGTGGTAGATGGGCGTTTGAATGACAACGCCGTCGCCGGGAGTAGAAAAGGTTTCCACCGCCGCGCGCAGCGCCTGGATCAGATCACCGAATGACTGGGTGAGCTGGGGATCCGGCGCCCAGCCGCAGCGTGTCTGCATGCGTTCGCTGTAAGCCTCCGCCAGCTTCTGCTGCGCATCCCGCGCGATGTAGCCGAAGTCTTCCCGCGCCATGACGTCTTTGATGGCTTGCTTGATGGGCTCCGCCACGGGAAAGTCGAGGTCGGCAATCCATGCGGGAATGACGTCCTCGGGATAGTCGGTCCATTTGACGCCCGTGCGGCGGCGCAGCGCGTCCAGGCTGATGTCTAGATTCGGCATGGGTGCTCCTTCCCTGGGCGTGTCAATCTGCCTCCGGTCGACCTTTCATCATCCGCAGCGGATTGTATGTCAAAACCGTTTCGCCTTTCTGATTGACCACACGGTTGTCGGTGCGCACCAGCGCGCGGTTGCCCTTCGACGCCGGGCGGATTTCGGTAACCGTTCCCTCCACGTGCAGCGTGTCTCCGGCAAACGTGGGTCCCGAGATGTTGATCTCACAGCCGAGGAAGGCAATCCCCGTGCGGGCAATGGTGGCCGGGATGACCAGGCCCTCGGCGACGGCAAACACCAGTGCGCCCGGAACCAGACGCCCGTCGAAGCTGGTGTGGTTTTCCAGGTATTCGTAGGAGGTGAAAAGCTCCTCGGTCATGCCGGAGACGCCAACAAAGTTGGAGATGTCCGTTTCGGTGATGCTCCTTGTCAGCGTGCGGAATTCATAGCCGATATCCCAATCCTGGTAGTAGAAGCCGTGACCCAGTAGTTCCATCGTTACCTCCCCTTTATCTTTGTGTTCGTGTTCATGCTCGTTTGACCCTCGGAATGAGCAGATGAGAGTCGTATGTTCCGCCCGTATGGACAACGTGGGTGCCGCGATTGCAGTCGGTGCTTTTGACAAAAGGATACGAGGGCGCAACCACCCGGGGCGCAATGATGAGCTGCAGGCGCTCGCCGGCGGCATAGAGCGTGCTGCTCGGCTGGATGGCAATCTCAACCGGAACGACCTCCCCGGGTTGCAGCTTCTGCTCACGCTGGTTGGCCAGCACCGGCTCGAATTCCGTCGACAACGTTTCGTCGAGCTCGCGCCGCGATACCTGAATGAGTCCGCGTGCCACCGTATCGTTATGGTTGCCTACGGCGCCGTAGAAACGCACCGGCGCGCCGTACTCGTCGAGCTTTTCGATGGCAACGAAGACGGCCATGTCGTCCGGCGGCGGGTTACCCCTCGCTTCGACCCACAGCTTCAGCTTCATGTAACCGGTGATTTCCGTATCCGCGTCAAAGCGCAGAGAAAACTCCAGACTGCCGGAGCGGGCGTCGTAGACGTGCTCGCTGGCATCGGTAACGGGCGCACTGCGCAGGGTACCGCCATGTCCGAGATAGAGTTTTTCGTAGGCGGTGCCGGCCGGCGGCCAGGTGGATTCGCCGCGAACCTGATGAATGGCGTCCCGGCTGCTGCGCACTTCCAGCCGCACGGCGGGTCGTTTGTCGAAACCGTTGTCCTCGCCTTTCACGAAACGGTCGAAGAACGCGCGGGTGAGGTCGAGCACCTCGCGTGAGTAGAAGGCGTCCCACTTCAAGCGTCGATGGGTATAAAGGTACTTGTGCTCGGAACGTGCCTCGCGATAGGCACGGAAGCTGCCACGGGTATGTAAACCCTGATCGGAGAAGCTCGCACAGATGAGCATCGGCAGGTCGATGGATGCCAGGTCGGGATTCTTCGCGCGCCAGTAATCGTCGTAGTACGGATGGGTGGCCGCCATGTGGTGGGGCAGCTGACCCTCGATGGCCACAAATTCCTCTTCGCTGCAGTTGATGGTCGGCTTGACCTCGGTATACCACCAGAACGTCGGGAAGCCGCGCTCTTCAACGCCGCCTTCGAAGAACATGTCCTGATAGAAGTTGGAAATGCCCTCCCAGGGACAGATGGCCTTCAGGGCGGAGGGGACGCCGTGGGGAGACTGGCGTGACGCAACCCCGTACTGGCTGATGGCCAGATAGCTCACGCCGGACAGTCCCACAGCGCCGCTGCACCACTCCTGCCCGCCTACCCATTCGATGGCCTCGGCGAAGGCGCGGCTCTGCGATTCGGAGAAGAGCGTGGGTTTGCCGCCGCTCGAGGCGTAGCCCGGCATGTTCATGTTCACGACCGCGTAGCCCGCCTCGACCCAGAAATTCGGATCGGGTGACTCCCAGCTCGTCAGCGTCGAGAAGGACGGACCGTCATTCTCCTGGGGAATCATGCGGTACTGTTTCGGCGGTCCGCCGAAAGGGGTGTTCTTGAGCTCGGGGATCAGTCGATTGTCGTAGGGGTGTGCGCACATGACAGCCGGAACCCGCTCTCCCCTGGCAGCGGCGGCCTGGGAGCGAAACACGTTCACGGTTACGTGCGTGCCGTCGCGCAGAGGCACGTTGATGTCGTATTCGCAGAGAATGTCTTCGTCGGGGGGCGTGAGCTCGCACTGCGGTCGAAACAGCTGCCCGCTGGTGATCGCGCGACCGATCACCGGCGCCATCGCCTGCGCCATGCGTTTGATATCAATCCAACTCGGCATGTTTTTCTCTCACGACACGTTGCATCATTGTGCCAACAAATTGTCGTGCAACGTAGACATGGCTCGCCCGCACCCGCTGTGCGACCATCGTTTCGGGTAACGGAGGGGATAGCGTTTGTTTTTCATCGACGGAGTCGTTGTTGCCGGTTTGTTGCTCTGCCTCCTGGGTTGGTGGCGCCGGCGCGCAGGGATTGCGCTCGCGGGTGCGGTTGTGGTGCTGGCAGCGGGTGGTTACGGGCTTCTCGTGGATCGCTGGCAGTATGCGGCCGGAGTCACGATCGCCGCCGCAATTCTGTTCCTGGTCACCGTTCGGCGTTCGCAGGAGAAGGTACCCTTCTGGAGCGGCGGTCTCTTTACGCTTCTTTTTGTCGTGACCATTGTTCTACTCTACCTCTTTCCCATCAGGGATTTACCGAGCCCCTCGGGTGAGCACGCGGTGGGCGTTCGTGATTTTGTGCTCACCGACACCAGCCGCGTGGGCTTGCTGGCAGCCGCAGCAGATGCGCCGCGCGAGCTTCTGGTGCGTGCCTGGTACCCGGCGCGGGCCGGAGATGCAGACACGCCGCGTCCTTATTTCACCGCGGCGGAAGCGGCGACGACCGGGGGTAGCCTGGGATCGTTCGTTGATCTGCCGTTCCTGTTCAAGTACGTCCGTCATACCCGGACAAACAGTTTTGTCGACGCGCCGTTGATAGGCGCCGCTGAGCCACGGCCGGTGGTCTTTTTCAGCCATGGCTATACCTCGTTTGCCGGCCAGAACACCGCTTTGATGGAAGATCTGGCCAGCCATGGCTATCTGGTGTTCTCCGTGCATCACAGTCATGACTCGGCGCCGGCCGTTCTCCCTGATGGACGGCTCATCGAGACGGATCCGCAGCTCTTCAGTGACATGGCGGCGCAGGCTGAGAACGAGGCGGGTGCCACGGAGCTTCTCGATGGTTTCATCGGTCCCTCGCCGGCGATACGGCATGCCGGGGTGCAGGCGCTCTATCGTTCTTACGTGGACAGCGACTACCGCATTGCAGCCGTCAGCGCGGAGGTCTGGGTTGCCGATCGGCGATTTGTGCATGACGCGCTGGCGGCCGGCGAGGTGCCAGCGAACGTGGCGGATCTGGCTGCAGCGGGGGACTTTGCGCGGACCGGACAGATGGGGATGTCTTTTGGCGGATCGACGACCGGCGCGCTGTGCCAGGAAGACCGCCGCTGTGCGGCAGCCGTCAACATGGACGGCGGCGACTATCACTACGACGAGACCTTTGGCAGGAACATCTCCGTGCCGTTTCTCATGCTCTATTCCGATCTCGACAGGATGGCGAATCTCTTGAGTGAAGGCCTGGTGGAGGAGGGTCACGGTTTCAACGATTTCTCCTACGAGCGCTTCGAGTCGACGGGGCTTCGCCAGGACGTGCACCGGCTGATGATCCGCGACGTGATGCATCTTGGTATCTCGGATTTCACGCTGTTTCTACGCAATCCACTGCGTGGACTTCTGCTCGGCTCCATTGATGCCGACGCGATGCTGGAGATCCAGAACGACGTAGTCCGCGGTTTCTTCGACCGTTACCTGCGGGGCGTCGACAACGGTTTCCCGGCCGGGGAGCTCGAGAAACACGCAGCCTGGATCGAGGCGCGGCATACGCACACCGTCAGGGAGTGGTGGCTTGGCGAGCACCCGGAGGACGACACCGTGCCGGTGCGCATGGAGACCTCGCTCGGCAATATCGACGTGGCCGTATACCCGACGCGTGCGCCGCTGTCCGCAGCCAGATTCCTCGAGCAGGTGGATGCAGGGACGTACACGGGAACGAGTCTCTATCGAGTGACGGAACGTACCGAGGATCCGCGCTCGATTGTCGTCGTGCAGGGCGGACGCGGCATAGGTGCTGCTCTGTCCGCGGACCGTGTAGAGCCGGTGCCTCACGAGACGACGGACCTGACCGGCATACCCAACGTCCGCGGCACGGTTGCTTTTGCACGGTTGGAGCCGGGAACGGCAAGCACGGAGTTTTTCTTCAACGTCGAGGATAATCCGGTACTGGACACGGGCAACATCTCACGCAATCCGGACGGGCAGGGTTATGCGACCTTCGGTCGCGTGCTCAGCGGGCTTCGAATTCTCGAGAGCATGTCGGATCTCAATCGGCGCGAAGATGCGGATATGCCCGCGCTGCGGGGAGAAATGCTCGCCGAGCCCGTAACCGTGCACGCTATCCGGCGCATTTCCGCACCGTAGTGCACTTTGGCACGGGCCGGTGCGCCATGTTGGCTGTTTGACCGGCGTTAACCGCATAGGTTGATTGTCACTCAAATACTGGAGTGACAATCATGAAATCGATCTTTCTTTCCCTTATTTTCCTGCTTGCTGGATCCGCCGCGTGGGCGGGAACTACCGATCCGCTCAACGAGAGCGCGCACGCGTGCGCGGCTGCTGTACAGGCGCAGGTGGGCCTGCATCGGTACGAGCTGGTCAAGGTGACCCGACGGGGCGGTCACAGGAACTTCAACATGTGGTTGAACGCCAAAGGTGAAGACGTGGGCGCGTTCTGCGAAGTCCGGCGCGGGGACGTGGTCGTCACGCACGTCCGTAGTTCCCACTGGTCCAATCGAAATCTGCGTGAACCGCTGAAGTCGGATCTGGCCGCCCGTTAGCCGGATTCAGGGGATGCGCCTGGCGCATCCCCGATTCTGCTGCCCCGGTGAGACGCGGTTCTCAATTGGGCAGACCGCTGTGAGCGTTTTGCGCAGTGTGCGGTTCTGTCCGGCAGCAGGCCATTCAATATTGGGCCGTTCCACCCATCGCGAGTGGTGTCGTGCCCAAGGACAGTCGAAATGACGCCGCGCTGCTGCGTCCACACCTCACCAAGCTCTACCGTTTTGCGTACCGTTTGACCGGTCGGCGCGCCGACGCCGAAGACCTGGTCCAGGATACGCTGCTCAAGGTATTCAAGCGGCAGACGGACCTGGCCGCGTTGGACGATGCCGGTCAGTGGCTTGCACGAGTGCTGTACAACCAGTTCATCGACGATACGCGACGTTACGGGCGTTCGCCGTTGCAGCTGGTTGCAGACGACACGGCGCCGGATGAACTGAGCGCCGCCACGAGTGAGCCCGACGAGCTATTCGAACGCGGTGAAGACCAGGCGGCGCTGATGCGCGCTCTTGAACGGCTGCCGGAGCAGCAGCGTATTGTGGTGCTCCTGCACGACGCCGAAGGCTACACGCTGAGCGAGCTCGAGAATCTCACCGACGTGCCCGTCGGTACGCTCAAATCCCGTCTGCACAGGGCGCGCCGACGTCTGGTTGAGCTCCTGCCGCGCGAGCGTGTCCCCACTAAAGAAGCGCCCGCAAAAAAAGATGGAACCTTTTCAGCGGATTCCTCGTGTGAGTCTGTGGAAGGAGTGAAAAACGATGCAATGTGAGCATGTAATCAATCAAATTGACGAGTTTCTCGACAACGAGCTGCCCCAGCAGGGTCGCCTCGCGTTCGAGCAGCACGTCGCCGATTGTGACGCATGTGCCGACGTGCTCGAGCAGCACCGCAACGTTCTGCTGCGTCTCGCCGATCTGCCGGTTGAGGCCCCGGATCCGGAGTTCTTAGCGAATGTCCTGGATACGGCAGCAGAAGCTGCGCCACGGCAACCTTCAATCGTTTACCGCTGGCGTCATGGGCTGGCCGCGGCCGCAGCAGTGCTGCTGGTAGCAGGTCTGTCTCTGCAGGCCGGCCTCTTCTCCTCCGCGCGCGACATTCCCGAAGTCACGATTGCCCTGCATGAGGTTACGCCGGTTGCCCTGCGTTTCTCATCGGCTGTGGAACTCGAGGATGCGCGTCTTTCTCTGCAGCTGCCGGAAGGCGTGGCGCTTGCCGGGTACACCGGGCGCAAATCGCTCAGCTGGCGGACCGACCTGAGAGCGGGTGACAACGTGCTGGAGCTGCCTCTGGTGGGTTATGTCGCGGCGACCGATCGTCTCACGGCTGAGGTTGAGCATCCCGACGGGTCGAAGTCCTTTGCGCTGCAGATCACAGTGAACTGAGTGGAGTAATCCTGATGGTTATTAAATGGGTAGGTCCAGTTGCATTGTCGGTACTGCTGGCAACGCCGGTCTGGGCGGATGACGAAACGGACGAACTGGAAATCACCATGGAGGTGGTGCGCGACGCGCGAGATCAGGATGACTTTGTGCTGCGGATCGGCGAGCTCGAGGAAGAGCGCGATGACGAGCCGCGCGGTGAGCGTGACGACGAGCGTCCGCGCGACGACGAAGAGGATCGCGAGACCGACGGCGACCGCGATGAAGATCGCGAACGTGAGGAAGAGCGTGAACGTGAAGAAGAACGCGAGCGCGAGGAAGATCGCGAGAACGAGCGTGAGCGCGAAGACGAGCGTGACGATCGTGAAGACGAGCGTCTCGACGACGAGTTCGACGAACGCGACACCGATGATCTCGACGAGATAGACGTCCGCGAAGAAGAAGAGCGCGAGATGGATGAGGAGCGCGACGAAGAGCTCGATGATGAAGAGCGCGACGAGGAACTCGACGAAGAGCGTGACGAGGAACTCGAGGAAGAAGTTGAGGAAGAGGAAGAAGTCGAAGAGGAAGTAGAGGAAGACGTTGAAGAAGGCGACGGCATGGATGGCGACGATGAGCCGGTCAACGACTAATCTGCAAACACTCGCAACCCGGGCCCGCCGCCTTTGCGCGGCGGGTCTTTGCCTGTCTGCTCTCCTTGCCGGTGGCGCCGCCCGGGCTGACAGCTTCAGCGACGGCCAGGCGGCTTTCGCACGCGGTCAGTTCATCGACGCCGCTGAGCACTTTGCCGCGGCCCTTGCCGCTCAGCCTGAAAGGAAAGGCCCATTGGCTTACAACCTCGGCGTCGCCGCCTATCGGGCGGGAGACTACGACAGAGCGGAAGAAGCTTTCCTCATTGCCAGCACCGATCCAGACTTCTTAGTCACAAGCCTCTACAACCTGGGGCTGGTCGACCGCAAACGCGGACGTTTCTCCGATGCGCGGATCTGGTTCAAGCAGGTTGCGCGTCACCCCAACGCGGAAAAGAAGCTCAGACGGCTGGCCAACAAAGCAATTGATTCCCTGCCGCAGGCGGTGGCCACGCCTCGTCGGCTCATGCAGCCGCGCAAAGAAGCGCGAGCGGACATCCTGCGATTCGATCTCTACACGGGTTACGGCACGGACAGCAACGTCTACCGCTCGCCGTCATCGAGCTATGTCGACCGCAGCGATCCCGCCCAGCCGACGGTCGATCCGGTGCAGATGTCGGGTAACTACGTGCCGGTTGACGCGGTTGTGGCTGCGCGATGGGATACCGTCCATGACGGGTACTTCAAAGCCCAGTATGCCTTCGAAGGCAGGTTCTACAGCGACGAAGAATTGAGTAACGCCGACGAGGAGCGTCACAAGTTCTCGTTTGGCGGGATTGTGGACCGCAAGACCCGGCGCGGATCGCTGTACTGGAGCGGACGCTTCGACGTCGAGCGACACAATCAGACTGCCTACGACCGCGATACCGGAGAAGACCAGGTGGCTGGCGTGGAAGACGTGAGCGAGCGTTTCAACTACACCAAGGCAGGTCCGCGCGTTTATTACGAACGCGAGCTCGGGCGCTTCGCCTGGGGTTTCAAAGGCAGCGGCTACATCCGTAACTACGAAGAGACGCTCGACTATCTGAATCTCTCCCATGAGCAATACAGCGCAGGCCTGCACTTTGCCTACCGGCCGCTGGAGAGAACCCAGATTCGCCTCAGCGCGGGCGGCTATCAGCGCCTGTATCTGAGCCGCGTGGCGAAAGACATCAACGGCATCCGGTTCATCGGCAACGACGATCTGGAGTACGAGTACCTCTACGGCGGGTTGATGATCAAGCAGTTTCTGACCGACCGGTTTGTGATCTCAGCCGACGCGCGTTACACCGAGCGTACTGACCTCTTCGAAGGTTACGACGACTACGAGCGCACCAGCGCGCGGGTGGCATTGCGCTACCGTCACCCCAGATTCAAAGTCACGGCGTCGTTCACCCGTCACAGCTACGACTATCCGAACGCGTTTGCCTTCGACGATCCGACATTCGAGCTGCTGACGCTGGACACGACGTACGCGACGCTGGAGGCGCAATATCGCATCACGCGGCATTTTGCGCTGGATCTCAAATACGACACCGACGTGGTGGAATCCAACGACAGCCGATCGGAATTTGATCGTTCGCTGACGTCGCTGAGTCTGCGCTATCGGTTCTAGGCTTGCCTAGGTGACGATGCCAATCGAGTCGCGCTGATAGACGAGATCATCGCGGCCGCGGCGTCCCGCCAGGGGATTTCCTCCGTCGGGCAGCGGCAGCTTGGCCGGCTCGATGCGCGACCAGTCGGACACGCAGGTGCGGTGCTTGATGCGCCACTCGCCGTCGCGCCGCTCATAGCGGTCGATATAGCGTCCGACGGCGATCTGGTCCTGCACGACGCCATCCACCTCGTAGCGGTAGTAGCCGACCCAGGACACCTCGCCGCTCGCGGCGTCGCCGTCGAGATCAATCAGAATGTTGCTGTTGTCATGGTGGGTGCTGATCCATCCACTCAGGAACTCCATCACCCAGTCCACGTACGCGGGCGCGTCACCTTTGAAGATGCCGTGATCGTCAGTGCCATCGGGCCAGTAGACGGCTGTCAGCAGTTCCCGGTCCATATGGTCACAGGCGCGGGAGTAGCGATAGCTCAGCTCCATGATCGCCTGCTTGTCCAGGAGTGCCTGTATTTCCTCGTTCATGTATCGCTCCTCAGGTATCGGCTTCGAGCACGGTCAATGGTGGCCGGTTGGTGATGATCAGGAGCAGCAGGCAGGCGCTCATGCCGAGGGCTGTGGCTACTGCCAGTGCTTCGACGTCCCACCGCTCGACAATGGCGCCCGCGGCAATTGCAGCCCAGGCGAAACCGCTGGTCAGAAGCGGTGTACCGATGCCCGCCCAGCGGCCCTGCGTGTCCAGCGAGCCGCACAGCGCCAGCAGAATCGGAAAATTGAACTGCAGAGAAAACGTTGCTGGAATCAGGGCGGCAAGAAAAAGCCAGGGCACGCTCGCGTGGATGGCAACGTACCAGCCGACGGCACAGGTGATGAATGCCGCAGCCAGCGGACGCGTGGTGCCGTAACGTGCGCTGCACCAGCCGCCGGCCTGACAGGCGAGCGCTGAAAAGAAGAGAATGATGCCGATGTAGCTGCCGGCATCGTCGTAGCGCATGCCGAGCTCCCGTGCCAGGGTGAACATGTAGGCAAAGCCGAGCCCGGAGCAGGTGACGAACAGCACGCCCATGAACACGGTCAGCACCGGGCGCCAGTTGATGTCCAGGGGCGCGTGGGTGGTGTGCACCTGGGCAAGCGTTTCTGGCGGGCGATGCCCGAACATGATGATCATGAAAACGAGTGCCAGCGCGGTCGCAAAACCGTAGCCACCGGCCAGACCATATCCTTCTACCGCCGCGCCGACCCCGGCAACCATGAAGGACATCAAGAGGACCGCCGTCATGTCGACGAAGCCAAAGAGCTGGTCAGGCGTGCTGGTGGTGGCAATCATGCGCGAGGTGCAGCCCATCAGAATGCCGACGCTGATACCGCCGAGAAACTGCGCGACGAGCACGGTCCAGGGGTTTGTGTACACAAAAACGGACAGCAGCTCCGTGCCGGTGAGCAGGCAGCCGAATACGGCGACGATCTGCCAGTAAGGCGCGCGCAGTATCCAGCCGCGCATGCACAAGGCAGCGCACGCAATACCAACAAAGGGTGTGGCGACGATGAGGCCGGCAAGACTTTCGCTGAACTGGACCTGCTCGACGAAGCGTGTCAGGAGGACGGGTTTCATCGCGGAAAAAAGCGTCGACATCGCATAAGCGGCGCTGCCGGCCGCCATCAGGCCCAGGTGATTTTGCCAGAAGGGTGTGCCCTTCATTTGAAGCGGTCTTTGTGAGAGGCGTCCAGCTTCTCCTGCAGGTGTTCGCCTGCGAGCACCGGAGGAAAGCGTGGTGGATGGTCGGCGTCTACGCAGCTCGGCAATGCCTCGACCCGGGTGTCGCTGTCCGGGTCGATGAACATGGCGATGGAAAGCCGCTCGCTGGCGCCGATCTTCGGCTGCACGCGGTGCAGCGTCGAGCGGTAGCGGCCGTTGCTCCATCGTTCCAGGAGATCCCCGCTGTTGATGACGACGCTGCCGGCAACCGGGGTGACGTCTACCCACTTGTCATCTGCGTCGCGCACCTGCAGTCCGCCTGTGTTGTCCTGGAACAAGAGGGTCAAGAGGCCATAGTCGGTGTGGGCGCCTGCGCCCATCTGTCCCGAGGCCACTGCATCGACGCCGCCGGCCGGATAGTAGAGCAGCCGCAGGGTGACGTTTTCACCGCTGTGCACGCGTACAAAAAAGTTGTCGTCTAGATCGAGCGCTGCTGCCAGCACGCGTTGCAGCTTGAAACCTGCATCCAGCACATTGGCAAACAGCGCATGCATGAGATCGGAGAATGCCGGAGATGGCCAGCGTTCTGCAGGAAGCGGCCGGTTCAGCACGTTGCGCATGGTGAACGTTTCTTTCAAATCGGCCGGTGCGCCGGGGTCGAGATTTTCCTCCTGCAGTCCCTGATAACCGAAGTTTTCCTCGGCGCTGAGATATGCACATCGACGTTTGACGGTCTCGGGACCGGTGAAGAAATCCAGGCTTGCCCTGTAGGCGTCCGCGAGAAGGTCGAGATCAACTCCGCAGTTGGTGACGGTCATGAAGCCGACGTTGGCTAACGCGTCATTGACGGCGCCGGCAGGGTCGGGATCGTTGGCAAGATCAATCTGCGGTATCGACACTTCAGGCAGCCAGAAGATTGGGCCGTTCTTCTGCAATGTATGGCAGGAGCTCCGCAACCGTCTGGTCGAGCGCATGCACGGCACGGTCGATGTGACTGCTGTCCATCGGCGAGCTCACTGAGTACATGAGACGCGACGCGGACATGACGCCGTGACGCAGCATGGTGAGATGCAGAAGCGCCGTGATGTGGCCCGCGCCGATCATACTGGCAAGCGCGTGGCGCGCATTGGTGACTGGCTCGTCCGTGAAGAGGATGTTCGTCAGCGAGCCTGCGCCCTGCGCCTGTGCCTTGACGCCGTGTTTCTGGAACACGGCATTGAATCCCTTGCGCAGACTTTCACCAAGCTCGTTCAGTCGAGCACTGTCTGCGTCGTCATAGTTGGACATCGCCGCGAAACCGGCGGCCATCGTCAACGCGTTGCCGCTGAACGTGCTGGCATGCATGACGGGCCGCTCCTGCCTGGGGCTGAAGAGCGCCAGCAGGTCTTCGCGTCCGCCAACGGCTCCCACGGGTAGCCCGCCGCCGATGATTTTGCCCATGCACGTGATGTCCGGCGTGATGCCCAGACGCTTCTGAGCGCCGCCGCCCGACAGGCGCAGGGTGATGACCTCGTCAAATACGAGGACAATGTTGTGTTTGCTTGTCAATTCACGCAGTTTTTCCAGAAACTCGCGTTCGGCGGGCACCATGCCCATGGAGCCCAGCATGGGTTCGACGAGCACGGCTGCGAGATCTTGTGCATGCGTCTCGATCAGCTGCTCGGCATACACCGGTTCGTTGTACGGGCAGACAATCGTGTCGTCGAGCACGCTTGCCGGGAAACTGGCGTCCACCGCCAGGGAAGCGGGCGCTTCCTCGGGTCCTGCCTCGTTGGGTCGCGGCACGAGCGACACTTCCGCAAGCTCGTAGCTGCCGTGATAACCGCCCTCCATCTTCATGATCTTCTGCCGCCCGGTGGCAGCCCGGGCGCAGCGGATCGCCATCTGCGTCGCCTCGGTGCCGGAACTGGTGAAGCGCATGTGCTCAACGGAAGGCACTCTGGAGCAGATGAGCTCACCCAGCTCGAGTTGCTCGACGCTGGGTGCGGCGTATGCGGAGCCTCTTGCGATCTGGCGCTGCACCGCATCGACGACGGGCGCGTAGGCGTGCCCATGGATCAGCGAGGTGAAGTTGTTCATGAAGTCGATGATTTCATGACCGTCCACGTCGGTGATATGGCAGCCGCTGCCGAGATCCACGGCCAGCGGATAAGGCTCGTAGTGGGCGCTCGAGCGGGTGTCGCCGCCGGGAAATACTTTGACCGCGCGTTCTGCCCTGGCGGCGGAAGTGGGACTGAATTTGCGGTAGGCCGCGACCAGCGGATGTTCGCTCATATGCGTCTCGCTGACAGTCAGAGTTCCAGCGGGTGAATCTGCGCAATCACCTGGGGGTCTTTGCGCCAGGCATCGGAGACGTTCACATACAACTCGACGTTGTTGCCGTCGGGATCGTCGAAATACAGAGACTTCGTCACCTCGTGGTCGATCGGCGTCGTCTCGATGCCGGCCGCCTCGAGATGCGCTTTGGCTTCCACCAGCTCATCGAGCTTCTCGCCGATGCAGAACGCAACGTGATGCAGTCCAACCGCTTCCTCGCCGCCGTTGTCGGCGTCGCCTGAAACCTGCATGACAGCGAGGTCATGGTGATCGCCGAGCGAGAAGAACGTCATCTTCATGCCCTGCTCGTCAAAGCGGGCGCAGACCGGCATGCCGAGGACGCCGCTGTAAAACGCTTCCGACCGGTCGAGATCGGTGACCTTGAGCACCACGTGGCCCAGAGATTGTACTTTCATCGCTTTCTCCCCCTTTTTGTTGCGACGTGAATGGCCCTAGTCTCCGGGACTTCCAGGTGCAGTTCAACTCGCTTCCAGCGGTTGCCACAGGTGCCGCGGCGGTGGCACTCACGGTCCAGTCTGATTGCGGGAGGGAGTCATGTTGCGACTCTTGGTTTTTGTGCTTGCCGCGCTGTCGGCGCTTGCGGGTTATGGCGATCCCGCCATGCAGGCGCGCATCGAAACGCAGATGCGCACGCCCGACCGGCATCAGTACGATCTACCCCGCGATGCCGGACGCAAACCCTACGATACCTTCGTCTTTCTGGGCCTCAAAGAGGGCATGACGGCGCTCGACGTGGGGGCCTATGCGGGCTACACGACGGAGATGCTGGCCGCCGCGGTCGGGCCATCCGGGAAGGTCTACTCCCACAACACGCAGCGTGTGCTCGAGCGCTACGCTGAAGGGTACTACGAGCGGACGATGCGCGAGCGCCTGGCTGACAACCGGCTGCCCAACGTCGTGCTGCACGTTACCGAGTACGAGGATCTCGGCCTGGACGAGGAGGTGGATGTCGCCTTCCTCGGTAACCTCGTGCACGACTTCTACTATCGTGACGGACGAGATCAGGCGCTCGAGTTCCTGGGCAGTATCCACAGGGCGTTGAAAGACGGCGGCGTGCTGGGATTGACCGATCACGTGGGCGTCCAGGGAAGGGACAACGCGGCGCTGCATCGCATTGAGCCTGCCATCGTGCGCAAACTACTGGCGGACGCCGGTTTCCGCGTCGAGGCCGAATCGGATCTCTTCGCCAATCCAGCGGATACCCATGATCTCATGGTTTACAACGAGGCGATTTACCGCAATACCGACCGCTTTTTCTTCAAGGCGGTGAAGAATTAGGGAGCCTAGTCAGGGGCGCGGGCAAGGTCCGCCTTGAGCGAGCGCGCAGCAAAAACAAAGTGGATTGCCGACCAGACGATGGCGATGGGCATGAGGTAGAGCATGGCCTGGCGCAGCGATTCCTGTCCGAGGCTCGGCTCGAGGTAGTCACTCAGGAATCCGACCGACCAGGGCCCGAGGCCGAGGCCTATCAGGTTGAGGACAAAAAAGAGGATTGCAGACGTCAACGCGCGCATGCGCAGGCCAACCAGACCGTGCGCCATGGCCAGCGTATTGCCGAGGTAAACCGTCGCCAGAAAGCCGGGGATGACAAACCAGGCAAGTGCCGCATAAGCGGTGTCCGCCAGGTAGGTTGCAACTGCAAATGGCAGGCTGATGGCCGCGGCGAGGGCGGGTATCCACATGTACCAGCGGACGTCTCGGCGTGCGAGCCGCTCCGCCAGAAGTCCGCCGCCGAGCAGGCCCAGCGCGCCGCCGAAACCCAGAATCAGCGCAAGCCACGTGCCGACCTCACCGCTGGACAGCCCGAAGCTGCGGATCATGAACGAAGCTGTCCAGCTGTTCATGCTGTACACGGCAAATGCGTTCATGGCTGAACCCATGGCCATGTGCCGGAACGACACCCGCTGCCACAGCACTTTCAGTACCTCGAGGAAAGGTGCGGCATCGGTAACCGTGCGCTGGTCGGCGAGACCGCGGATCGGCTCAGCCAGCGTGTATCTCACGAGAAAGGCAATCAGGATGCCGGGCACGCCGACCACGACAAACGCGGTGCGCCAGTTGAAGAATTCGTTGAGCCAGCCGCCGAGCAGAAAGCCCATCAGAATCCCGATATTGACGCCCATGGAATAAAACGAGAGGGCACCCGCGCGCCGCTCCGGTGGGAAGATGTCCGAGACGATGGAGTGTGCCGGTGGACTGCCGCCTGCTTCGCCAACGCCAACCCCGACCCGGGCCAGCAGGAGCTGCGTGTAGTTCTGCACCGCTCCGCTGATGGCGGTCATGAAGCTCCAGGTGCCAATTGCCAGCGCAACGATGTTGCGTCGGTTGCCGCGGTCGGCCCAGCGTGCGATGGGTATGCCCGCAGAGACATAGAAGATGGCAAAAGCAAATCCCGTGAGCAGTCCCAGCTGCGTATCGCTGAGCAGGAGCTCCGCTTTGATCGATTCCTGCAGGATGGCAAGCAGCTGACGGTCGATGAAATTGAACGTATAAACGACGGTCAACAGCGCCAGCGCGTAATACCGCGCCTTGTTGTCAGCGTAAGGATTCTCGAGGTTCTCAGTTGCGATCGTTTTTCTCTTTTTGTTATGCCTCTTTCCCAGCAACGGCGTGCAGGGCTTTCGGCTTTGCAAGCCCGGATGGTAGCCTGGCAGGGGTAACGCCGCCAGAAGGTCTGGTGGCGCCCGCATGAGGAGTTGAGCATCACAGAGCCTGACGAAAAAGCAGACCTGCCGGAAAAGGTGGCTGAAAACCTGGCAGCTGCGGCCCTGATCCTCGAGCGTTGTGACAAGCTGGCGAAACTGTCGTCGATGCCGGACGCAATCTGCCGCACCTATCTCAGTCGTGAGCACGGCCTGGCCAACGAGATGGTCAGCGGCTGGCTGACCGAGGCCGGCATGTCAGCGTCCGTCGACGCTGCGGGCAACGTCTTCGGCCGGTATGCGCCTGCCGGGCAGAGCACGTTCCTTGTGCTCGGTTCACATCTCGATACTGTGCCCGATGCCGGCAGGTACGACGGCATCCTCGGCGTGCTGAGCGGAATTGCCGTCGTCGACGAGCTCAAGCGCAGCGCTGTGGATCTGCCCTTCGGCATTGAGGTGGTTGGGTTCGGTGAAGAGGAGGGCGTGCGCTTTGGCACCACGCTGATGGGCAGCCGCGCGTTTGCCGGTACCTGGGATTCGTCCTGGCTCACCCTGGCTGACGAGACCGGCACAACCCTCCAGTCGGCGCTCGAGTCGTTCGGACTGAATCCCCGGCACGTTGGCGATGCGGCGCGGGAAGCGCATCGTCTGGAAGGTTATCTGGAACTGCACATCGAGCAGGGCCCGGTGCTGGAGGCTGAGGATCTGCCGGTAGGTGTGGTTACCGGTATTGCCGGAGCGGAGCGGCTGCTCGTGACCTGGTCCGGCACGGCCGCGCACGCCGGCACAACTCCTATGGATCTGCGCCGTGACGCCCTCGCAGCGGCGGCTAGCGGGGTGGAGGTTGTCGAGCGCACGGCGCGCACGCTCGGTATCGTGGCAACCGTGGGACAGCTTGTCGTCGAGCCGGGTGGAATGAACGTGGTGCCGGGCAAGGTGGTCATGAGCCTGGACGTGCGCAGCGTCGATGCGGCGCTGATGCAGCAGGGTAAGGAAGAGATACTCGCCGGGCTCGAGCATATTGCTTCTGCAAGAGGCCTCGATATTGAAATGCAGCCGGTTCATGCCGCAGCGCCGGTGGCATGCGCAGAGCGCCTGCGCCAGGCGGCGGCCAGCGCAATTGGCGGTTTGACGTGTCCGGTCTTCGAGTTGCCGAGCGGTGCGGGGCACGATGCGATGGCAATAGCATCGGTGTGCGACGTGGGGATGATTTTCGTCCGCTGCGCGGCGGGTCTTTCGCACAATCCAGCGGAACGCGTGAGCCAGGCGGATGTCGCCTGGGGTCTCGCGGCGTTGCATGATACCGTGCTGCATCTGGCGAAGAACCAAACAAGAGATTGACGATGAGCCCATCACATACCGGTAGTACACGCAGTTCAGTGCATGCGGACCATGCTCTGATCACACCGGAGAGCCACGTGCCGCTGCATCTGCCGGCCTGGCAGGGCGTTGAAACGGTGGTGCTCATCTCGTCGGAGATGGGCGCGGGCTTCAGTCAGTATCTCGTCGACTGTGGCGCAGGTGCGCAGATGACGCCGCTCAGATCCGGCGAGGAGTACTTTGTGTTTACCCTCGAAGGCAGGGTCGCGATCGGCGTGGGTGAGCACGACTGGCACCTCGGCAGTGAAGAGTTTGCCTACCTTGCTCCGGACAGCGAATGGCAGGCCAGCGCCGCCGAGGGCTCGCGTCTGCTGATCTTCGCAAGATCGTATGCTCCGCTTGCCGGCGTCGAAGCGCCAGACTCGCTCCGCGGCAACCTTGCCGAAGTGACAAAGGAGCCGTTCCTCGGCGACGAAGGCGCGCTCCTGCAGGTGCTGCTGCCGGATGAAACTGCGTTCGACTGGGGCATCAACGTGTTCGAGTTCGTGCCGGGCGGCACGCTGCCGCAGGTGGAGAGTCATTTCATGGAACACGGCCTGTATCTGCTCGACGGGCAGGGTGTCTATCGTTTGTCTGAGTCCTGGTATCCGGTGCAGCAGGGTGACGCGAACTGGATGGGGCCGTACGTGCTTCAGTGTTTCGCAGCCACCGGCAAGACCAACAGCCGCTACAAATATAAAAAGGAAATGCAGCGCCCGCCGGTGGGCTGATCGGCGCGAATGTAAAATCTG
>JAAUXY010072352.1_pt1 | contig 20894 bp, 22 predicted proteins | sample 7278121 | NCBI WGS metagenome assembly JAAUXY01 (sample SAMN14350117, study PRJNA611818) | marine sediment metagenome | isolation source: surface marine sediment (1.8m) | place: French Polynesia: Moorea | collected 2018-08 | reverse complement strand
GCCTCGGACTGGCCGGGAGAAGCGCCCGCAAACGCGCCCGGCCCGCTGACCCGTTGTCCGTCTTGCGGCAAGCTCTATTGGCAAGGGGGCCACGCCGAGCGCATGCGCGCGCGGCTCGAGGCCTGGCATGCCGGCCGCTTTTTCTGATCAGATCAGGCCGAAGGCACGCGCCCGGTCGAGCAACCGCTTGGCCGTGGAATAGGTCGGCAGCTCCACCATGTTGCCGTCGAGCTCGACCCCGTGCGCGCCGGCCTCCCGCGCGCCCTCGAAGGCGGCGACGAGGCGCTGGGCCTCGGCGATGGCATCGGGCTGTGGCGTGAGCTCCCGGTTGATGATCGGGGCATGCGCGGGAACGACGGCGCTCTTGGCGGTGTAGCCAAGCCGGCGCGCCGTTCGCGTCTCGGCGATCAGGCCGTCCTCGTCCCGCCAGGTGTAGGGGCAATCGATCGAGGTCACGTCTGCGGCGGCGCATTCGGCATGAAATCGGGCCCGGACATAGGCGAGCTCCTGTCCGTCGCGGCCGCGTTCGGCGCCGAGATCGGCGGCCATGTCCTCACTGGCCACCAGGCAGGCGGCAACCCGCGGGCTCGCCTTGGCGATGGCGTAAGTCTGCATCAGGCCCCGGGCGCTTTCCACATTGGGGACGATCTCGGTGCGGCCCTCTGGCAGGCGATGCGCACGCTCCAGCCGGGTGATGGCGTCGTCGAGCGCGGCGACATGGCCAGGTTCGGAAACCTTGGGCAGATAGATGACCGGCGGAGCGCCGCGCATGACCGCGGCGAGGTCCTCCATCCCGTCCTCCCACAGCGGATTGATGCGCACGGCCGCGACGCGGCCGGCCGCGGTCCAGGCGCGGATCACGTCCGGGCTGATCTCGCGCGCGGCGGCACGCCGGTCCGGTGGGGTGAAATCCTCGAGCTCCTGGCACAGCACGTCGGCGCCGCAATGCGTGGCCGCCGTGAGCGCGGCTTCATCGCCGCCGGGCACGAACAGCCACGAGCGCCGCAGCCCGACCGGAATCGGCGCGGCGTCTGAGGGCATGACCGATCAGTCCGTTGCGGAGTCGACGATGGCGAACACCTCCTGGGCCGCCTCGACCCCGCGAAGCTCGTGCGCGCCCAGCGACTTGAGCGGCCGTTCGCAGGTCCGCGCGAACTCGGCCGAGACCAAGAGCCGTTCGCCGGTGCTCTTGGTCAACTGCTCGATCCGGGTCACCTGGTTGACCGCGGGGCCGATGACGGTGAAGTCCAGCCGATTGGACGCGCCGATGTTGCCATAGATCACGTCGCCGACATGGAGTGCGATTCCGAAGTCCAGCATCGGCTGACAGGCGAGCCCGCGGCGTTCGTTCAGCGCTGCCATCCGCGCCTCGGCCTTGAGGGCCGCGTCCACGGCCCGGTTGCAGACATAGTGGCGGAAGGCTGCGTCATCGACCGGAAAGATCGCCAGGACGGCATCGCCGATCAGCTTGAGCACCTCGCCGCCGTTTTCCTCGATGGCGCCGATCATGCACTCGAAATAGTCGTTGAGGACGGCCATCAGATCGTCGCGCCCCATGGCATCCGACATGGCCGTGAAGTTGCGCAGATCGCTGTACCAGACGACCGCCCGCATGGTGAGCCCGCCGCCGCGCGTGATCTCGCCGGCCAGCACCCGCTCGCCGGCCGAATGACCGAGATAGGTGTCCAGCAGCGTCCCGGCCATGCGGCGGTGGGCGTGGATCTCGAGGATGGCGGCCAGCGGCGGAACCAGGGCGTGTAAAGTTTCGATGCAGCGGTCCGAGAACCCCTCCGGGTGATCCGAGGCAAAGCTGATGAAGTTGATGGAACCGTCGCTGAACGGCACCGGCAGGCCGATATAGTCGGTCCCGCCCTGCCCGCGCAGATCCTTCAAGATCGTGAAATCGAGGGGCACGTCCGGATCCATAAGGCGCCGACGGATCGGGGCGCTGCCCTCGTGGATCTTGCGAATCGGGCTGTCCAGATACTCGGTCCGGTCCAGGATCTCGTGCCCCCGATCGACCTGCTCGGCGGCGGACATGCCTGGGCGCCAGAGATAGCCGGTGGCGACGATCTGCGGATGCAGCACCCGAATGCTGGCTGCCATCCGAAGAAGCGGCGTGCCGGCCGCCACAAGCCGCTGGCACAGCTTGCCGAGAAGCTTGCCGGACCGTCCGATCTGCTTGCCGTCGCTCAAGAGCCATTCGACCAGATCTGCGCCGGCCGAATCGCGACCCGCGACGGGGGCAGCTTCTTTAGTATCGGTCTGCGTCTGCATGACAGCCCAGAATCGATGCGTCCTTCATTTGGCCGACCAACCCCGCTATCGGCCAGCCAGCAGATGCCAATCCGCAGGGAGCCCGGACAGGCAGCGGGACGGCGCCGGCCTCCCGAACGGGGAAGCCGGGCCAGGGGGTTGACCCGCTTGGAATATCGTCTCATCTAAACGCCTATACAAGGGGCGCGCCCCCGCCCACCTGGAGGACCGGCTATGCAGATCTGGACCGAGCCGACGCCGAATCCGGCGACCCTGAAGTTCCTGACCGGCGCGGCCGTCATGCCGTCCGGCACGGCGAACTTCCCGACGCCCGAGTCCGCGGGCCGCTCGCCCTTGGCCGAGGCGCTGTTCCGCATCGACGGCGTGACCGGCGTATTCCTGGGTGCGGACTTCATCACCGTGGCGAAGGCGGACGAGGCGGATTGGGATGCGCTGGAGCCTGCGTTGACCGCCGCCATTGCAGATCATTTCGCCAACGGCCGGCCCGTCTTGACGGCGGCCGGCGAGGACGAGACGGCCGCCGAGGATGGCGCAGACGGGGAGATCGTCGCCCAGATCCGCGAGCTGCTGGATACGCGGGTCCGGCCTGCGGTGGCCATGGACGGTGGCGATATCGTCTTTCAGGGCTATGAGGACGGCGTCGTCTATCTCTACATGCAGGGCGCCTGCGCCGGCTGTCCGAGCTCGACGGCGACCCTCAAGATGGGCATCGAGAACATGCTGAAACACTACATCCCCGAGGTCGTCGAGGTGCGCGCGGCGATGTAGGGCAGCGCGTGCCGAATCCTGTGAGGCCGCCCCTGCATTAGGGCGGCCTTTCTGCGTTCTTGGAGCCGCAGACTTCGAATAGCAGTCAGAGGGACATCTTATGGGCGAAGCGCTGGAGGCTGCGGCGCTCGATCTGATCTTTCGAGACGCGCGCACGCACAACGCCTGGACCGACAGGCCGATCTCGGACGACACGCTCCGAGCCCTGTTCGAACTTCTGAAGATGGGGCCGACCAGCGCGAATTGCTCGCCGGCGCGATTCCTGTTCCTCAGGAGCCGCGAGGCCAAGGAACGGCTGCGGCCGGCGCTGACGCAGGGCAACCTGGACAAGACCATGGCGGCTCCCGTTACGGCCATCATCGGCTACGATCTGGAATTCTACGAGGAGCTGCCGCAGCTTTTCCCGCACACGGATGCGCGTTCCTGGTTCGCCGGCAAGCCCGAACTGATCGCCACGACGGCCTTTCGGAACGGCACGCTGCAGGGAGCCTACCTGATCATCGCCGCGCGGGCGGTAGGCCTCGATTGCGGGCCCATGTCGGGCTTCGACAACGCCAAGGTGGACGCAGAGTTCTTCCCCGGCGGTCGGGTCAAGTCCAACTTCCTCTGCAATCTGGGTCATGGCGACCCGGCGGGGTTGTTCGGGCGCAGTCCGCGGTTCGACTTCGATCAAGCCTGCCAAATCCTGTAAGGACCGCTGAAGATCAGGCAGGCGGCATCATCGGTCGGGGCAGATCCGCGTCCGCGTACAGCCTGGGATAGTCCGCTGGCGCGTTGAAGAGCTGGTAGTGCCACCACTCGTTGCTATAGAAGTCCCAGCCGGCGCTGGTCATGATGCCCATGAGCAGCAGGCGGTTGCGGATCGCCGATTCGGAGATCTCGGTATTGCCATGGCGCGAACGCGATGTGAAAGCGTCGAAATCGGTGCCCATATCCAAAGCGGTCCCGGTGCCGTCGACCAGCGTCAGGTCCACGGCGGCGCCGCGGCTGTGCGGTGAGCCCTGTTCGGGATGGGCCAGGAAGTCCGGATCGGGTGTATGGTGCCACAATACCCACTGGGCCTCGGTCGGACGGAAGGCGTCGAAGATGCGCAGCCGGAGCCCGATGTTGGCGGCCAGCCGGACCGCTTCGGCCAGCATCGCCGCGGCGTCCGCGTGCAGGTAGCAGTCGGCCCGGGCGTAGACTGGCTGTCCGGTGAAATTGTTCGCGGTGGCGTATCTGAGGTCGATTTCGACTTGATGCGTCGCGGCCGTGACGGGGACGAGCGACATGAACCCTCCGAACCAGTTGCAGGCCGAGTCTAGCATCAGCGCACCGTCCGCGGGACTCGCCTGGTCAGAGCCATGAGGATCCTGGCTTTCGATACGGCCATGAATGCATGTTCGGCGGCGGTCTCTGCCGACGGTCAAGTGCGCGCCCGCGAGCGCGTACCCATGGAACGGGGGCATGCCGAAGCGTTGATCCCCATGGTGACGCGCGTCATGGCCGAGGCTGGGCTGCGCTATGCCCAGCTCGATCGGATCGCGGTTACGGTCGGGCCGGGGGCCTTTACAGGGCTGCGCATCGGACTGGCCGCCGCCCGCGGGCTCGCGATCGCGGCCGGCATACCGGTCTCGGGCGTGACCACGCTCGAGGCGCTGGCGCACGGGGCCGACGCGGGGCTGAGATCAGGGCGTCCGGTGTTGGCGGTCATCGACGCCAAGCGCGCCGATGTGTATGCCCAACTCTTCGATCCCGGCCTGCGGCCGCTTTCGCAGCCCCAGTCGCTGTTGCCGGATGAGCTGCCGGCCACGCTTGCCGATCCGGGTCGGCCGATGTTGCTGGTCGGCGATGGCGCCTCGCGCGCGGCGCCGGCGCTGATCGCGGCAGGTCTCGAACTCGAGGTCGCATCCGAGAGCCAAACTCCAGACCCAGCGGTTGTGGCAATGCTGGCCGCGGGGCGTACGGACGCCGACCAGCGGTCGGCCGTCCCGCTCTATCTCCGCCCTCCACAGGCGACCCGCCCGGCCCATGGCGGCCGGCTCAGACCATGACCGGATCGCGCGATGCCGAGCCGAAGATCCGTGCGGCCGGAATGGCGGATCTCCACCTGCTCGTTGCGTTGCACGCACGCTGTTTCGATGATGGCGCCGCGCTGGGCGAGCCATGGGATGCGCGCGCCATAGCCGAGATCCTGAGTATGCCCGGCACCTTCGGTCTGCTGGCGGACCATTGTCGAACGCCATGCGGACTGGCCATCGTCCGCGTCACCGTTGACGAGGCCGAATTGCTGACCATCGGCGTCGACCCCGCGCACCGCGGCGCCGGCGTCGGAAGCGCGCTTCTGTGGCGGGCGCTGGCCGCTGCAAGGTCCGAGGGGGCCAAAGACATGTATCTCGAAGTCGCAGAATCCAACCGCGCGGCCATCGCGCTCTACGTCAAGTCTGGATTCGAGGATTGCGGCTTCCGGCGCGGATACTACGCCGCCCGGGATCGTATCCCGCGATCGGTCTCGGCTATTGTCATGGCACGAGAGACCAGGGATCTGTCGTCTCCCGGCAATCCGGGCGCAGTTTCTGCGGGTAGTCTCACTTGAATATACAAGATCTAAGTAATTCTCAGTATTGAATATAGAAATTGGAAGACTATCTTTGTATTGTCCCGATTCGGATCAGGCAGAGACCGTTTCAAGGTGATCCGGTCGGTACTATATCTGGGGACAAAGGCAACTGGACGATATGGCACAGGAAAAACCTACCGATCAGGATCGGACCAGCGACATGCTTCATCAGACCGTCGACATTGTCGCAGCCTATGTGGCGCGCAATTCGCTACCGGTCGGCGACCTGCCGCGGCTCATCGAAGAAGTGCACAAGTCACTCACGGCGCTGGGCGGCGAAGCCGAACAGGAGGAACGGCCGCAACCGGCTGTTTCGATCCGGAAATCCGTCACGCCGGACCACATCATCTGCCTGGAAGACGGCAAGAAGCTCAAGATGCTGAAGCGCTATCTGAAGACGACATACGACATGACCCCCGCGGAATATCGCGAACGTTGGGGATTGCCGCAGGACTACCCCATGGTCGCGCCAAATTACGCCAAGCGCCGCAGCGAACTCGCCAAACAGATCGGCCTGGGAACGCGTCCCAACCGTGGGCGACCGAAAGGCCGTTAGCGCGTGGCGAGGCCGCTCCAGCTGTCGTGCTGGAGGGACTTCCCGGATCGTACGGTTATGGCGATAGGCTTGCATCCGCGACTTAGCTATACTGGCGCCCGCCAATGGGAGGGTGGCCGCTGACGTCTGACCAGATGCCGTCGCGACTCGAAAAATTGTGCATGGAACGCGGCATGAAGATGACCGAGCAGCGTCGCGTCATCGCGCGCGTGCTGTCCGAGGCGACGGACCATCCGGATGTCGAGCAGGTCTATCGCAGGGCGACAAAAATCGACCCCAAGATCAGCATTGCCACGGTCTACCGCACCGTGCGCTTGTTCGAAGAGGCGAACATCCTCGATCGGCATGATTTCGGTGATGGCCGATCCCGATACGAGGAGAGCCCGGCGGAACATCACGATCATCTGATCGACGTGCAATCCGGCGAAGTCATCGAGTTCCGCAACGAGGAAATCGAGGAACTTCAGCGCTTGGTCGCGCGAAAGCTCGGATTCGACCTGGTTGGTCACCGGCTCGAACTCTATGGCAAGCGGTCGCGCCGCGGCGAGCACTAGGCCAAGACGATCAAGATGATCAGGCATGCCCAGGACGGGCCGGGGCCGAGGGGAGCGATGTCGACATGGACGCCAACGTAAGTAAGAGGCCCGTCACGCCGATCCGGTCCGGCTCCCTTGAAGTGCGGCTCGCCGAAACTCCGGACGAGCGAGATGCGGCCCAGGCGCTTCGTTACCGCGTCTTCTATGAAGAAATGAATGCTCGACCGAGTGCCGAAATGGCGGCACGGCAGCGTGACTTCGACGGTTTCGACGAGGTGGCCGAACATCTCTTGGTGCTGGACCAGGAGCGGGGAGACGGTCCCGAATCGGTGATCGGCACCTATCGCCTCATCCTGCGCGAGGCGGCGACGAAGGTCGGACGCTTTTACACCGAGGATGAATACGACATCTCCAGCCTGATCGCCTATGACGGCGAGATCCTGGAACTCGGCCGCTCGTGCATCGACAGCGGCTACCGGTCGCGCCAGACTATGTCGTTGTTGTGGAAGGGGCTCGGGGCCTATGTCTGGCACCACGACGTGGAACTGATGTTCGGCTGCGCCAGCCTCCCGGGCACGGATCCCCAAGCCTTGGCGATCCCGCTCGCCTATCTCTACCACAACCACCTGGCGCCGCCCGCGATCCGGCCGCGGGCCGTGCCAGACCGGTTTGTCGACATGAACCTGGCGCCCGCGTCGGAGGTCAAGAACCGGCACGGCTTTTCCTCGCTGCCGCCCGAGATCACCACGCTCCCGCCTTTGATCAAGGGCTATCTCCGGGTCGGCGGCTTTGTCGGCGACGGGGCCGTGGTCGATTATCAGTTCAACACCACGGATGTCTGCGTGATCGTCAAGACCAGCCTGCTCTCGGCGCAATACTATAAGCACTTCGTGGATTTGGGGCCGACACCGCGCGCCCCGGGTTCGGAGCCCGCCGCCGGATGAGGTCTTCCCCGCGCGCCGCCTGCAGGCTAGCGATGTTTGTTCTTTCCTTTGGAATCATTGTTCCGATGATGCTGATCAGCAATGCGCTGCGCCATCCCGTGCGGGAACGATTTGCGCGCGCGTACCATGCTGCTTGCTGCCGTATCTTCGACATTCATGTCGAGCAGCGCGGTGAGATGAGGCAAGAGCGGCCAACGTTGTTCGCCGCCAACCATTGTTCCTATCTCGACATCATCGTGCTGGGCGGGATCGTCAAGGGATCGTTCGTGGCCAAGAAGGAGATCGAGGCGTGGCCGGTCTTCGGCTTCATGGCCGGATTGCAGCGGAGCATCTTCATCGACCGCCGGCCTCGCTATGCCGCCGGCCAGCGGGACACGTTGAGCGAGCGGCTCTTGGACCATGAGAACGTGATCCTCTTTGCTGAAGGCACCAGCAGCGATGGCATGCGGACCAAGCCTTTCAAGAGCGCATTGTTCAGCGTCGCGGAACTAGAGGTAGATGGCCGGCCGCTCGTCATCCAGCCGGTCTCGATCACCTATACCCGTCTTGACGGGATCCCCCTTGGCCGCCACCTACGCCCGCTCATCGCCTGGTACGGCGATATGGAGCTCCTGCCCCATGGCTGGACCTTTCTCGGCCTTGGGCGGCTTACCGTTGTGGTTGAATTCCATCAGCCGGTGACGTTGGATGCCTTCGGCTCGCGCAAGGCATTGGCCGAGCATTGCTCGTCCGTAGTGGCCCAGGGTGTGGCCGCCGCATTGGCTGGCCGAACGCGGTCTGATGGGCTGCGTCCTGAGGGTGGGCCGGCGCCGCTGTTGGAATCGCCCGTCGTGTCCGCCTGACCACTGCGAAAGTTGGCCATGTCCAAAACGCTCCACATCAAGACCTATGGCTGCCAGATGAATGCGTATGACTCCGCCCGGATGACGGACGTGCTTGCCCCACTGGGCTATCAGGCTGTCGATCGGGCGGACGATGCCGACATGGTGATCCTCAACACCTGCCATATCCGAGAGAAGGCCACGGAGAAGCTGTTCTCGGATCTCGGTCGGCTGCGCCTTGTGCAGGAGGCTAGATTGGCGAGTGGCCGCCGCATGATCCTCGCCGTGGCCGGCTGTGTCGCGCAGGCGGAAGGGGTCGAGATCATGCGCCGCGCACCCCATGTAGACATCGTGTTTGGACCACAGACCTACCATCGCCTGCCGGAAATGGTGGCGCGGGCCGGGCGAAACGCCGACCGGCGAAGCGCCGGCATCCTCGACACCGATTTCCCGGTCGAGCCCAAGTTCGATCACTTGCCGGCCAATGGTGGCGAGCCCGGCCCAAGCGCCTTTCTGACGATTCAGGAGGGGTGCGACAAGTTCTGCACCTTTTGCGTCGTGCCCTATACCCGGGGCGCGGAGTACTCCCGCCCCGTGGCGGACATCATCGCCGAGGCGCGCCGCCTGGTCGCCGGAGGCGCACGCGAGATCACGCTCTTGGGCCAGAACGTCAACGCCTATCACGGTGCGGCGCCGGACGGGCGCGACTGGCGGCTGGGGCGCTTGATCCGGGCGCTTGCGGAGCTGGCGGGGCTCGACCGGATCCGGTATACGACCTCCCACCCCCGTGACATGGACGAGGAGCTGATCCGCGTTCATGGCGAGGTGGATGCCTGTATGCCCTACCTCCATCTGCCGGTACAGTCGGGCTCGGATCGTGTGCTCGAGGCAATGAACCGCAAGCACCGGGTCGACGACTACCGACGCGTTGTCGAGCGCCTGCGCGCGGCGCGCCCGGATATTGCTTTGTCGTCTGATTTCATTGTGGGTTTCCCCGGGGAAACCAAGGCCGACTTCGAGGCGACCTTGCGGCTGGTCCGGGAGGTGGGATTCGCGCAAGCCTATTCGTTCCGATACAGCGCCCGGCCGGGAACACCCGCCGCATTGCTGGGCAACCGGATTCCCAAGTCGGAGGCGGGGCAGCGCCTGGCGGCACTCCAGGATCTCTTGCAGCAGCAGCAGGACAGCTTCAATGATGCGACCGTGCACCAGGTTGTGCCGGTCCTGTTCGAGCGGAGAGGCCGGCATCCGAGCCAGATCGTCGGGCGGAGCCCACATTTCCAGCCCGTCCATGTGGCCGCCGACACTGCGCAGATCGGAACCGTCGCCGATGTGCGCATCGTGGGCCGGACGAAGCACGGCCTGATCGGTGCTTTGGCCGACGCCTCGTGCGACGCGCCGGTTCCTGTGCGGGAGGCCATCGCATGAAGGCGCCTGCGAGGCGGACCAGCCAGCGCGCCAAGTCCGCAGACACCGTGCAGCTGGAGTTTGCCGACAATTCCTTGCTGCCGCCTCTCTACGGAGAGCACGACAGCCATCTTGCCCGCATCGAGCAGGAGTTGGGGATTTCGCTGACACCGCGGGGCAATCGGGTGGCGATCGCCGGTCCGGTCGAGGCGGTGGCCGCGGCGCGGGCCGCGCTGATGGCGCTCTACCAGCGCCTGGAAAAGGGCATGTCGGTCGACCAGGGGGACGTGGACGCTGCGCTGCGAATGGCCTCGGCCACAGAGGATGATGGCGACGGAAAGGCCGGCCCGGCGATCGCCCAGTGGGCGGATGGCGAGGCAACCATTCACACGCGCAAGCGCGCAATCTCGCCGCGGTCGCCGCGACAGGCCGATTATGTGCGGGCGCTTGAGCAAAACGAGCTGGTCTTCGGACTTGGTCCCGCTGGAACCGGCAAGACCTACTTGGCCGTGGCTATGGCGGTGGCCATGCTGGTCAAGGGCGAAGTCGACCGTATCGTGCTCTCACGTCCGGCGGTGGAAGCGGGCGAACGCCTGGGGTTCCTGCCGGGTGACCTGCGTGAGAAGGTGGATCCCTATCTGCAGCCGCTCTATGACGCGCTCTACGACATGCTGCCGGCTCAGCAGGTGCGCAAGCGCCTCGATGCCGGCGAGATCGAGATTGCGCCGCTGGCGTTCATGCGCGGACGGACCCTGTCCCATGCCTATGTCATCCTGGACGAGGCCCAGAACACGTCGCCCATGCAAATGAAGATGTTCTTAACCAGATTGGGCGAAGATTCCCGCATGGTTGTCACGGGCGACATGAGCCAGATCGACCTGCCGCCAGGCGTGCAGTGCGGTCTCGTGGATGCCCTGACGTTGCTCGAAGGCATTGAAGGTGTTGCCTTCACCCATTTCACCGAGGCCGATGTGGTCAGGCATCCTCTGGTGCGGCGGATCGTTGGCGCATATGATGCCCGAGAAGCGCGCCGACCCGGGCACCGTGGGAAGGCGGAACAGGAGCCTCGGTCATGATCGGCGCGGTAGGGGACGCCGTGGTCGAGTCCACGCATTTGGATAGCAACGCCGATACGGCGGAGGAAGCGGACGAGCCTGAGCCGAACCGGGTGGCCGTCGCCATCCGCGATCAGACCTGGCAGGCTGTGTCAAATCTGGATGCCGTCGGATTGTGTCGTCGTGCGGCGGCTGCGGCGCTGGCCGGCGCGGGCGATCGGGCGCCCGACAACTGTGAAATCAGCATCGTGCTGGCAGACGACACCTTCGTTCGCGAGCTGAACCGAGACTACCGCGGGATCGACCGACCGACGAACGTTCTGGCCTTTCCTGCGTCTGCAGATCCAGCCGTGCCGGAGGCGCCGCTGCTCGCCGGTGACGTGGTCATCGCGCGGCAGACGACCACCGCGGAAGCCGCCTTCCAAGGCAAGCCGCTGGCCGACCACCTGACCCATCTGGTCGTGCACGGGGTTCTGCATCTCTTCGGATTCGATCATCAATGTGAAGACGCCGCCGCAGAGATGGAACGGCTCGAGATCGCCGTCCTCGGGCGGCTCCGGGTGCCGAACCCCTACGCCTTGGACACAGGCCCGGCAGACCGTGCGAGCCCCGGCGGAGATTGCCCGCCGATATGAGCGAAACGGAGTCAAGCATGTCGTCCGCCAACCGGCCGGGCGCGGGCCAGGACGGCTCGCTCGTCCAGACCATCTGGACATGGTTGCGCGGCGGCCGCCGCCGCCGCAACGGCGAGCATTTGCGCGACGCGATCGAGGAGCTGATCGAGGAGGAAGAGGGGGCGGATGCGGAGATCGAGAGCGACGAGCGTACGCTTATCAAGAATATCCTAGACCTCCACGATCAGACCGTGGAAGACGTGATGGTGCCGCGCGCCGACATCGTCTCGATCGAGGAGACCGCCTCCCTGGACGAAATCGTTACCCTGGTTCGGGAGAGCTCGCATTCGCGGATCCCCGTGTATCGGGGCAATCTGGATGACGTTCTGGGCATCGTTCACATTCGTGACGTGATCGATTGTTTGCACGGCCGGAAGAGCTTCGATCTCGCCTCCATCCTGCGCGAGGTGCTGTTCGTGGTGCCCTCCATGCGCATCCTCGACCTACTGATCGAAATGCGTACCACCCGCAAGCACATGGCTCTTGTGGTCGACGAATTCGGCGGGATCGACGGCCTGGTCACCATCGAGGACCTGGTCGAGGAGATCGTCGGCGAGATCGAGGACGAACATGACAAAGTTGCGGGCCCGGACCTGCAGGAAAGTCAGGACGGCGCCCTGGTCGCGGATGCGCGCGTACCGATCGAGGAACTCGAAAAGAGATACGGCCCGGTGCTGTCAGAAGAGGAACGCGAAGACATCGACACCCTGGGAGGGCTCGTGTTTGCCCTCGCCGGCCGGGTACCGGCGCGCGGCGAGTTGCTGACGCATCCGTCGGGGCTCGAGTTCGAGGTTCTGGAGGCTGATCAGCGCCGTATCAAGCGGTTGCGCGTGGCCAAGCGCCAGCAGCACGCGCCGCAGTCGTAATGGTTTTTGCCCGGCTCGCCGGCGGCGCAACACCGTCCATGTCTCTTGCGGGGCGCGTGGCTGCGTTGACGGGGATCCGCCGCTACGGACTCGCCTTCCTCCTGGGCATGGCGGCGGCGGCCGCACTGCCGCCGATTTACGCCGTCCCCCTCTTATTGCCCGCCTTCGTTGGCCTGCTCTGGCTGATCCAGGCGAGCCCAAACTGGCGCGCCAGCGCATGGATCGGCTGGTGGTTCGGCCTCGGTCATTTCGCCGTCGGCACCTATTGGATTTCGATATCCCTGCTGGTCGATGCGGCCCGGTTCGCTTGGCTGATCCCGTTCGCGGTGTTCGGCATCTCCGGATACCTCGCGCTTTACCCTGCCCTGGCCGCCGTTGCCACGCATGTCAGTCGGACCCGCGGCGTCGGTCGCGTCCTGGTCTTCGCCGCCGCGTGGTTTGCTGCCGAATGGCTGCGCGGCGTCGCCTTGACCGGGTTCCCTTGGAACCTGATGGGAACCGTTTGGGCGTTCTCCGACGGCATGATCCAGATCACCTCGGTCATCGGCGTCCTGGGTTTGGGTTTCGTGACGGTGCTGCTGGCCGCGCTGCCGGCGGTTTCGCTTGGTAGGCTGGACGGAATCGGCTCCAACCGTGCCCGGCCGCGGGGTTGGCAGGTCTGCGTCGTCATTTGCGCGGCGCTCGCCGGCCTCTGGGGATTCGGCGCGGTTCGGCTCGCCGGCGCCGAGACGGTGACCGTCCCCGATATCCGCCTGCGCATCGTGCAGCCCAATATCGCCCAGAAGAACAAGTGGCGGCCGGATCTCATGGAACGGAACTTCGCGCATCATCTGCGCCTGAGCACCGCGCCGGGATTCGAGCGGACGACCCTGGTCATTTGGCCGGAGGCGGCCGCAACGTTCCCCCTTGCGACCCGCCCGGCGCGGCGCGCCGCGATGACGATTGCCGTGCCCAAGGGCGGCTATTTGATCACCGGTGCGCCGCGAACCACGATGGCCGGCGTTTCGCCGCCGCAACTGTGGAACAGCGTCTATGCCATCGACGAGGCCGGCGAGGCGGCGGCAATCTACGACAAACACCACCTGGTGCCGTTCGGCGAGTATCTTCCGCTCCGCGATATCCTCAAGAGCGCGGGCATCGACAAGATCGCACCTGGGGCGCTGGATTTCTCGCCGGGGCCCGGCCTGGCGACGCTCGGCCTGCCGGGATTGCCGCGGCTCAGTCCGCTGATCTGCTACGAGGTGATATTTCCGAGCCGCGTAATTGCGCCCGGCGCACGCCCGGGCTGGCTGCTCAATGTGACGAACGATGCCTGGTTCGGCCGCAGCAGCGGACCCTACCAACACCTTGCGAGCGCCCGCATCCGTGCCGTCGAGGAGGGATTGCCGTTGGTTCGTGCCGCCAATACGGGGATTTCTGCGGTCGTCGATTCCCACGGCCGGGTGACGGCACGGTTGGGCTTGAATGAGGAGGGGGTAATCGATGCGGCGCTGCCGGCGGCTGTGCCTACGCTTACTCTGTTCGCGCGATATGGCAACTGGATCGCGCTGCTGATCGCAGGCGCCGGTGTGCTGATAGGATTATGGGTCGGACGAAGGGTCTGACATTCGGGCGAGTCGACATCTTCGCAAACTGGTATATTGTCAGCAATCTTGAGGGCAGCGAAGATCACACGCGCTGCGGTTGTCGTGCAATCCGTTTCGGTGTGATCTTCGTCACGGGTTGAGACAATGTGGTATACAAACGAATTTGGGTGTATACACATGAATTGTTCGGTTGCCTGAATACACTGGTATGAGCGACTTGCGCGACTAGCAGTAGGAGAGGAGTGTTCGCCCCGTGAATACAGAAGCTCGGAGATATGGGCGAAAGGGAAGCCCGGACGGGAAGCCCAGACCCGTTGACGTTCACGTCGGCAGTCGGGTACGGCTGCGTCGGACGATGCTGGGAATGAGTCAGGAAAAGCTCGGCAAGGCCATCGGCCTCACGTTCCAACAAGTCCAGAAGTATGAGCGCGGCGCGAACCGGATCGGTGCCAGCCGCCTCTTCGAGCTCAGCAAAGTGTTGGACGTACCCGTGTCCTTTTTCTTTGATGATATGCCTCCGGAAGTCTCCGAAACAGGCGGCCGACGGGTTGCCGGGTTGGCAGAGGAGACCGACGCCTACGAATACGACCCCATGGCGAAGCGGGAGACGCTGGAATTGGTTAGGGCTTACTACAAGATACGCGATGCGAAGGTGCGCAAGCGGGTCTTCGAGTTGGCCAAGGCGCTCGCCAAGTCGGGGGACGTCGAACACTAGGCGGAACGGCGCGCAGCCGGGTTTCTACTTGACGCGCTAACGAAAGGTTGTAACAAGACCCCCGCCCGGTCAATGGCGCTGGGCGCGGTGTGCCTGTGCTGTCGATGGACGCAAATGCGGGCCGGGCCGCCCATCGATGCTGCCGTTAGCCAGCACGAAGTCCTGCAGCGCAACCTGCCGAATAGAGACAAGGAGTGAACGTGGCAAGGTCTGATTACCTGTTCACGAGCGAGTCCGTTTCCGAAGGCCATCCGGACAAGATCTGCGACCGTATCTCCGACGCTATCGTCGATGCGTTTCTAACGGCCGATCCGCACGCCCGGGTTGCCTGCGAGACCCTTGTGACGACCAATCGCATCGTTCTCGCCGGCGAAGTGCGAGGACCGGAGACGATTTCCGCCAAGGTCATGGAGAATATCGCCCGCGAGTGCGTCAAGAACATCGGCTATGAGCAAGAGGGCTTTCACTGGCAGCGTGCCGCCGTGGAGGTCTTCGTGCACGAACAGTCGGCGGACATTGCCAAGGGCGTGGATGCGGCCGGCAACAAGGACGAGGGGGCGGGCGATCAAGGCATCATGTTCGGCTACGCCTGCCGAGAGACCGATGCGCTGATGCCGGCGCCGATATACTTCTCGCACGCGATCCTGCGGTCCCTTGCGGAGGCCCGCCATTCCGGGGCGGAACCCGGGCTGGGACCCGACGCCAAAACGCAGGTGACCTTGCGCTACGAGCACGGCAAGCCCGTCGCGGCGAAGTCTGTCGTGCTGTCGACCCAGCACGATGACTCCCTCGATCAGGACGAAGTCCGGGAGATTGTGCGCCCCCACGTCGTCAACGTGCTGCCGGACGGCTGGATGTGCCCGGATGACGAATTCTACGTCAATCCCACCGGTCGCTTCGTCGTCGGCGGGCCAGACGGGGACGCTGGCTTGACCGGACGCAAGATCATCGTCGACACCTATGGCGGCGCCGCGCCCCATGGCGGCGGCGCGTTTTCAGGCAAGGATCCCACCAAAGTCGACCGATCGGCTGCCTATGCCGCGCGCTATCTGGCGAAGAACGTCGTGGCGTCCGGCTTGGCGGAGCGCTGCACCATCCAGCTGTCTTACGCGATCGGCGTCTCCAAGCCACTGTCCCTTTACGTCGAAACCCATGGCACGGGCCAAGTCCCGGAGGCGCGTCTCGAGTCGGCGATCGGCGAACTCATGGACCTGAGCCCGCGCGGCATTCGCCAGCATCTGAACTTGTCTCGTCCGATCTATGCGCGGACCGCGGCCTATGGCCATTTCGGACGCGAGCCCGAGCCGGATGGCGGCTTTTCCTGGGAACGGTTGGACCTGGTCGAGGACATCCGCTCGGCGGTCAACGGCGCCTGAGTTGGCCGGTCGCGTTGTTGCGGCCGCTTCAGACCGAAAGACGCCCGTTCCCGTCGAGCTTCGCCACCAGCGCCACGGAAGCCAACAGTCCAGCCATGACGCCATCGGCGGAAGACGAGAGTTCCGTCCCGGGTTCGGGGCCCTCTCGCCGTCGGTCCCTGTACGGTCGCCGGCGCGGCCGCAAGCTCCGTCCTGGGCGCCAGCGCCTGGTCGACGAGCTGTTGCCCAGGCTGCGCGTGCCGCTGCCTTCGACGTCGGGCGAATTGGATCCATTCGCGATGTTCCAGCCCGGACCAGGGGGCATTTGGCTGGAGGTCGGGTTTGGCGGCGGTGAACATCTTGCCGCTCAGGCGGCGCTCAATCCCGACATCGGCTTCATCGGCTGCGAACCCTATCTCAACGGCATCGCCGCCTTGCTTGCGCAGATCGAACAGCAGGCGCTCGGCAATATACGGATCCACGATGATGACGCGCTCGCGCTGATCGCCGCGCTGTCCGCGGGCTCCGTGGGACGCGTCTTCGTCTTGTTTCCCGATCCCTGGCCCAAGGCACGGCATGCGAAGCGGCGGTTCATCTGTGCAGAAGCGCTCGACCAACTGGCTCGTGTGATGGTCGACGGTGCGGAACTTCGCTTGGCCAGCGACGATGCGGGCTACGTACGCTGGACCTTGTCGCAGATCTGGGCGCACGGGGCTTTTGCGTGGCTGGCCGAAGGCCCTGCGGACTGGCGCACCCGGCCGTCCGACTGGCCGGAAACGCGATACGAGGCAAAGGCCAGGCAGGCCGGCCGTTCCAGCACATATCTTCGATTTCGCCGTCGGCCGCGCAAGGGCGCCGGGACGGCCCGGGAAGACGGCCAAATGCCTTGAAGCGGGCCGGCAAATCGCTATATTCAACAAAAATACCCATAGGGCGCCGCAAGGAGCCCAGCAAAAAAGGGTGGGCCGAAGGCCCACCTTTTTGTTTATCCGCATGCAAGGAGTGGACTTGGTGTCGGAGAGCGCGCTGGAACGCCGCGTTGCTGAGCTGGTCGAGCCAATGCTGACGGGAATGGGCTACGAGCTGGTTCGCGTGCGCATGTCGGCCGGTGGCGGACGGACGCTTCAGATCATGGCCGAGCGGGCCGACCGGAGCTCGATGACGGTCGACGATTGCGCCGACATCAGCCGGGCCGTCTCTGCGTTGATCGACGTCGAGGACCCGATCACCGGCGCCTACGATCTGGAAGTCAGCTCGCCCGGCATTGATCGGCCCCTGGTCCGGCCGCGGGATTTTGAACGGTTCGCGGGCTATGAGGCGAAGATCGAGACGCGCGCTCCGGTCGATGGGCGCCGACGGTTTCGCGGCCGTCTCCTTGGCCTGGCCGACGAGCGCGTCCGCATCCGCCTGGCCGATGGCAGCGGTGAGGTTGCTCTGGCCGTGGACATGATTGAGAAGGCCAAGTTGGTGGTGACCGACGACTTGATCGCCGGGGATTTGCACGCCGCAGAGGCGGGATAGGATTGGCGAGGGAGGAAAATGACCCCTGAGACTGCAACGCAAGAGACTGAATCGCTCTCGATCTTTCCGAGGTTGGAGCTCTTGCAGGTGGCCGACACGGTGGCCCGCGAGAAGGGTATCGACCGGGAGGAAGTGCTCGAGGCGATGGAGCAGGCGATTCAGAAGGCGGGCCGCTCCAAATACGGCCACGAACTGGATATCCGCGCGACCATCGACCGCAAGACCGGCGAAATCCATCTCTACCGCTATCGGGAAGTCGCCGAAGAGCTGGAGAACGAGGCGGCGCAGCTGAGCTTGGAAGCGGCGCGCCAGATCAAGCCGGATGCCGAGCTCGGCGAGTTCCTGGTTGATCCGCTGCCGCCGATCGACTTCGGCCGCATTGCCGCGCAGACGGCGAAGCAGGTCATCGTCCAGAAGGTGCGCGAAGCCGAGCGCAAGCGACAGTACGACGAATACAAGGACCGGATCAGCGAGATCGTCAACGGCTTGGTCAAGCGAGTCGAGTTCGGCAACGTCATGGTTGATCTTGGCCGTGCGGAAGCCATCCTGCGGCGAGAGGAACTGATCCCGCGTGAGAACTTCCGCCCCGGTGATCGGGTTCGGGCCTATATCTACGACGTGCGGGAGGAGTTGCGCGGTCCGCAGATCTTTCTGTCGCGCACCCGGCCCGAGTTCATGGCCCAGCTGTTCGCCCAGGAAGTGCCGGAGATCTATGACGGCATCATCGAGATCCGCGCCGTTGCCCGCGACCCGGGCTCACGCGCCAAGATCGCAGTGGTGTCGAAAGACTCCAGCATCGACCCGGTGGGCGCTTGCGTCGGCATGCGCGGCTCGCGCGTGCAGGCGGTCGTGGCCGAACTGCAGGGGGAAAAGATCGATATCATTCCCTGGTCCCAGGACCCGGCGACCTTCGTGGTCAATGCGCTCGCGCCGGCCGAAGTCGTCAAGGTCGTGCTGGACGAGGACTCCGGCAGTCTGGAAGTGATCGTCCCGGACGACCAGCTGAGCCTGGCCATCGGCCGGCGCGGTCAGAACGTGCGCCTCGCCTCACAGCTCACCGGCTGGGACATCGATATCCTGACCGAGACGGAGGAGTCCGACCGTCGCACCGAGGAGTTCCGGCGCAGCTCCCAGCTGTTCATGGAGGCGCTCGAGGTTGACGACGTGATCGCGCATCTTCTGGTCACCGAGGGCTTTTCGTCGGTCGAGGAAGTGGGCTTCGTGCCGCTCGACGATCTCGCCGATATCGAGGGTTTCAGCGAAGAGATCGCCGGCGAACTGCGCGAGCGCGCGCGCGCCTATCTGGCGGAGCGGGACGCGGAGCTGCGCGACCGGTGCCGCGAGCTCGGTGTCGAAGACGCGGTGGGCGAGATCGAGGGGGTGACGCCAAGCATGATGGTGACGCTCGGCGAAGCCGGCATCAAGACGCTGGACGACCTTGGCGATCTCTCGAACGACGAGCTGCGCGCTATTGTTGGGGCGGCCAATCAGCCCGCACCGACCCCGCCGCCGGCGGAGCCGGAAGCCGAGAGCACCGTTGCGGCCGAGGCCGAGGCGGAGCAGGGCGAGGCCGAGGCCGCTGGCGAACAGCCGATCGCGGCGCCGGAACCGAGATCGACGCCGGCATCGCGGCGGGGCGAACCCGAGCCGGTGGCGGTCAGTTCCGTCGACGACGTGGTGACTTTGCCGATGGAGGTGCTTAGGCGCCTGTGGTCTTTGAGCCGGCTGACCGAGGCGGAGGCAAACGACATTATCATGGCCGCGCGGGCGCATTGGTTCGAAGACGAAGAGGCCCCGGCCAACGACCAGGTCGAAGCCGACGCGTCGGAGGCGGACGAGGGCACGGCGGAACAGGAGCCCTCGGGCCCTTCGGCATAGCAACGGAAAGGTGCGGACCGCAGACATGAGCGAGGTTCTAGACATCGCGGAGGACCGGGCCGATCGCTCCCGGCAGCGGGGCGGCGGCCTCGAGCGAGACCGCACGTCGCTTCGCCGGTGCTGCATGACCCGCAAGGTCCTGCCGAAGGATCGAATGCTGCGTTTCGTGATCGGCCCCAACAACGAGATCGTGCCCGACATCGACGGTCGCCTGCCCGGCCGCGGATTATGGTTGACCCTGGGCCGGAAAATGGTGGAGGCTGCGCTCGCGAAGAAGATGTTCGCACGGGCGGCCCGCGGGCCAGTGAGCGCCCCTGAGGATTTGGCGGCGCGGATCGATGGTCTGCTTGTTCGCCGCTGCCTGCATTGCCTGGGACTGGCCCGTCGCACCGGTGCCGTCGTGACCGGATTGGAAAAGGTGCGCGAGCAGTCTAGGGGTGGCGAAGTCTCCGTTCTGCTGGTGGCGTCCGATGGCGGCGGCAGCGGGCGCAAACTCGAAGAAGCGCTGTCGCGCAGAGATGGCGTCAGCACGGTTCGGTTGTTCGATGCCGAGCAACTGTCACAGGCGCTTGGCCGGCCTCATGTGGTCCACGTTGCGATTGCGCGCGGGCCCATCGCGGAACGGTTCAGCGTCGAGGCCGCACGGTTGGCCGCCTATCGCGGGGTCGACCTGACGGGTCGGGCCTTGTGCAACGCGTTGGAAGAAGGTTAATCACGTCAGCGGAATGAGCGAAACGACAGAGACAGAAAAAGGCCGCAAACGGCGACTGGGTTTGTCCCGTCCGGGCCGACTGGAGCTCAAGAAGACGGTTGAGACGGGACAGGTGCGTCAGAGCTTCTCGCACGGTCGTTCCAAGTCGGTAACGGTCGAGGTCAAGAAGAAGCGCCGCTATGCCCGAGGCGAGGGCGGTCGCATGACCGAGGTCACGCGCACCGCGCCCAGCACAGCTGAGGCCGCCTCGCCTGGCGATGCCGCGCCCAAGCTGACAGAGGAAGAACGCGCCGCACGGCAGCGCGCGCTGGCGGGTGCGGTCTTCGAACCGGCCGGCGAAGCACCGCCGCCCGAGGTCGCGGAAGCGCCGCCGATCGCGGAACCCGAACCGGTTCCCGTGGAACCCGCCGAAGAGGAACAGCCGGCGGAGACCGTTGCCGAAGCGCCTGCGGAGGTCAAGCCCGACGCCGCCCGGAGACAGCAGGATGAGGAAGCGCGGCGTCTGGCCAAGGAGGAGGTCGGGCTCAAGCTCAAGGAGAGCAAGGTCAAGTTACGCACCCCAGCGCGCCCGCAGCCGCGCGCCCCGGAACAGCCGGAGCCCAAGGGCGAGGCCGCTGAAGAGGG
>JAAUXY010082221.1_pt1 | contig 20903 bp, 14 predicted proteins | sample 7278121 | NCBI WGS metagenome assembly JAAUXY01 (sample SAMN14350117, study PRJNA611818) | marine sediment metagenome | isolation source: surface marine sediment (1.8m) | place: French Polynesia: Moorea | collected 2018-08 | reverse complement strand
CGCCGGTGTTGCCGACGAGTCGCATCTGCTGGGCGTGCAGCAGCCCGTCGGCGTCGACACCGGTGGTGAACGTGATCGTCTGGGGGTGCCGGGTGCGGCTCGCCCAGAACTCCTCCTCACGGGTCAGCTCCAGCCGCACCGGCCGCCGGGTGGCGATCGCCAGATGGGCGACGATGTCCTCGATCAGCATCTCCTGCTTGGCCCCGAAGCCGCCGCCGATACGGGGTTTGATCACCCGGATCTGCTTGACGTCCATCCCGATCAGCGGCGCCAGCATCCGCCGGGTGTGGAACGGCACCTGGGTCGCAGTTCGGACGACGAGCCGCTCGTCGGAGTCGAGCCAGGCGATCGAGATGTGCGGCTCGATCGGCACCTGCTGCACCTGGTGGACCCGGAACGTCCCCTCGAACACGTGGGCCGACTCGGCGAGCGCTGCGGCGACGTCGCCCCGCTCGGCCTCGAAGTGGTGGACGACGTTGCGGTCTCGGTCGTGGATGTCGGTCGTGTCGTCCTCGTCGTGGATGACCGGTGCGCCGGGCTCGATCGCCTCGAGCTCGTCGAACACCGCCGGCAGCACCTCGTAGGTGACGTCGAGCAGGCGGATCGCCTCCTCGGCGATCTCGATCGACTCGGCAGCGACCGCCGCCACCCGGTCGCCGACGTGGCGCACCTTGTCGTCGAAGCTGACCTGGTCGTACGGGTGCGGGTTCGGCCACGACTGGCCGCCGGAGGCGTACTTCACCCGAGGGGTGTTGCCGTGGTGCAAGACGGCGTGCACCCCGGGCAGGGCGCGGGCGGCCGAGTCGTCGATCGCAGTGATGCGGGCGTGGGCGTGGGGGCTGTGCAGCACCTTGGCGTAGAGCATCCCCCGCAACTCGATGTCGTCGGTGAAGGCGGGGTTGCCCTTGACCAGCTTGAGCGCGTCGACCTTCACCTCGGGCTTCCCGACGACCGCCATGTCGGGCACGTCGACCGACGGCACCACCCGCGGGACGGCCGGAACCGCGTCCGGCGGCGGGTCGGCCGGATCGACCTCGACGGCGTTGGTCCCGTCGGTCATCGGCGTCAGGAGGAGCGGTGCGAAGGCGTCGAGGTCGTCGCCTCGCAGCACGGCCGCGGCCCGCTTCACCGCCTCGACCGGCTTCACGTAGCCGGACTCCCGGTCGAGGATGCCCGACAGCATGTCGCGGATGGCTTCCTCGGAGGGGTCGGGATCCCGCTCCAGCAATGCCATCGTCCCGAGCACCATCGCGCCCGCCGAGTAGCCGGACTGCAGCGCGCCCGTGGCGACGAACGCCGCCTGGATCGGGTGCAGCCCGGAGTCGGTGTTGAGCGCCTCGACCGTGGTCACTTCGTGCCCGTCGGCCTGCATCGCCAGGACGACCTCGGACGACGTGAGCGCGCCGTCGAGCAGCACGGCGGCGGCGCCGGTCTCGCCGGTCGCCGAGCCGTACTTGACCGAGAACATCCCGGCCCTCCGCAGTACGGTCGCCAGCGACTCGTGGGGTGCGGCGGCGCAGGTCGTCGGCTCGCCGTTGAGCGTGATCGTGATCTCGCCGCTCACGACAGCTCCTCGATCACCCGCGACGTCAGGACGGCGGCGAGGTGGCGGCGGTAGTCGCGCGAGCCGCGGAAGTCGCCGGGCGGATCGAGGTCGGCGATCCGCTCGGGCTCGACGAGCACGGGCACCGGACCGACCCCGGTCAGCGCCAGGACCGGCTCGGAACCATCGACGGAGCGGGCGACCGCCGCGACGATCGGCGTGTCGGCCGGCGTCCGGCCCGTTGCTGCCACCACGCCGCGGCCGTCCGCGGCGACCTCGACCGCAACGATCAGGTCGGTCGCAGCGAGTCCGGCGGCAAGCAACTCGGGCAGCGGGAGGGCACGGCCGTCGGCCAGGTGGATCACCGCATCGTGGACGAGCAACCCGGCCAGCAAGACGCTTTCGTCGCCGGCCGCGCCGATCGTCCCGCCGACCGTCGCCAGGGGCCGGAGGGTGCTCGGCTGCTCCATCTGCGCAAGCCGGCGGAGCAGCTCCGGCACGGCCGGGTCGTCGTGGAGCCGGTTCAACGTGACGGTGGCGCCGAGCCGAATGTGGTTGCCGTCGGCGTCGATCGTGTCCAGCCCGAGCGCCTGCAGGTCCACGACTTCGACCGGCGAACCGCCGCCGTCGTGGCGGATCGTCGTTCCGCCGCCGAGCGCGAGTCGCGTGCCATCGAGCAGGGCCACCGCATCGGGAAGCGTGGCCGGTCGGTGATACCCGACGAGCTGGTGCATGCTTCCCACATCCTGCCTTGAACGAACGGTCATCCGGTCAGGCGACAGTAGTGCAATCGAAGCTCGCGGGATCGGTGGTGGAGCGCGATGCCGCGCCGGTGCTCACGGTCACGGCGTCTCGACCCAGCCGCGCCGGTCCAGCTCCCGTGTGAGCGTCCGCTTCGGCCGGTCGACCATCCACTCCTGATCCAACATGTTCGCGCAGTATGCGGCGTGCAGCTCCTCGTCCACGTCGAGCGTCTTCGCGATGTGGCGGATCGCACCGATCGTCGGCGGCGATCGCCCGGGGCCGGTGTCCATGATCAGCTCGCGCGCGTGATCGGTGTCTCCTTCCAGCCGAGCGTGCTCGGCGAGCAACGCGAGCGCATCACCGTCGATGAGTGTGACTCGCCCCGATGCGGCGTCGAGCGATTCCCGTCGTACGGCGGCCCGAGCGGATTCGAGATCGCCGGACGCCAGCGCCATGAGGGCTCTCCCGAATCCGAGGACGTGCGCGTAGAACGGGTCCATCGCGGCGGAGGACCCGTGCGCCGCCTCGATCCGGTCGATGATCGCTCCGAGCTCGGCCGGCTCTCCGGCCGCCCACCCGGCCACGCCTCTGATCATGGTGGCGTTGAGACCGAGGCTGGTCCGGCCGACCGGGCTCTGCGCCACCCCGGCGGCGAGCGTCCTCGCTGCCTCGAGGTCCCCCTCCATCGCGGCGACCATCGCCCGCCACAACGTCGCCTCGTCGGCGATGTCCCGGTCGCTCGGGTCCCCCACCATGGCGACGAAGCGGTCGACGAGGGATCGCGCCTGGTCGGGGGCGTGGCGGCCCGTCACCAGCGTGAGCAGGAGGTATCCATGCGCCGCCGTGCGCGGGTCGGGCGACCGCCGAAGTCTGGCGGCGGCGTCGGTGTATGCGACCCAGTCGGCGAGGGCCATCGTGCAGAAGACCTCGGCCTGCGTGAGCCCGTCGATCAGCTCCTGCCGAGAGACTCGTGCCGCACACCGCTGTATGCGGCTGATCATCGCCGGCGAGTCCTCGCCGGACACGAACGCCATCCCGAAGAGATGCTCCGCCAGCTCGTCCCACCGTCGTTCCGACTCGAATCGATCGGCGGCCAGCAACAGGTTGGCCAGGTCGGGGAGGAGCCGCACACACCGTTCGAGGTTCCGCGCGGTGGTCAGGTCGGCGGTCTCGGCGCGGTGCGCGAAGTGACGGGCATGCCGCTCCCGTACGGCGTCCGCTTCCCCCGCGTCCACCAGGCGGTCCTCGGCGTACGCCTTCAGCGTCTCCAGCAGGTGGAACCGCTGTGACGTGTCGCCGGCCGGTGCGACGAGGGATCGGGTGTACAGCGCTTCGACCAGGTCGATGGCGTCGGACGGACCGACCTCGCAGACGGCGGCAACCGCCTCGACGTCGAACGATCCGGCGAACGCTCCGAGGGCGCGGAACGTCTGTTGCTCCTCGGGTTCGAGGAGGTCGTAGCTCCAGTCGATCGTGGCCTCCAGGGTTCGATGGCGCTGGCGACGCCGACCCCCGGAGAGCAGCCGGAACCGGTCGTCGAGCCCCTCGACGAGCCGGGCCGGCGACATCACGGCCGCTCGCGAGGCTGCGAGCTCGATGGCCAACGGCACGCCGTCCAGCCGTCGGCACAACTCCGAGATCGTGGCCCACTCCTGTTCGTCGACCGCGAAGTCCGGCGCCACGGCGCTCGCCCGGTCGAGGAACAGCGTGACGGCCGGGCTCTCCCGGCCCTCCGTGTCGAGCGACCGAACCTGGAAGACCCGCTCCCCGTCGATGTCCAGCCACTCGCGGCTGGTCGCCAGGATGACCGACGTACCTCCGGCGCGCAGCAAGTGGGTGGCGAGGTCGGCGCACGCGTCGATCACGTGCTCGCAGTTGTCGAGCACGATCATCAGCTCCCGGCCGGCGACGTACCGAGCGACCTCGGCCGCCGACTCGTCGGATCGCAGCTCCAGCCGAAGCGCCTTCGCAACGCTTCGGGCGACGTCGTCGTCGCTGTTGACCGGCGTGAGGTCCACGAACCAGACCCCGTCCCGCCAGTGCGCAGCTTCGGCCTCTGCGACCTCGATCGCCAGTCGTGTCTTGCCGATCCCGCCGACCGCGACGAGCGTGACGAGGCGGTGTTCCGCCAGCAGCAGTCGAACGGCCCGGACGTCCTCGACGCGGCCCACGAGCCGAGTCGCCGGCGTCGGGACGTTCGTTCGACTCCCCGACGTTCGCAACTGGGGGAACTCGCCGTCGCCGAGCTGCCAGAGGTGAACCGGCTCGGGCACGTCCCGGAGGTCGTGTGCGCCGAGGTCTGTTGCGTCGAGTCCCACGGCGGAGCGGACCGCGTCGGTGACGAGGATCTGCCCTCCGTGGCCGGCCGCTTCCACGCGGGCAGCGGTGTTGACCGTCGGGCCGAAGAAGTCGCCGGATCGCTCGACGGCCTCCCCGAGATGGATGCCCATTCGGACCTTCAGTGTCGGGCCGGGCCAGGCGGCGACGGTGAGCGTCGCCTGGGCCGCACGGGCGGCGGCCACCGCATCGCTCGCCCGTTGGAACGCAGCGCAGAACGCGTCGCCGGCCGTCGTGAAGACGTAGCCGTGGTGGTCGGCGATCGCCGAGCGAACGAGGTCGTCGTGGACGCGCAGGGAGGCGGCCATCGCGTCGGAGTCGGCGGCCCAGTGGCGCGTCGAGCCCTCGACGTCGGTGAAGAGGAAGGTCACCACACCGGACGGGATCGATTCGCTGTGGTCGCCGCTGCCCACCTCCCGAGACTAGGTCGGGGGCCTGTGGCGGTCGTGGGGAGACCGGCTCGGTCAGCGCAGAGCCAGTGACCCGGCCGGTCAGTAGGGTGGAGGTCGGTCGGCGGGAGCTTCGCCCCTCGACCGCAGAGTTCCCGATCGACCGGGCTAGGCCACCAGATGCTGTACTCACCGATCCCCGCACCCATCGGCCGGTGGACCTCGTCGTCCGATCTCGCAACGCGCCCGGGGCGGTGCTGTCGGTGACCTCCTTGCACGAGGTGCAGCGGGCACCGACGAGGGTTCCCCGGTACGTCGCGCCCGGTTCGCTGGACGAGGCGCTGGCGCTGCTCGCCGACGAGTCGACGGCGAGCCGGCTCGTCGCCGGGGGGACCGACCTGCTGGTCGAGCTCGATCGGGGCGAGCACGGCGGAACCGAGCTGCTGGTCGATCTCGGCCGGATCCCCGGCCTCGCCGACATCAAGATCGACCGCGACGTCCTGCGCATCGGCGCGCTCGTCACCCACAACCAGGTCGTCGCCTCCGATCTCTGCCGCACCCGGGCGTTGCCGCTCGCACAGGCCTGCTACGAGGTCGGTTCGCCGCAGCTCCGCAACCGGGCGACCGTGGTCGGCAACGTCGTCACCGCCAGCCCGGCCAACGACACGATCTCGGCGCTGCTCGCACTCGGTGCGTCGGTCGAGATCGAGTCCGCCGCCGGCCGCCGGGTGGTGCCGCTCGCCGAGTTCATCACCGGGTTCCGCTCCACCGATCTCGCGCCGGGTGAGCTGGTCACGGCGTTGGCCGTGCCGGCGCTCGCCGACGACCAGCTCGGGATCTGGGTCAAGCTCGGGCTCCGCCGGGCGCAGGCGATCTCCGTCGTCCACCTCGCCGCGGTCCTGACCATGGACGACGGCCGGGTCGCCGATGCGGCGCTCGCGCTCGGGAGCGTGGCGCCGACCGTGCTCCTCGTGCCCGACATCGCCGAGGTGCTCGTCGGCCGGCCGCTCGACGGCGAGGCGATCGACGACGCGGCGGCCGCCGCGACCCGCACCGCTGCTCCGATCGACGACGTCCGTTCGACGGCCGCCTACCGGAGCGAGATGGTCGGGACGATGACCCGGAGGGCGCTGGCCACCCTGGCCGCCGGCGATCCGGCGGTGCTGTGGCCCGACCAACCGGCGCTGCTGTGGGGCGCCGGGTTCGACGGGACGTTCCCGACCGGCGGCACGGGTGCGATCGGGCCCGACGACGCGATCACGGCCACCGTCAACGGGCGGCCGGTGACCGCCGCCGGCGCCACCGGGGTGACCCTGCTGGACTGGCTGCGCGACGGCGTTGGTGCGCTCGGCGTGAAGGAGGGGTGCGCCGAGGGGGAGTGCGGCGCCTGCACGGTCGACCTCGACGGGGCGTCGGTGATGAGCTGCCTCGTGCCCGCCGGCCGGGCGGCGGGAGCGGAGATCGTCACCGTCGAGGGGCTCGCCGGCGACGCGGGCCTCGATCCGATCCAGCAGGCCTTCGTCGAGTGTGGGGCCGTCCAGTGCGGGTTCTGCACACCGGGCCTCCTGATGTCGTGCGCCAAGCTCCTCGAGGAGCACCCCGAGCCGACCCGCCAGCAGGTGCTCGGCGCACTCTCGGGCAACCTCTGCCGCTGCACGGGCTACCGGGCGATCGAGGCGGCCGTCGAGCGGGTCGCCGGCCCGACCGCCGGCGACGACCCCGTCGAGCACGTCGCCCTGCTCGACGTGGACGGGACGAGCGTCGCCGACCGCCGAATCGAAGGCGGCGGTCCGTGAGCGTCGGCGCGACCCCGACGCGGATCGACGCAACCGCAAAGGTGACCGGCGAGGCCGCGTACCCGGCCGACCGCATCCCGCCCGATGCGCTCGTCGCCCGGGCGGTCTTCACCGATCGACCGCACGCCCGGCTCGTCGCGCTCGACACGTCGGAGGCGGAGGCGATGCCGGGCGTCATCGCCGTCCTGACCGGGGCCGACGTGCCGGTCAACGAATACGGGTTGACGATGTTCGACCAGCCGGTGTTCGTCAGCGTGGAACACACCGGGCGCAGCGAGGTGCCCTGCGACGTCAGCCGGTGGGAGGCCGACCACCTCGCACTCGTCGTCGCCGAGACCGACGAGGCGGCGACCGCGGGTGCGGCGGCGATCCGCAGCGAGTGGGAACCGCTGCCCGTCGTCGCCGACATCGACGCCGCCCTGGCTGTCGGCGCAGCGCTCGTCCATCCCGAGAACGGGCAGCCGGGCAACGACTACCACTCGTACCGCATCCGCAAGGGTGACATGGCAGCCGGGTGGGCGGCGGCGGCGATCGTCGTCGAGGGGACCTACGAGCTGCCCCATCAGGAGCACGCCTTCCTCCAGCCCGAGGCCGGGCTCGGCTACCTCGACGAGGAGGGTCGGGTCACCGTCGAGATCGCCGGCCAGTGGGCGCACGAGGACCAGCTCCAGATCGCCCACGCCCTCGACCTGCCCCTCGACCGCGTGCGGGTGATCTACCCGGCGATCGGCGGGGCGTTCGGGGGCCGAGAGGACATGTCGCTGCAGATCGTGCTCGCTCTGGCGGCGATGCGGCTGGCCGAGCGGGGTGAGCGTCGTCCGATCGCCGCGCAGTGGTCGCGAGAGGAGTCCGTCGTCGGCCACCACAAGCGGCACCGGGGGCGGATCCGGGCCCGCTGGGGAGCCGACGCCGACGGGAAGGTCGTGGCGGTCGAGAGCGAGGCGTGGCTCGACGCCGGGGCCTACAACTACACGTCGAACAAGGTGCTCGGGAACTGCCATCTCGGGCAGGCCGGGCCGTACGAGGTGCCCAACGCCCACATCGACAGCCATGCCGTCTACACGAACTCGGTGCCGGGCGGCGCGTTCCGCGGGTTCGGCGGCCCGCAGGCGGCGTTCGTCGCCGAGTGCCAGATGAACAAACTGGCGCTGGCGCTCGACCTCGACCCGGTCGAGATCCGCCGCCGCAACGCGCTGCGGGACGGGAGCATCGGGATCACCCAGACGCCGATGCCCGACGGGGTGACCCTGCCCGAGGTGATCGATCGCTGCGCCGACGAGTCCGGCTTCGAGGCGCCGCTCCCACCGGGCCCGCCGTTCACCCCGTTCGCCACCGTCCCACCGGCGGTCGACGAGCTCGCCCGCGGACGGGGGTTCGCGTGCGCCTTCAAGAACGTCGGCTTCTCGTTCGGGTTCCCCGAGCGGTGCGAGGCGCGGGTGGTCCTGCACGGCGACGACGACGCCGAGCGGCCCGAGCAGGTGGATCTGTACCACGCCGGTGCCGAGGTCGGCCAGGGTTCGCACACGGCGTTCGTGCAGATGGTCGCCGAGGCGGTCGGCGTCGACGTCGACCGCGTCGATGGGCACTTCTCCGACACGGCGTCGTCCGGCGACTCCGGCTCGGCGTCGGCGTCGCGGATGACCTTCATGGCCGGCAACTCGATCCTCGGTGCTGTCGAGGAGGCCGACAAGGCCTGGCGGGAGGGTGACCGGCCCGCGTTGGGCGTGTTCAACTTCGTCCCGCCCCGCACCGAGCCGTACGACCCCGAGACCGGCGCCTGCATGCCCAACTTCAGCTACGGCTACGTCGCCCAGGCGGTCGAGCTCACCGTCGACCGGGGGACCGGCCACATCGTGGTCGACCGGGTGGTCAGCACGCACGACGTCGGCCGGGCGATCAACCCGGACCTGGTCGTCGGCCAGATCGAGGGTGCTGTCGTGCAGGCCCACGGCTACGTCATGAGCGAGCGGCTGCAGGTCGAGGAGGGCCGCGTCCTGACGCCCCGGCTGAGCACGTACCTCATCCCCGGGATCGGTGACTGCCCGACCTCGATCGAGAGCGTCGTGCTCGAGCTCGCCGACCCGCGGGGGCCGTGGGGTGCGAGGGGGATGGCCGAGATGCCGTACATGACCTATGCGCCGGCGGTCGTCGCCGCGCTGCACGACGCCACGGGCGTCTGGTTCGACACGTTCCCGCTGACGCCCGACCGGGTGCTGGCCGGGCTCGCCGGGAGGGAGTGACCCCGATGCCCGAGCTCGCCGCCGACCAGACGACCGGGATGGTCTGCGCCCACCACCACCTCTACTCGGCGCTCGCTCGTGGGATGCCCGCCCCGCCGAGCACGCCACACTCGTTCCGGGAGATCCTCGAGCAGGTGTGGTGGCGGCTGGACCGGGCGCTCGACGCCGACACGATCTACTGGTCGGCCAAGCTCGGCGCGCTCGAGGCGCTGGAGCGCGGCTGCACGGCGATCATCGACCACCACGAATCGCCGAATGCGATCGACGGGTCGCTGTCGCTGATCGCCGACGCCTGCGCCGAGGTCGGGGTGCGGGTGTCGTGCGCCTACGGCGTCACGGACCGGCACGGTCACGAGGGTGCCGAGCGGGGTCTCGCCGAGAACGATCGGTTCCTGCGCGAGGGTGGCCGGGGCTACGTCGGCGTGCACGCTGCGTTCACCTGCACCGACGACACGCTCGCAGCGGCCGCCGAGCTGGCGGCCGGGCACGGTGTCGGCGTGCACATCCACGTCGCCGAAGGTGTCGACGACATCGAAGCCGCCGACCGGATCCGCGACCTGACCACGCCCGACTGGTTGCTGATCCACGGCGTCCACCTGCCCGACGACCACGGGCTGGCCGGCACGATCGTGCACAACCCGCGGTCGAACATGAACAATGCCGTCGGCTACAGCCGGCCGACCCGTTTCGCCAACCGGGTCGCACTCGGAACCGACGGCATCGGTGCCGACATGCTCGACGAGTTCCGGCTCGGGTACGTGAAGCTGCGCGAGTCCGACGTCGCCGAGACGCCCGACACGATCTGGTCGATGCTGGACGTCAACCGGTCGCTGTTCCCCGAGGCCGGCGACGACCGGGTCACCTGGAACTACGCGCCGATGGACCCGTGGCGGCTGGCGTTCACCACCGGCGTCGCGCCGCGGCGGGTCGAGATCGGTGGGCGGATCGTGCTCGACGACGGGGTCGTGACGACCGTCGACCCCGACGAGGTGCGGGCCAAGGCGGCCGAGGCCGCCGGGCGGCTGCACGCCCGCCTGGAAGAGATGCCGTGATGCCCTGTTGCCCGGGCCCCGGTCGGCAGATGATGGGCCCAACGACCTGACCGAGGAGCTGTGATGACACGACTGGCGCTGTACCTGCAGGACGCTCACCCGATCCGGGACGCGATGGGCTACGCCCAGTACGCCGAGCAGCGGGGCTTCGAGGCGGTGTGGCAGGCCGACTCGCGGCTCGTGCGCGAGGCGGGTGTGCCGATGGCGGCCTTCGCCGCCACGACCGACACGATCAAGGTCGGTTCGGGCGTGATCGACATCTGGTCGCGCAACGCCGCCCGGCTGGCGTCGATGTTCTCGACGCTCGACGACCTCGCCCCGGGCCGGATCCTGTGCGGACTCGGGGCGTGGTGGGACCCGCTGGCGGCCAAGGTCGGCATCGAGCGGACCAAGCCGCTGCGGGCGATGCGCGAGGTCGTCACGGCGGTGCGGGCCCTCTTGAACAACGAGACGGTCAGCCTCGACGGGTTCTTCGTCCACCTCGACGGCGTCGAGCTCGACTACGTCCACCAGGAGCGGCGGCCCAAGGACGTGCCGATCTACATCGGCGCCACCGGCATGCAGATGATGGAGCTGACCGGTGAGATCGCCGACGGGGTGGTGCTCAACTACCTCGTCTCACCCGACTACAACCGGCGGGCCCTGGAGCACCTCGAGGTCGGAGCGGCGAGGGCCGGCCGGTCGGTCGACGACCTCGACCGGCCCCAGCTCGTCGTGTGTTCGGTCGACGACGACCGGCAGGCGGCCCTCGACGGCGCCCGCCTGCTCGTGACGCAGTACCTCGGCCAGCAGCCGCACATCATGAAGGCCAGCGGCGTCCCCGAGTCGCTGCTCGAGGAGGTGCACAAGATCCTCACCTGGCCGGCCACGCACGAGCAGGTGGTCGAGGCGTCCAAGCTCGTGCCCGACGACATCGTCCAGATGATCTGTGCCGCCGGAACGCCCGACGAGTGTCGGGAGAAGGTCGCCGAGTACATGGCCAACGGCTGCACCTGCCCGATCCTCTACCCGTTGGGCGACGACGTCCACCTGATGATCGACACGTTCGCCGGCTGGACGCCATAAAGCCGTCCGAAGCCCGAGGTCCACGGGGGACTGACCTCGGAGGACTCAAGTCGAAGACTTGAGTCCGAAGTGGGTCTGTCCCCGCCGTAGCTCGAGGACCGTTCGAGGAAGTCGGGCCCGCCGATCCTGAGTCCTCCGGGTCCGTCCCCGAATAGCTCAAGTTGAGACCCGCGGGGCCTGGCCCCGAGGGTCTCAACTGGCGGCCAGTCTGAGCATGGTCTGCAGCAACACGTTGGCGCCCAGTTCCAGATCCGCGGCGTCCGTGTACTCGGCGGGGTTGTGGCTCACGCCGTTCACGCTGGGGACGAAGACCATCGCCGTCGGGCAGACCCGTGCGAACATCTGGGCGTCGTGGCCGGCGCCGGACGGCATCCGCAGCGCCTCGTGGCCGAGCTCGTCGGCGACGCCGGCGATCTGGTCGACGACGGTCGGATCGAACTCGACCGGCTCGAAGCGGGCGAGGGATCGGGTCTCGATCTCGACCGTCCCGTCGGCCGCGAGCTGATCGAGGAACCGCGCCAGGCGCCGCTCGGCCTCCTGGAGGATCGCGTCATCCGTGTTGCGCAGGTCGACGGTCAGTGTGGCCCGGGCGGCGACGACGTTCACGAGGTCCGGGTGCAGGTCGAGCATCCCGACCGTGCCGACCTGCGGGTGGCCCAGTTCAAGCGCCAGGTCGTGCACGAACGTCACGATTGCCGCCGCCGTGACGGCCGGGTCGCGGCGCATCGCCATCGGCGTCGTGCCGGCATGGTTCGACTGTCCGGTGATCGTCACCTCGGTCCACGAGATGCCCTGGACGCCGGTGACCGCGCCGAGCCGGCGACCTTCGACCTCCAGCACCGGTCCCTGCTCGATGTGCAGCTCGACGAATGCGTGGGGGACCGGCCCCGGGCACGGCGCCGGCCCGCGGTAGCCGATCCGGTCGAGCTCCGCGCCGACGATCGCCCCGTCGACGCCCTCGATGTCGAGCGCCTCCTCCAGGGCCATCCCGCCGACGTACACCAGGCTGCCGAGCATGTCCGGGGCGAACCGTGAGCCCTCCTCGTCGGTGAAGAAGCCGACCGCCAGCGGGCGCGGCAGCTCGACCCCGGCAGTGAGCACCGTCTCGATCACCTCGAGCCCGGCGAGCACCCCGAGGTTGCCGTCGTAGCGGCCACCGGTGGCGACCGTGTCGATGTGCGATCCGGTCAGCACCGGTGCGGCGCCGGACGGGTGGGGCATCACGGCGACCACGTTGCCGAGGCCGTCGATCGAGACGTTCAGCCCGAGGTCGCGCATCCACGAGACGACGAGATCCCGACCGTGCCGGTCCCCGTCGGTGAGTGCCAGGCGGGAGCAACCGTTCGTCCCCTCGATCGCCCCGATCGCAGCCAGGGTGTCGATCCGGTCGAGCAGCCGGTCGTCGTCCACCCTCAGCCCGTCGAGGTCCGTCACCCGCTCCATCACCCCAACGTACCGACCGATCCGTCGGCCTCCCGAGCGATGACGACGACCGTCATCGCCGGCTCCCGCTTCTTGATCACCGAGACCAGCTCGGCCGTCGGGCCGGCGGAGCGATCGTCGACGGCGTTGATCGCGACCGCCAGCCGGGCGCGGGCCGGGATCTCGCGCCGGGCGCCGCGTGCGTGGAGCAGCACCGCCGCCGCCCGTTCAGGATCGAGCCGCTCGGAGGGTCGACAGCCGGCCAGCGCCGCCACCCGCAGCGGGCGGTGGCACGAGTCGACGATCACCTTGCCCAGCGCCTCGGCGCCGATCACGCTCACCACCAGCGTCGCCGTGGCGGGGACGACCGGCTCGTCGACACCCGGCGCCTTGAACGGCAAGCGGCGTGACCCATCGGCCTCGACGACGACGTGATCGGCGACCCCGAACCAGCGGTCGCACGACGCCCGGTCGACGCCGACCGCCTTGGTGCCGACGACGCGGTCCCACACGACGACCGTCGAGTCGCCGATCGCGGTACGGATCTCCTCGTCGCTCGGCGACAACAGCACCGGCAGCCCCCGATGCTGGTCGGCGCCCATCTTCGTGGTCGAGGTGACGACGGTCCCACCCGGCAGTTGCCCGGCGAGCGCAAAGGCCAGCGTCGTCTTGCCGCCACCGCCGACGAACGCGACGTGGTGGTGCCCGCCGTCCAGCATGCCGAGGGAGGCGGCCAGCTGGGTCAGCGGCTGCGACTCGGCCACGCCATCACCGCTTCGAGGACGCCCCCGCCGATCGCCAGCGCCTTGTCGGAGATCTCCCGCCAGTCGACGTCGGTGCGGGGGTCGACATCGCCGATCTTGTCGCCGGCTCCCACCGTGGCGCCGGCGAGGATCAGGCCGCGGACGAGCCCGTCGATCGCGCTGACGACCGGGTGGCTGCCGACGAACCCGAGGTGCTGGCCCGCCTCGACGACGTCGCCGATCTCGACCGACCAGTCGACCGCTCCCGGAGCTGGCGCCCGCAACACCCGCTCGCCCTCTCGGCCGCCGATCGAACCCGGCGTGCCCGTGTCGGCTGCGGCGGGGCCGGACCAGATCACGCGGCCCAGCCGCGGGCCGCGCAGCGTTTCCACCACGGCGTGGCAGTCGACGCCGGCGGTGAAGCCGGGGCCGAGTCCGATCACCAGGTCGGCGTCGTCGATGGTCGTGTCGATGTTGCGTTTCGCGAGCCGGGCGTCGACCACGACCGCCGCACCGACGGCGGGAAGACCGGGCTCGACGAGGACCCCGACCATGCCGCGCCGTGCGAGGGCGACCGCCTCGGCCGCATCGGCTGCGCAGGAGCCGACCATCCCCTCGACGTCGACGCTGCCGTCGATGACGGCGGTCGAGAGCGCCACCGCCCGTCGCAGCGTGAGCGGTGTGGCCAGATCGGTCGCCATGACCGGGAACCCGGCCTGCGTCAGCCGCCACGCCACCCCCGTGGCGAGGTCGCCCGCGCCGCGGAGGAGGCACAAGCGGTCCTGCGGGTCGGCTCTCCGATCGTGGCGGTCCACGCCGGGACCGTACTACTGCGCGGCTACCGTCCGGCCGTGGCCGCTGCCGACATCGACGCCCAGATCACGTTCGTCCACGCCGCTGACCTCGCCCGGTCGGCCGAGTTCTACGGGTCGACCCTCGGGCTGGAACTGGCCCGCGATCAGGGCCCGTGCCTCATCTACCGGGTCACAGCGAACGCCTACATCGGAGTCTGCGACCATCACCCACCCGACCCCGAGGGTGTCATCCTGACGCTCGTCACCGACGATGTCGACGGGTGGGCCGAGCGGCTGACGGCCGCCGGCGCCGAGGTGGACGGTCCGACCGCCAACGAGCGCTTCGCCATCTACCACCTCTTCACCCGCGACCCCGACGGCCACCTCGTCGAGATCCAACGCTTCGACGAGGCGCTGTGAGTCTGTTCGCCTGAGGACTCAGGGTCTTGGAAGCCAGCCTGGCCCGACGGACCTCCAGCGAGGGCGGGGACAGTCCCCCGTGGACGTCCTTCGGTCGGACGGCCTCGGACTCGAGTCTTCGACTTGAGTCCTCAGAGCACGTACTTCATCCCGTCGATGAGGGCGCCGGGGAGGCGGCGGCTCGAGGTGCTGCGCCCGCCGTAGGTCTGCTTGTCGAGCAGCAGCTCGGCCTCGTCGGTCAGCCCCTCCAGCTTGTCGCCGAGGAGGTGGTAGGCGGTGTCGTCGAACCGGAGCACGTTGACCGGGGCGACGATCTCGCCGTCTTCCATCCAGAACGTCGCGAACCGGGTCATGCCGGTCGCCCGGCAGGCCGGGCGGTCGGAGAAGTTCAGGTACCACAGGTTGCCGACGAACAGGCCCGTACCGAGGGCTTCGCCCGCCGCCGCCGTCGGCACGGCACCCGGTGCGAGCGTCAAGGACTCGGGCAGCTCGACGTCCGAGGCGCCGTTCGTCGCCACCCCGAACTCCTGCGCCGAACGAGGTGACACGAGCGTGTCGGCGTACGAACCGTCGACGACGAGCGGGACGACGTCCGGACGCAGGAACCCTGCCGACTGGAAGTTCGGTGCGACCCCGCCGCCGGTGTCCTCGGCGAACGACACGAGCGGCGACAGCTCGGCACCGTCGGCGATCATCCGCAACAACGGTGTCTGGCGCGTCTCGTGAGCCCGCCGGCCGAATGCGCCGTAGAACGACAAGAGCTGGACGAGGTCCTCCATCGCCCGCGGCGCGAGGTAGGTGCGATACTCGCCGGGCGTCAGGTCGATCGGCGGGCGGTCGAGCGCGGCGAGCTGGCGGGCCGACCAGTCGACCTTGCGGGCGAACTGGTCGTCGTCCCAGCGGACCCCGGCGTACAGGTTCTTGGCCGCCTTGTCGGCGCGCAGGTAGAAGCACCAGTCGAGGTTGAAGGTGGCGGACTGGAACCAATTGCGCTGACCCAGCGAGTTGGCAAAGCCCCGGAAGGTCTCTCCGGAGGCGTAGACACCGACGAGGTCGCGGTCTCCCGCGGCGGCACGGATGTCGGCCAGCGCCTCGTCCGGCGCCGGCAGCTCGTTCCGCTCGATCCGCGAGCTCGACTCGGCCGTGGTGTTGAACCGCAGGAACGGGTCTTCGGGCACGAGCCGCCGCTGCTCGCGCAGCTGGGCGAGCAACGCGGTCAGCCGAGCCTCGTCGACCATCCGGTCGCCGCTCAGCCCGACGCTTCCGCCGACGTGCCGCCCGCCCTCGACGAGGTCGACGGACAGCCGGCTCTGCTCGACCGAGCCGGCCTGGCGAACGTCGCCGCCGTTGAACCGGACGAAGTCGGTCTGCTCGCCCGCCACGTTGGCCAGCAAGACCTCGCCGCCCGTCAACTGGCCGGCGGCGGCGGTGACCAAGTCGTCGAAGTACGCCTGCGGCTGCATCATCGGTCGCCGCCGAACACCTCGACGCCCGAGAACAGGCAGGCGGGCGACGCGTGGCCGGTGCCGATCATCTGGTTCAGCTCCCCCTTGCCGCAGTTCGGGGTCCCCATCGCCAGGAAGCTGTTGGCGTCGGCAACACCGATCAGGTTGCGCCAGAACGTGCGGGAGACACCCCGGTAGCCGGGGTCGCGCACCGTCCCGACGATCTCGCCGTCGACGATCCGCTGGCCGTACTCGCAGCCGAACTGGAACTTGTTGCGGCTGTCGTCGATCGACCACGAGTTGTTCGTGTGCAGGTAGACCCCGTCCTCGACCGATGCGATCAGCTCCGCGAGCGTCGAGTCGCCGGGCTCGACGTTCAGGTTCGCCATCCGGTCGATCGGCGGCCGGTTCCAGCTCGAGGCCCGCGAGCTGGCGACCCCGTCGAGGTCGACCCGGCCCTGCGAGACGGTGCCGCCCAGCCCCCGCTGCAGGATGCCGCGCTCGATGAGGTACTGCTTCGTCGCCGGTGTGCCGTCGTCGTCGAAGCCGTAGCTCGCCAGCTGGCCGGGGACCGTCGGGTCGAACGTGACGTTGAGCAGATCCGAGCCGTACCGGAACGTGCCGAACATGTCCGGCGTGACGAAGCTCGTGCCGGCATAGTTCCGCTCATCGCCCAGGATGCGGTCGTACTCCAGCGGGTGCCCGATCGACTCGTGGATCTGCAGGATCATCTGGTCCGGTGCCAGCAGCACGTCCATCGTCCCGCTCGGGCAGTTCGGTGCCGACAGCAGCTCGAGGGCCTGTTCAGCGACGCGCGGCGCGGCGTCGCCGAAGCCGAACCGGTCGAGCACCTCGGCACCGCCCTGCCCGCAGAAGGCGTACCGTCCGAAGGTCCGGGTCTGGGTGTTGGTGCCCTCGTTGGCGACCGCCTGCAGCGACGGGTACACGTAGCGGAAGCGCTGCTCGACCCGGCCACCAGCGGACGTGACGAGCAGGGTGTCGACGTCGCGGCGGACCAGCGAGGCGGTGTGGTCGACGATCCGAGGGTCGATCCCGAGCAGTCGTGACTGGCGGTGCAGCAGGTCGAGCCGGTCCTCCAGCGGGAGGCTCCCCCAGCCGATCTCGACGGGGGACGAGTAGGTGCCGACCGTGCCGTCGGGCGGCGGCTCGGCGGCGACCATCGCGCCGGAGGTCGCTCGGGCCCAGTACCGCGCCCGCTCGACGGCCGCCTCGAGCCCTCGCTCGCTCAGGTCGGCCGTGGCTGCGTACCCGAGCCCACCCCGTTCCCAGACCGAGATCATGACGCCGCTGTCGAAGCCGTTGTGGATCGGCTCGAGTTGGTTGCGGCGGACGGTCAGGCGCTCGGACCGTTCGTCGACGAGGCGCGCCGAGGCGTGGTCGGCGTCCGCAGGGAGCGCTGCACGAAGCCGGTCGGAGAGGCCCGTCGATTCGATGAGGAGGTCGGTCATGGGCCGACAGGGTACGGGCGCTGACGAACGAGCGACGCGCCCCGACCGACGCGCCGCCGGCGGACGCTCGGGCTGCGCCGGGTGTCAGTCGCCGGCGCGCTTGTAGCTCAGGCGGAGCTTGGTGCGGAAGGCGATGACGGCGCCGTCCTCGATCAGCACGTCCATCTCGACCACCTCGGCGACGCGCAGGTCGGGGTAGTTGCCCGACGCCTCGCGGACGGCGTTCTCCGCCGCCTGCTCCCACGACTCGCTGCTCGAGCCGATCAGCTCGATCACGCCGTACACGCTCTCGTTCATGTCCTGCCTCTCTGGAATCTCGTGCTCAGGCTGAGCTCGGTCCGGATACGGATGTCGCCGCCCGGGCCGACACGGCACCGCAGTTCGCGGACCTCGGCGACGCTGGCGTCGTCGAACCGGCGACTGCGTCGTCGACGATCCGCTCGGTCGCATGGCGCCACGACAGCCCGGTTCCCCGGTGCGTCGTCACCCGGTAGACGCTCTCCCTGCCACCGCGGATCAGCGGCGGATCGTCGGACGCGAAGTCGTCCGCACGTGCCTGGTCGGTCATCGCTGCGATCGAGGCCATCACGTCGTCGACGAGGTGGCGTCGGCGGGTCCGGCTGCCCCCGGCGCGGTACCGATCGGGTCGGATCGGTTCGCACGGGCGGGCCCGACCAGCGATCGCACCCCGAAGCCGTCGGGGGCGCTGGTTCGCCGGCGCGTGGAGTGCGGGTCTTCGGGACGTGGGCTCGGTCGATCGATTCCACAGTGTGGCAGGTCGGCCGGTCGCCGGAGTGACGGGACCAAGGTCCGATGGCGCCGTGGTTCCAAGATCGGTATGGTGGTCCGCAACCACCGAGCGTGGCGAACGGCCACGGAATGCGGGAGGCAAGATGGGGTCACGAGCAACGGCGCGTCGGGCCCTCTGGACGGCCTGGGAACGGGTCACCAAGCCATCGCCGGCGGTCGTCGACCCCTCGGCGCAGCGGACCGCCCGATTGCTGTCGGCCGTGCTGCTGTGCATCGCCCCGCTCGGTCTGCTGTCGTTCGTGTTGCAGTCGGTCGGTGCCGGCGGCCCGCCGGGCGGTTCGTGGGCGATGGCCGTCGCCCTCGGTGCGATCGTCGTCGCATACGTGCTGAGCCGGTCGCGGTACTTCCGGATCGCAGGCGCGCTCACGACGCTGACGCCGACCGTCGGCGGGCTGTTGGTCGTGGCCGGTGATGCCGACGACCCAGGTTGGTTCGCCTTCATGGCGTTGTGCCCTGCCCTGGCCGCGCTCCTCCTCCCGCTGCGCTGGGCGCTCGTCGTCTCGGCGGTGAACCTCGCTGGTGTGGCGGTCGCCGTCATCTTGGTGACCGAGGTCGATCGCAACACGGCGGTCGTCGCCGTGATGTTCAACGCCATCATGGGGGCGGTCCTGCTCACTGCGGCCGGGTTCCGCGACCGGTTGGAACGGGCTCGTCGCGCCGACCTGCTCGCGCGCCAACGGCTCCAGCAGAGCATCCTCGAAGGCACCTTCGGCGGGATCGCGGTGGTCCGGAGTGGTGTCGTCCGCGAGGCGAACCAGGCCTTCGCCGACCTGTTCCACCGGCACCACGACGAGCTCCGCGGTACCCGGATCGCCGACCTGTTCGACGTCGAGTCGTTCGCCGCGCTCGTCGGCGCCACCGAGTTCCACGAGGGCCGGACCGTGGAGCTGTCGGCGCGCCGCTGGGACGGTTCGACCTTCGACGCCGAGGTCATCCTCCGGCGGACCGGCGCCGGCCAAGACGACGCCCGGGTCGTCGCGATCCGTGACATCAGCGAGCGCAAGCAGGCCGAGCAGGTGCTCGTCCGGGCGCAACGAATGGAGTCGGTCGGTCGGCTGGCGGCCGGCTTCGCCCACGACACGAACAACGAGCTGTTCGTCATCGCAGCCCACGCCGACGAGCTGCTCCACCAGTGGGGCGGGTCCCAGCAGCCCACCGAGGCCGTCCAGCAGATCCACGATGCCGCGCACCGCATGTCGACCCTGATCAGGCGGCTCCTGCTGCTCGCCCGTGACGAGACCGGTGAACCGAGTCTCATCGAGCTGGGAGGCTTCCTGCACTCGTGTCGCCGGACGTGGCAGCAGGTGCTCGGCGGCGGGATCGAGCTGCGCATCGCCGAGTCGTCGACCGACCCATCGGTCGACGACGGGCTCGTTCGCATCGATCGCACGTTGCTCGAACAGCTGCTCCTCAACCTGGTGCTCAACGCACGTGATGCGATGGGCGACGGTGGGGTGATCCACGTCGCCGCCGGCCGCACGATCGTTCCGGATCGCGGCGACGACGCCCCACTGCCCGGCGGCACCTACCAGCGCATCACGGTCAGCGACACTGGTGGCGGCATCACCGCCGAGGATCTGCCGCACATCTTCGAAGCGTTCTTCACGACGAAGGAGCCCGGGCTCGGGACGGGGCTCGGGCTCTACACCTCTCGCGAGATCGTGCGGGCGTCGGGCGGGACGATCACGGTGGACGCCGACGAGGTCGGTTCGACGTTCACGGTGCTGCTCCCCGAGGTCGCGCCCGAGCCCGATGTCTTGGCCGGTGGTCGCAGCGGCGTCGGCCGACTGCCGGCCGCCTGAGACCGATCGGGCTCGATCAGTCCCGGCGCTCCATCGGCGTCCACCAGCTGGACGTCGGCACGTCGGGGAGGTCGGCGGGGACGTCGGACGGATCGAGGTACGGCTGGTCGCTGACCACGTAGTTGCCCTGGCCATCGGTGAGCACCGACTCCCACTGCAGATCGGCTTCCACCGGGGGGCCGCCGCCGACGTCCCAGACGTTGACGTCGCGGATCCCATCGATCGAGGCGCTGTGGCCGGCATCGACCATCCCCTGGCGCTCCATGTATCCGTCGAAGATGATGTCGGAGGTCTCCTGGTTCGTCTGGAACGTCGACTGCTGCATCGAGTTCATCTGGCGGAGGTGGTTCATGCGGCTCGCGTGCATCTGCTGTTGGATCATCCGCGTGTTCTGCTCGGCCTGACGGGTCATCTGCTGGAGGTGATGACGGACGGCGGGCAGGTACCCCGGGTTGATCTGGAGTGAGGCGCGGACGTCGGCGACCGCCGGGCCGAGCCGATCCAGCTCCTCGACGACGGTCGCCATCGAGATGGTCGGGTAGACGTACCACAGCGTGGCGACCACTTGACGGAACCAGCCGGCCTGGATCGGCATCTGCACGCCCGCCTCGACCGTGAACTCGAAGCGTTCCCGGATGCGGCGACCGTCGGGGTCGTCGTAGTCGCACACCACGTAGGAGCCCTTCGGGCCGTCTGAGCCCGGCGGGATGTTCTCCTGCGGGGGAGGCCACGCGTATGGACCCCACCCCTCGTCGATCACCTCGACGTTCGACGCTCCGGTCCGGAACGTCGGCAGCAGGAAGCCGATGACGTAGTCGGAGTGCGTGGACGG
>JAAUXY010040595.1_pt1 | contig 20912 bp, 20 predicted proteins | sample 7278121 | NCBI WGS metagenome assembly JAAUXY01 (sample SAMN14350117, study PRJNA611818) | marine sediment metagenome | isolation source: surface marine sediment (1.8m) | place: French Polynesia: Moorea | collected 2018-08 | reverse complement strand
GTGGAGGTCAGTTTCTGGTTTTACCAGCAAAACGGACTTCATTTTATCTTTTTGACACTGTGGTTATTGGTAAAAGGTTTTGATGTTAAAAAAGAGATCCTTAGCTGACAGAAATACAGAGATTCTTGCTCTGGTCCTTTTGATAAACTATGCGCCTAAAACAATTTTTATAAATTTAAAGGCCCTAACTCCTAGATAAAAGTCTGTTTCAGGCTTAACCTTTTTGCGATGAAGCTAAAGGAAGTATGATATCTAATAGATTCATAATCGCACTTTTCTTATTGTTCTTTATGCTCTCCTGTCGATCAGACCGGAAGGCAAATATGACTGATGTCAGTATCGGAGGAAGAGACCTGAGCGAGATCCAGACCGACGGTAAGCTCACGGCACTGATCGCTTACAGTGGTACCAGTTATTTTCTTTACAAGGGAAGACCTATGGGCTATGAGTACGAGTTGCTTAAAAAACTCGCCGAGCATTTTGAGCTGGAGCTGGAACTGAAGGTCTCAAAAAACCTCGATCTTATGCTGGAGGAACTCAACAGTGGTAATATTGATATAGTAGCCCACGGCCTCGCTATCACCAAAGACAGACAAAAAGACGCGGCTTTTACTGATTATTTGTATTTGACGAATCAGGTACTGGTTCAACGTAAACCTGCAGACTGGCGAAAAAGGAGCTGGTCAATGAGTCAGAAAGAAATGATTCAAGACCCGGTGGAGCTTTTGGGCGATACCATATCTGTGAGAAAGAATTCCTCCTATTATAAGCGCCTGATTCACCTGTCTGATGAGTTGGGCGGAGATATTATAATAGATACACTCGATGGAAATATCTCAACTGACGAAATTATTAAGATGGTAGCCGACGGGAAGATCAAGTATACGATTGCCGACAGCAATCTGGCCAATATAAACGCCTCCTATTACCCAATCCTGGATGTTTCAGTACCCATTAGCAATTCTCAAAGAATTGCCTGGGCTGTACATCCGGAGGCCGAAGGCCTGCTGGACGCTACCAATTCCTGGATCCGGACCAACAGAAAGAAGAAGGAGTTCAACATTATATATAACAAGTATTTTAAAAATAAAAGGAGTTTTAAACGCAGGATAAAAAGTGATTTTTTCAGCTTGAATAACAATCAGATCAGCCAATACGATGCCATCATAAAAAACAATGCAGAGCAGATAGGATGGGATTGGAGGCTCTTAGCTTCGGTGGTCTATCAGGAGTCCCGATTTATTAATGAGGCAAAGTCATGGACCGGGGCCCGGGGCCTAATGCAAATGCTTCCTGCTACCGCTACCGAGATGGGGGTTAATAACATAATGGACGCCACTGAAAATATACGGGGCGGATCGCTGTATCTGAAAAAGATGTTTGATGAATTTAGCGGCGTCGAAGATACTATACAAAGGACTAAATTTGCCTTAGCGGCCTATAATTGCGGTCTATACCATGTTAAAGACGCCCAAAAACTCGCCGAGGAAAACCAGCTGGACTCAAATACCTGGGACGGACAGGTAGATCAAATGATCCTGGCTCTTAGTTACCCTAAGAACTATAACAAGGACATCGTAAAATATGGTTATGTAAATGGGATTGAACCCTACAAATATGTTCGTCAGATATTCGAACGATATGAGCACTACACAAAGTTTATAGTGGAATAATCCGGATGTATAAATCATTCCATACGGAAAGACTTTTTTTGCGTCCGACTGACGAAGGGGACGCTGCTTTTGTGCTGGCGCTTCTCAATACACCGAAATGGTTACAATATGTGGGAGACCGCAACGTCAGCACAGAAGATGAAGCCCAAGAATATATCAGGAAAAGGATGTTACCGCAGTTAGAATCTCACGGATATTCCAATTATACGATGATTCGCAAAGAAGACAACACCAAGGTAGGTTGCTGTGGTCTGTATGATCGCGAAGGACTCGAAGGTGTGGATATCGGCTATTCTTTGCTACCGGAATTCGAAGGTAATGGATATGCCCTGGAAGGAGCACGTGAGCTCATCCGGGCAGCCAAAGAAGATTTTGCCATTGCCACAGTTAAAGGGATTACTTCAAAGGACCACTTTGCATCCCAAAATCTACTGAGAAAACTCGGTATGGTTTGTACCGATAAGGTGATTCTCCCTGATGAAGAGGAAGAACTACTGGTCTTTGAGAAAAGTCTATAAATTAGCTGAGGATCTTGCAACTCACATAAAAGCTGGATTGTCATTCAGTAACAATTAGTGAATTCTATCGTCCTCCTTGTAAACCAAACATATGAAAACTAACAAAACAAAGGGCAGGCTAGCCGGACTTACCTATCTCGTTGTTGTAATCACAGGCATTTTCAGCCTTATGTATGTTCCCGGCCAATACTATGTGAGCGGTGATCCATCGGCTACAACCAATAACATTCTTTCACAGGAATTTCTCTTCAGGTTGGGCATGGCGCTGGAAATGGTATCATTTACTGCTTTCCTGATACTTCCACTAATTCTATACAGTATCTTTCACCGAGTCAATAAAACCGCCAGTGTGCTAATGGTGGCTCTCGCCGTTGCCAGCGTACCTATTGCATTTGCCGGGGTTTTAAACCAATTCACAGTACTCGACCTGCTTCACCAAGCTGATTTCCCTAATCAAGACCTGGAATCTGAGGCCATGCTTTTCCTTGGAAGGTATTTTGACAGTCATCTTGTTGGACAGATCTTCTGGGCCCTGTGGTTATTCCCATTGGGATACATGGCTTACAAATCTTCTCTGATACCAAAGATTTTAGGTATTTTCCTGATGTTGGGAAGCATAGGATACCTGATCGATTTTTTTGGTAAAGTTATATTTACTGCCTATCCCGACACTGCCATTGCATCTTATATTACTATCCCGGCCAGTATAGGAGAGATAGGTACCTGTCTTTGGCTTCTGATCATGGGGGCCCGTGAATATCCCAATTCAGAATTTGATACCTGATTAACTGCCAGATGTGACACTCATTTTTTGAGTATCTTAGATCAGGTATGTAATGTAACATGAGTTATTTAGCACTGGTCTATTATCCCATTATTGAACACGAGGGTTTTCACAATTTTAGGATGACCTATGAACCCTATGCTACTTTGTTACCACCTCATATCCCTTTTATCTTTCCGTTGGAAGAGTCTTTTGGAATAGAGAAACTGAAGTCCCATATTCAACGTGTATTGATCCAATGGAAAGCCTTCGATATGCATTTCTGCAAACTCGAAAAGACGTGGGATCACTGGCTATTTCTGGGTGCAGTTGAAGGTAATAATAAGGCTATTGAACTACATGACGATTTGTATGAAGGAGCATTGGCTCCTTACCTGAGGGAAGATCTTCCCTACACACCACATATCGGATTGGGTCTTTTTAGTACAGAGAACTACGATTTTCACAATCCCACCGCAAAACTTAGTCTGGATCAGGAAAAATACAAGCGAGGAAGACAGGAATTCGAAGATCTTGACTTCGCGCTTTCGTGCCATATAGATGAATTGACGCTCGTCCGTGTCAATGAAGAATTTACTTCATGTGAAGATGTTTTCTCTTTTAGGTTAAACGAATAATACTGCGATGGCGAATCCTCACTTAATTTTCACTCTTGCATTTGTAGTAACAGTTGCTGCATGTAAACCAAAAAACCAGGTTGATGAGGCCAGTGCTAAACCAGCTGGCGAAAACACAGTTAAAGTTGAATATGTGGATCTTACGCATGAATTCTCCGAGGAAACTGTTTACTGGGTTACAGCTAAAAAATTCGACCTGGATACTGTATTCCAGGGACATACGGAAAAAGGCTATTATTATTCTGCATATGATTTTACCACGGCAGAACACGGTGGAACACATATTGATGCCCCGGTGCACTTTGCTGCAAATACCCAATCCGTAGATCAAATTCCACTGACCAATCTTATAGGAAATGCAATTAAGATAGATGTTTCATCAAAAGCTTTTAACCGACCTGATTACCTCATCACCGCAGAAGATCTTCAAAACTGGGAACAACTACAGGAAACAACAATTCCTGAGGGGGCAATCCTGTTACTCGAAACAGGTTATTCCAGGCATTATGACAATGTAAAAAAGTACTTAGGTACGGATAAGCGCGGTGAAGATGCCGTAAAAGAACTTCATTTTCCTGGACTTTCACCTCAGGCTGCAAAATGGTTGGTAGAGAACAGAAATATCAAAGCTATTGGGATTGATACGGCCAGTATTGATTATGGACAATCCGAATACTTCCAGTCACATGTAATCCTGTTGTCTAAAAATATCCCAATATTTGAAAACCTCATGAATCTGGACAAACTTCCACCAAAAGAATTTGAGATCATAGCACTGCCTATGAAAATAAAGAATGGCAGTGGAGGTCCGCTTCGCATTGTTGCGTTAATTCATCCCTGAATAACAACAGTTCGGTAATAAAGTTCTGTTCATTTATTTAAAATAAATGAACTTCACTATTGTCTTTCAATACCTCGGACTATTGTTGTCCGGTTTTGTAGAAACAGACTGGGAATATTACTGTTAATTCAACCCTTATACTCTAAGTAAACGATGGAAACCACTGCACAAATACTTATCTATATCCATGCTACCACAGGGGGAATAGCTTTAGCTGGCGGAACCACAGCACTATTAGTAAGGAAAGGCAGCAACATACACAGGAAATCTGGACTAGTATTCTTCTACTCCATGCTTATATCCGCATTGTTGGCCCTGATCATAGCAATATTACCAGGACATGTAAGCCCATTCCTGTTCGCTATTGGACTTTTCAGTTCCTATTTTATCCTTAGCGGATACAGTAGTTTGCGTTTTAAGAAGAAAAACTTCAGTTTGAGATTCGACCGGATTCTGGCAATTTTTCTGATAATTACCGGTATGGCCATGATCATATACGCATTTCTTTTGAAAAGCAGTCTGAATATTGTGCTTCTTGTCTTCGGCTTAACAGGCATTGTCTTCGGTATAAGGGATACCAAGTCTTTTAAGGACCGAAAAGCACTGCGAAAAAAATGGCTGCGAAGACATATAGGTAACATGACCGGAGGATATATTGCCGCCTTAACGGCCTTTCTTGTTGTAAATGAGGTTCTGCCTGGATTGGTTAATTGGTTCCTGCCCACAATTCTGGGCTCAGTGTATATCGGTTATTGGATTAAAAAAGTCCGTGGAAAGGGCACGAAAGTGCAAACGCGATAAATAATTTTTCCGGAAACTTCCTCAAATCAATCAGTTACTAATTGCCGGTGTAACTTCGAAACTCCTGAACTCTATAGGTCCATGATCGCCCTGAATAAGAAAGGGGCCTGCTTCTGCTTCGTTGTTATCAATGGCCCCACCTGTCATTCCCGGGATTACCTGATCCATGATTACAGGAACGCCATTGGCAATTACTGTAACTCTCCTTCCAATAAGAATGATATCGAAAGATTGCCATTCGCCCGCTGGCCTGGCCGTCATTTCATTGGGAGGTAAAAAGCCATAAATACCGCTGAATTCAATATCGGAAGGTTTGTTACCATAGCTGTCTGTGATCTGTACCTCATAGCGCCCTCTGAGGTAAATTCCGCTATTGCTGCCTTCAGGTATTCTGAATTCTGTATGCAGTTTAAAATTCTGGAACTTCCTTTCACTTACCAGGTTTGCACCCTTCTTAGTGTTCTTAAGGATGCCGTCCCGGACTTTCCACTGGTTGTTGCCCTCGGCGGTCCATCCACTCAGATCCTCACCGTTAAAAAGCTGGATGGTCTCACCCCAATCCGGAAATCGCTCATAGGTCAATTCAGGGCTTCTTTGGGCAGTCCAGTTATATACTTTGCCATCAGTGAATTTCATTGTTCCTTTAAGCCCTTCCCCATCTAATTCTCCCTGAAACTCCATATCACTATTTCCGGGTTCCCATTGTGGTGGTATGGCAAAATTGAATTTAGTTCCCTGATATTTCACCTGTGCGATAGGTCTTGCACTGCCAAAAGCAAATACAAACCTGCCGATAAGGGTTTTATGACCTGAATGCTTTATTTCAAGCCAGGACGGCACTTCATTTCCCTGGAATTCAATGGACATATTCCACCTGCCTTCCAGCGCTTTATAGCTTTGGGCGCAAAGGTGGGCTGAACTTTGTACAAGTAAAAAGGCGATAATCAGGTATCGAAGAATCATGATTTAGTTCTTATTGGTTATATCAACATAAAGCGAGAAATAAAGATAACCTTTCTGATGTTCTTTTTGTAGCTTTAGCAAATTCCGTCTATTTCTAAAAATAGAAAGGACACCATCTTAATTTCTATCGCTATGAAATTGTTTTTACCTGTTTGTTTCTTATTCCTTTGCTGCATATCCTATTCTCAACAATTAGAATTGCATCTGGCGTCGGACGTATTTCCACCTTTCACAGATACTGATGGCAAGAAGTCTTTTGCTACTGAACTGGTAAAGGAGGCACTCAGCAGGGCCGATGTTACTATGGAAACAGATATTGTTCTTTTTGAACAGGTGCTAGACGGTATAGAAGCAGGTTCTTATAATGGAAGCGCCGCCCTGTGGAAGACAAAAGACAGGGAATCATATCTGCAATTTTCCGATCCCTATCTTGAGAACCGTTTGGTGCTGGTTGGTCTCAAAGGAAGTGATGTGTCTGCAACTGAACTTTCAGAGCTGCAAAATAAAAGGATATCTGTGGTGAGTGGTTATGCCTATGGCAGCAAGTTGTATACAAGTCCGGGTATATCCATAATTTTTGGGAAAAGCGATCAGGAGAATCTGGAAAGGCTTCTGGAAGGTAAGACAGACTATATGCTTGTTGATGAACTCCTGATCCAGTACTTATTGCAATACCAGCACGAAGAAGTCAAAAAATACCTCGAGGTTGGCAGCAACGCCATTTTTGTGAAACCACTGCATCTTGCTCTTCGTAAAACAGACAAAGATTCTGAAAGGATTATTGAAGCGTTTAATGGCAACATAGCCAAAATGATGACCGATGGCACTTACAACGAGATTCTTGAACTGAACTGGATCCAATACGATGTTGGTGGTGATGGCATCATGGAACTCGTGTTGACAGGAGATGAAGCCGGATTGGAAGCACCTGTGCATTATTATTCATTGATGTCTGCCTCCGGCCTAAATAAAAATGCTGACCGATATTACATAAATGGTCAGTTGTACAATGGCTGGGACGAAGTACCCAAAAGCTTGAAGACCAATTTTACGGGGGGCGCCGGCTCTGGCTATGAAGGCTCAGGTGGCCTTAAACTCAAATTCTGATGAGTCAATACCTGATTGAGAAAAGATCTATCCGACCTGAAGAATACCAGAAATTGAGACGGACAACGGATTGGTGGAACGTCTCAGATGAACAGCTATCGAGAGCGCTTAGAAATGATCTTTTTTCAGTTTGTGTCATGCACGAAAATTCCATTGTAGGCATGGGCAGGGTTATTGGAGATGACGGCCTGTATTATTACATACAGGATGTTATTGTAGTACCATCCCATAGGGGCAATGGCTTGGGTAGATTGATCATGGAAACAATAGAGGATTATTTGCACAAATTTGCTCCTAAAGGTTCCTTCATCGGTTTGATGGCGGCGAAGGAGACAGAGGGATTCTACAGGAAATTCGGTTATACGCCAAGACCTGCAGGCCGACCCGGAATGTCAAAATCATTTTAGAATTGATGAATTTCATCCTGAAGGCCATATCTCTAATGAGCATGCTTAAGTGCCTGGTATTAATAGCTCAGTCACCTCCGGCTTAAAGAAGTCTTCTAGCGCCGGGCAAGATATCCACAGATCGGGTTGAATACGGAAGTTGTATTTCCAAAGATGGGAAGGAGATTTATTTTGTCAGGAGCAATGACCCATGGGGCAGCAGCAATTCAAGAGGCACCATATATTGCAGCAGGATGACAGAGGGGCAGTGGGCAGAGCCGGAAATTGTATCCTTTTCTGGCCGATATGATGATAGCGATCCTTGCTTAAGTCCTGATGGTATGAAAATTTATTTCGTTTCCAGGGGCAGAGAGAACATTGACAATTCCTCATCTGATATTTGGATGGCTCAAAGGAATGCGGAAGGTATCTGGAGTACGCCTGTAAAATTAGGTGCGCCGATTAATTCCGAACAACGTGAATGGTGCCCAAGGACCGATTTCGAAGGCAACCTGTATTTTGCTTCAGACAGAAAAGGCGGATCTGGCCAGGGAGATCTTTATATAAGCAGGATGAAGGAAGGTAAACATCAGCCACCAGAAAACCTCGGGAAGACTATCAATTTAACTACAGGCGAGTGGAATCTCGATATATCTAATGAAGCCGAGGTCTTAATATTTGAAGCCTCGGGCCGAAATGAAAATAAAAGCCCGTATGGCGACCTATATATCAGTTTTAAAAAAGACAACAGCTGGTCCGTTCCCCAGAATCTTATCGAATTCAACACCAGTGGCAGTGATCTTTATCCCCAGTTCATTGAAGAAAGTGGTTTGTTATACTATTCAAGCAGTGACAGCCTTCAAAGCAAGAATTCCAATATCTATTTCATGCCTTTTAGGGAGGGCCTGGAATACTATAAAAAGAAGGCGGTATATCGTTAAAAACCACTGCTGAACAGCTGGCTTTCTGGCTGTAAAACATACTTGACTTGCAAAACTTTACTGTCCACTCATTCTGCAATACTGTTAGCTAATTCAGAGTTGTGATTTCGTTTGCGATCAGCTAACTTCGGCACCAATATCAATTTTTAAAGATTACAAGCATGAATAGAATGATCATATGTCTACTGATCCTTTTTGCAACAAAAACGATAGCTCAGGGTAAGAATTTTATTGACAGGCCCTATTTGGAGACCACTGCTAAGGCCGATACACTTGTAGTCCCAGACCGATTATTTCTTTCAATTGTGATAAACGAAGCTGATACCAAAGACAAAGTATCTGTGGAAAAAATGGAAAAGAGGATGGAAGATGCACTAGTGAAACTAGGCATCGATACTAAAGAGCAACTCTTTCTCTCAGATTTCACTACCAATTTCAAAGATTACTTCCTCAGGAAAACAGGTGTTGTTAAAGCGAAAGAATACAGCTTGCTGGTATACGATGCTGTCACGGCAGGTAAGGTTATTCAAAGACTGGAATCCGAACGTATTGCCAATGTAAACTTTGAGAAAGCAGAACTTTCAAACATTGAGGAAATTAAACTGGAATTACGCAAAAATGCGGTAAAACAAGGCTTATTGCAAGCAGCTGCCCTACTTGAACCACTAGGTAAATCAGCCATTGAGGTATTATATCTGTCAGACATTAATACCGGCGTCATATACCCCTGGCAGAGGGGAAATCTGCGTATGGAGGCCATGACCATGTCAGATCAGAACCAGCCGATCGATATTGACTTTCAAAAGATCAAAGTGGAAAGTACTGTCAGTTTGAGGGTTGCTATTGATTAAATAACAATCTTAGGACATAGGAAGATAAACTACCTTTTTACTTTCAAAAAAGGGATCGTCAAAATAGTCAGTCAATTCATAAAACTCTGCCTCCGGGAAATCGGCTAGCTCCCCTGAAAGATCACCTCCCTTCAAGTACAGGATACCATTGGGCATGTCATTTTTAGATTCAGGGTGTATTTTTCCATTCACCCATCTGACAAATGTGGGCATGGCCGCCACTGCCCTGCTGATAATAAAGTCGAACTGGCCGGAAATCTCTTCTACCCTGCTATTAACGACTTTGACATTCTTCAGTTCGAGACCCCGGACAACATCTTCGACGACCTTTATTTTTTTCCCAATGGAATCTACCAGGGTGAATTGTACTTCAGGAAACAGAATGGCTAAAGGAACTCCAGGGAATCCCCCTCCGGTACCGACATCGAGGATCTCTGAACCTTTTTTAAATTCAATCACTTTGGCAATACTGAGCGAATGTAGCACATGACGCAGATACAATTCGTCAATATCCTTGCGCGAAACCACATTGATCTTCTGATTCCAGTCCTTGTACAGGTACTCCAGCTGTTTAAACTGCTCTATCTGTTTCGGACTTAAATCCTTGAAATAATTGAATATGATATCTACCTGGACCACTGCGCTAATATTTTACCTGGCTAATATGTAAACTTTACACAAAAGTCATTAAAAATGTGAAACCGATTGATCAAATCGTGAATTTAGTGCGCGATGGGTTTAAAACTAGCAGAAAAGCTATAATTTCGCATTTTGGATATAACTAATAATTTGTAATTCTCTTAATACGTGGCTTATGAAGCAACATTTATCCGACAGAATTAATAATATGTCTACCTCAGCAACGCTTGCGATGGCCGCTAAAGCCCGTGAATTGCGCAATGAAGGAAAAGATATTATTGGATTGAGTCTCGGTGAACCAGATTTCAATATCCCTGATTTTATTAAAGACGCTGCCAAAGTAGCAATTGATGAGAATTACAGCAGTTATTCACCCGTAGACGGATATGGCGATCTTAAACAGGCTATATCCGACAAGTTTATGCGGGATAACAATCTTGAATACGGAACTGACCAAATTGTGGTTTCCACCGGAGCCAAGCAATCTTTGGCAAATGTAGCTATGGTGATGCTAAACAAAGGGGACGAGGTTATTTTACCTGCTCCTTTCTGGGTGAGCTATAGCGATATTGTCAAACTTGCCGAAGGAGTTCCTGTACAGGTTCCTACCACTATTGAAACGGATTTTAAAATGACCCCGGCCCAGCTGGAAGCGGCGATAACACCAAAGACTAAAATGCTCTGGTTTAGTTCTCCGTGCAATCCGAGTGGTTCAGTATACAGTGAAGATGAATTGAGGGGGCTGGCAGAGATCCTGAAAAAGCATCCTGAAATTTTTGTGGTTTCCGATGAGATCTATGAACACATAAATTTTCTGGGCAAGCATGTAAGCATCGCCGGTATAGATGGGATGTATGAGCGAACTATTACTGTTAACGGGGTGTCTAAAGCATTCGCGATGACTGGTTGGAGAATAGGATACATTGGAGCAGCGCCGTGGATCGCCAAGGCATGTACCAAATTCCAGGGGCAAATTACCAGTGGAGCCAATGCTATTGGTCAACGGGCAACCATAGAAGCGCTTAAAGCTCCGGTTAGCAAGATCTCCTATATGATTGAGGAATTCCACAAGCGCCGTGACCTTATCCTGAAACTACTGGGTGAAATTGAAGGATTTAAGCTTAATGTTCCAGAGGGGGCATTTTATGTCTTCCCGGATATCTCCAGTTTCTTTGGTAAGACTCTAAACGGGGTGGTCATTAATAATGCATCCGATTTCGCTATGTATCTGCTGGAATATGCAAATGTGGCAACTGTTACCGGACAGGCTTTCGGAAATCCTGATTGCATCAGGATATCGTATGCCGCCTCGGATGAGGAGATTATTGAGGCCACCAAGAGAATCAAAAATGCGGTCGCTGTTGTTGAAGAACCCGGCTTAGTTTAGATCTTCTTCCAGAACGCCGGACTGAAAAGTATCAGTACCGTAAATAGTTCGAGTCTGCCTGCGAGCATCAGGAATCCACACCACCATTTTCCGGCTGTCGGTAATGCTCCAAAATTGCTTAGTGGGTTGAGCGTACCAAGGGCAGGTCCTACATTACCCAAGGATGAGGCTGCACCCCCAACGGCTGAAGTGAAATCAAGACCCAGTAAAGCAAGTACAGAAGCTCCTATTATAAACAACAGCATGTAGAGTACAAAGAATGCGATGATGTTGTAAACAATGTGCTCGCTAACGGTCTTATTATTAAATCGAACAGGTATTATTGCACTGGGGTGAAGTGTACGCTTGAACTCGAGAAGACCATTCTTAATGATCAGTATATGGCGCATTACTTTAATACCCCCTGCAGTTGACCCAGCAGAACCTCCCAAAAACATCAATCCGAAAAAGAAAACTGTCAAAAAAGGGGTCCAGCCGGTGAAATCAGCAGTAACAAAACCCGTAGTCGTACATACTGCAATCACCTGAAAAAGACCATGCCTTATAGAGCTTTCAAGACTGCCTAAAACCATAGGGTGATAGTCGGAAACAGGAACATTGGCACGAAGGTATACTACTAAAGCGACCAGCACGGCAAAGATGCCGATCAGTATACTGTAGTACTTAAACTCTTCGTCTCTGAGAACTCTTTGTACTTTTCCCTTAAAGGCAAAATAACTCAGCACGAAGTTCCCTCCGGCGAGGAACATGAAAACTATAATGATGTATTGAATCAGGGGCTGATGATTCCAGTATGCAATACTTGCGTTCTTTGTGGAAAACCCACCTGTAGAAAGTGTTGCCATGGCATGGTTTGCGGCATCAAAAAGACTCATGCCCGCCAGTTTTAGCAGGATGGTTTCTGCAACTGTATACCCCACATAAATATACCAAAGTCTTTTAGCCGTATCGGTAATCCTGGGATGTAGCTTGTCTGCACTGGGGCCGGGTGCTTCAGCCGCAAATAGCTGCATTCCACCTATGCCCAGCAGAGGTAGGATTGCCACAGCGAGCACAATAATACCCATACCTCCAATCCAATGGGTGAGACTGCGCCAGAAGAGGATACCCTCAGGCAGGATCTCGATGTCCTCAATTACCGATGCTCCCGTAGTTGTGTAACCGGAAATGGTCTCAAAAAAAGCATCTGTTATACCGGGTAAAGTCCCGGAGAAAATGTAGGGCAACACTCCAGAAGCTGACATGACCAGCCAACCCATGGTAACTATTATATATCCCTCCTTTCGTTTTACCTCTTTCTCGTGATCACGAGTATAGAACATGATGAGAACTCCCATCAGCATGGTAACCACGGCGGCTAGTGAAATGTCGAGGGTGACGCCGTCCTGATATAAGGCGCTGACGATTGCCGCAAAGACCATAAAGCCTCCGTTGAACAGGAGCAGGAGACCCATTATATAGAAGATGATCCTGGAGTTAAATTCCATCTACAAGAAGAGCTTTTCTATTTTTGATATAGCCTGGGGATCGCAACAGACCACAACTCTGTCTCCTTCTCTGATCTTAAAATCTCCCAGTGCTATAAGTCCTTCCCCATTTCTTATCACGCCACCTATTATGGCTGCTCTTGGGAAATCTAAATCCCGAATTATTTTTTCACATACCCGGGACCCGGAATGCACCTCGAACTCAAGGATCTCAGCGTTCAGATTATTGAGCCTGGTAAGTGCGACAACATCTCCTCTTCTTATATACCTGAATATATTATTCGCAGCCAGAAGTTTTTTATTGATCAGCGTATCGATACCTATCGACTGAGAAAGCTGAAAATAGTCCATATTCTCAACCAACGCGATCGTCTTCTTGATCTTTTTTGAACGGGCAACGAGACAGGACATGATATTGGTCTCTGAATTTCCGGTTACAGCAATAAAGGCATCCATAGAATCCAGACTTTCCTCTTCAAGCAATTCCACATTTCTTCCATCCCCGTTAATAACCAGTGCATTAGGCAGGATATCGGCGATCTCGAAAGCCTTGTCCTTTTCCTTTTCGATTAGCTTTACATTGAATTTTTTGCTGCACAATTCCCTGGCAGCCTTAAATCCAACTTTGCTACCGCCAAGGATCATAACGTTCTTTATTGCCTCTTTCTTCTTGCCGGTCAATTTGTAGAGTTCTTCCACACCCTTGCCATCGGTGATAAAATATACCTGGTCTCCGGCCTTAAATACCGTATCACCCCGGGGTATCACCGTATACTGCGTACCCCTGCGTTGCATGGCTATGGGCATAAAATGCAGTTCCGGGAATATTTTGGCTGCCTCTTTAACCATATTGCCAACAAAAGGAGCGCTCTTAGGCAGGGAGAGTCCTACCATGATCAACGCGCCATCTTCAAATTCATAGGTGTCGTTAAAGGCCGACTGATTCAGCAATTGCTGGATCTCCGCTGCAGCTAGTTCCTCCGGCGAAATAAGTTCGTCAATACCCATTTCAGAAAACTTGATCGTTTCGCGATGATCTACAAATTCTGTATTGGAAATACGGGCAATGGTACGCTTACATCCCAATTGTTTTGCCAGCAAACACAATGTAATATTGGTGGTTTCGGAGGAGGTTACCCCAATTACCAGATCACTGCCATTAACCTCAGCATCCCTGAGAAGAGAAATGGAAGTGGCATCACCCTTCAGTACCCTGATATCCAAATGGCTATCAGCATAGTTCAAACGGGATTTGTCCGTATCGATTAAGGTAATTTCCTGGGATTCGTAAGAAAGTAGTTTTGCCAAATGAAAGCCAACCTCTCCAGCTCCTGCTATTATAATCTTCATTGATCGATCTCCTGGTTAAAAAAGAAAGGAACTTTACCTCCATCTTTTATATACAAGCTTATGTCGGGTAAAGTATCCTGCACTCAGTGTGATTGAATCCGGGGTCAAAATTACATAATTTTCTGGTTTTACTATATTTAAAATACTGGTATTCAACTTACATTATTTAAGTTAAGAGAAAGCTAAGTTCAGTCTGGCAAATAGATGCATTGTAGTATCTTTGCGCGCAAATATTAGCGATGTCAGGTACGGTAAAGCCATATAAGGACTCAGATCTGGGTAAAAAGGAGCAGGTAAGGCAGATGTTCGATAATATCTCGTCTAACTACGACGGCCTGAACCGGGTTATTACTTTCGGTATTGATCTCAAATGGCGCAGAAAAGTCGTCAAAGCTGTTGTTGATCACAAGGCCGTCAGGGCCATTGATATTGCTACTGGTACCGGTGATCTGGCTGTACAGATGGCGGCGAAAGGCGTACAATCTGTTACTGGTCTTGATATTTCACCCGGAATGCTGGAATTCGGGAGAAAGAAGGTAAAGGACAACGGTCTTGAGAATAAGGTGGAGATGATTCTTGGAGATAGTGAAAATCTACCATTTGATGACAACCTCTTCGATGCGGCCACTGTGGCTTTTGGCGTTCGTAATTTTGAACATCTGGAAACCGGTCTTGCTGAAATTTATCGCATCCTCAAAAAAGGGGGGCTCCTGGTCATTTTGGAGACCTCTGTGCCTACAAAATCACCTTTTAAACAGTTTTACAGATTTCACACCCGCTATGTGTTACCATTCGTGGGCAGGTTATTTTCCAGGGACAGATCTGCCTATGCCTATTTGTCGGAATCGGCAAGTGTATTTCCGCATGGTGAAGAATTCAACAATATTTTACGGAAAATCGGGTTTATAGCTATTGAGAACCGCCCCCAGACATTTGGAGTGGCCACCATTTACACAGCTATTAAATAAGCGAATGAGAAAATTCCTAATCATTCTAACAGGCTCTGTTTTCCTGTGCACCCATGGTCTGTATGCCCAGTTTAACGAGAAACCGATTATCAATCTTGAAAATGAAGATAAGGCGTTCTTGAATTGGGGCTATTTCCTGGGTTTGAACTCACTGGATTTTAAATTTGCTTACGAAAACGATCTCCCTGATGTACTGGTTGAAACCTCCGTAGGTTTTAATGTTGGTCTGATCGGTGAAATGAGGATAAACAAGTTTTTGGACCTCAGATTTGAACCGGGGTTATTCTATACCAAGAGAATACTTCAATACCCGGGATTTGACAATGAGGTGGATGCCACCAGGGAAGTAAATTCTACTTATATCAACTTTCCATTACTGCTTAAAGTAAGTACGCTCCGGTTGGGAAATTGGAAACCGTTTGTTATTGGAGGTGTATCTGCTGGTCTCAACCTGGGTTCGCAGGAAGACAGCCTGGACGACAATAGCAGTGGCACCTTCCGAATGAAAAGCAATACATTCAATTATGAATTGGGCTTTGGGATCGATTTCTATACCGAATATTTCAAGTTCACCCCGTCTATCAGGGGTATGTTCGCCATCAGCGATGAATTGGTACCCGATTCAGATCCCAATAGTCCCTGGACCGGGAATATTGAAGGCCTTTTCACAAGAGGCTTTTTTATCAATTTTACTTTTGAATAGCTCGTCTTCTTATTTCAGACAGCAAAATGGCCGCGGCAGTTGCCACATTTAGACTCTCGGCTTTGGAGTTCCCAAAGGCGGGAATCCCAACTTCCTGATTTAGTGACTTAAGCAAACTTTCGGAAATCCCCCTGGATTCATTTCCCATGATCAATATACCCGTATCTGGCAACTCCATATCGTAGACAGATTCACCTTGTAGTGTTGCTCCAAAAGCCCTTAGCCCGGAATCTTTGATAACCGATTCAAGATCACCGTATACCACATTTACCCTGGCAAGGGAACCCATTGTAGCCTGTAAGGTTTTGGGATTATAGCAATCAGCGGAGTCTGGTGTACAGAGCAGATGCCTGATGCCAAACCAGTCGCACATTCTAATAATTGTACCGAGATTACCAGGGTCCTGAACCTGCTCCAGGGCCAGGATCCAATCTGTAAACTCAAGCGTCCCTGCTTTGGGGATCTCAAAAATACCTAAGACCTTATTCGGCGTTTTTAATCCACTCATCCTATTTAGTTCGGAATGAGATATCCTGTGGGCCGAAATATTGGGGTTTTGTTCTAGAAATTCCTCAGTACCATATAATTGCTTCACTTTGAGGTCAGACTCCAGAAGTTCTCCTACCAGCTTTACACCCTCGGCCACAAACTGACCATATTGAGTGCGGTACTTTTTTTGCTGCAGACTTTTTATAAATTTTATTTGGTTTTTGACAACCATTCAAATAGTGTAATTTTGAGTTCTATGAGGCTGGATGGGTATTTTACCATTAAAAACGTAAAAATAGGTTTATTATCCATAGTAGTCCTCTTCACCTCTTGTAATACGCTCAGAAGAGTAGGCGAAAATGAATTGCTCCTGAGCAAAAACAACATCTACGCAGACGAGGTAAAAATAAAGGACCCCAGTATAGAAAGCCTGATCGTTCAGGAACCAAACAGTACCTTATTAGGCTATCCGCTGCGTTTGAACATCTATAATCTCGCCAAAGTAGACCCCGACTCATCATACCAGGTTTGGCTGCATAAAAATGATAAAAGAGAGGAAAGGCTTACCCGTCTTCTCTCCCGAAAGCAGGTAAACAGATTAGGTGAGTCATTCCTTGTCAAGGGATATAGCACCTGGTTTAAAAGAATTGGCGAACCTCCTGAGATTATAGACTCCCTAAAAGCTCAGAAGTCGATCAACAGACTCAGAGCATACTACGACAGCAAAGGCTATTTTAATAACCGGTCCCGGTATGAGATTATCCCCGTTAAAAAGAAACAAAGGGCTGAGATCAATTATAATATAGAACTCGGCAAGCCTTATGTTATAGACTCTGTTTCCACCAATGTCTCTTCGGCCGCGATCGATTCAATTTATAGAATTCACGAAGGAAATTCTTTTATCGTCGCAGACAAGCAATTTGATCTGGCCGACTTCAATCAGGAAAGAGCTCGTCTTACCAGTTTGTTCAGGAACTCAGGTGTTTATAATTTCCAGGAGAGCTCTATCAACTACACTATTTTAAGGGATACACTTACTGTACGGGACGACCAACGAATGCAGGTAGAACTGAATATTGAAGATCAAAGGACCAGGGGCGATACAGCCATTACGAGATCTCCATATAATGTATATCGCTTTGATAAGATCAATCTTTATGCAGATCACAGTTTTGATGTGGCCGAGAGAGAATTAGACTCTGTTGAATACGACAATTATATTATTTATTACAAAGACAAGCTGCGATACAAACCCAAAGCCTTAACCGACGCTATATTCATAAGAAAGGATAGCATCTATAAAGAAATTGACAGGATCCGCACGCTAAGGCAAATCACTAATCTCAACACCTTTAAATACCCCAATATTTTATTTATCGAAGACAGTACACGTACCAAACTAACAACAAACATCTATCTGGCTGCACGACCAAAGTTTTCTTTAGGGCTCGACTTTGACGTGACACATTCCAACATCCAGGAGCTGGGGATCGGTTTTAGTGCTTCCTTACTGTCCAGAAATATATTCGGAGGTGCTGAAACACTAAGCCTCTCGGCCAGAGGAACTTTTGGTCTGCTCAGCGACGACAGTTCTACAGAAGACTTTTTTACAGAGGTGGGTGGCGACGTCAATATTACCTTTCCGAGACTATGGTTCCCCTTTGTCAATACTCAAAAAATAGTTCCGAGCTACATGTTACCCCAAACCCGTCTGTCCGCTGGTCTTAGTTTTCAAAACAACATTGGCCTGGATAAACAGACTGTAAATTCCATTATGGGTTATAATTGGACCCCATCGCTCTTCAATAAACACAGCCTTGAAATATTTAATATGCAGTATGTGCGAAACCTGAATCCTGAACGATTCTTTAATGTATACCAGAGTACATACCAGAACCTGGACAATGTGGCTGATGGTTATCAGGACGAACCCAGTCTGCAGGAATTTTACGAGGAGACGGGTAATCCTAACGATCCTTTACGACTAATTATCCCTGATGGTACCACAGGATTTACCGATGCCATTCTCAGCGGTGATGTCAGCTCTACTCCGGATGATTTTGAGGAAGTACGAAGCATAGAGGAGCGACGGCAACGACTCACGGAGAACAACCTCATTTTCGGGAGTAATTACAATTTCTCTAGAACTAACAGGGCTGGGATTAGCGATAATAGTTTTTACCAGTTCGGATTCCGGGTAGAGGCTGCGGGAAATTTGCTGTCGGCCCTGGCAGGTATAATTCCATTCAATGAGAATGAAGCGGGTAACAGGCTTGTATTCGGTGTCCCTTATTCGCAATATGTCAAAACGGAATTCAATTATATAAAGCACTGGGATCTTAAACGATCTAAGGTGCTGGCATTCAGAGCCTTTTCTGGCATAGCTATACCCTTCGGCAATGCGAATAGTGTACCGTTTGTTCGTAGTTACTTTGCCGGTGGATCCAATGACAACAGGGCCTGGTTTCCCTATTCTTTAGGTCCGGGAAGAACGGAACAACTCAACGATTTCAATGAAGCCAATTTTAAGATCGCCTTTAACCTGGAATACCGCTTTCCTGTAGCCGGTAATTTAAAAGGGGCAATCTTTGCGGATGCAGGGAATATCTGGAATATCTGGGATAATGTGGAAAACCCCGATGCAACTTTTAACGGAATCAGCTCACTAGCCGATATAGCGCTGGGGTCCGGATTTGGTATACGTTATGATTTCGACTATTTTGTCTTCAGGATAGACCTTGGATTCAAAACCTACAATCCCGCGGAAGAGCCTTCCGATAGATGGTTCAGAGAGTATAATTTCGCAAATGCAGTGGTCCAAATTGGAATCAATTATCCTTTTTAGAGCTAATTATTTTATTACATTTGCCTCATCTCATTCTTATAAAATACACGAAACACTATGTCGCATAATATTAGACCGGGCGTTGCCACCGGTGACGAAGTTCAAGCCATATTCAAGTATGCCAAAGAAAATTCTTTCGCCTTACCAGCGGTGAATGTAATTGGATCAAGCACAATTAACGCAGTTATGGAAACCGCTGCTGCACTCAACGCACCAGTGATTATACAATTCTCAAATGGCGGTGCTCAGTTCAATGCCGGTAAGGGCCTGTCAAACGACGATCAACGAGCCGCGGTAGCCGGGGCGGTCGCCGGAGCCAAGCATATCCATCAGTTGGCAGAGTCTTATGGCGCGACAGTAATACTCCATACTGACCACTGCGCAAAAAAATTGCTCCCCTGGATAGACGGTCTGCTGGACGCCAGCGAAGAATACTTTGAGAAAACCGGAAAGCCGCTCTACAGCTCCCATATGATAGATCTTTCGGAAGAACCTATAGAAGAAAATATTGAGATATGTAAGCAATACCTGGATAGAATGAGTAAGATGGGTATGACCCTGGAGATTGAATTAGGTATTACCGGGGGCGAAGAAGACGGTGTGGATAATACAGACGTGGATGATTCAAAGCTCTACACCCAACCGGAGGAAGTTGCGTATGCCTACGAGGAATTGTCCAAAATAAGTCCGAGGTTTACCATCGCAGCAGCTTTCGGAAATGTGCACGGTGTATATAAACCTGGAAACGTAAAGCTAACGCCTAAGATCCTGAAGAATTCACAGGAATATATTTCGGATAAATACGATGTTGGCCATAATCATATCGATTTCGTATTCCACGGTGGATCGGGATCCACGCTGGAGGAAATTCGTGAAGCTATTGGTTATGGCGTCATTAAAATGAATATAGATACCGATCTGCAATACGCATTTATGGAAGGTGTTCGCGATTATATCCAGGACAAAAAAGACTATCTCCAATCACAGATAGGTAATCCCGAAGGGGCAGATGTGCCCAATAAGAAGAAATACGACCCAAGAGTATGGCTTCGGGAAGGAGAAAACACATTTGTTGCAAGACTTAAGCAGGCCTTTGAGGACCTGAACAATGTGAATACACTATAATAAGGCAATTCAAAATCACGGAAAATGACGGCTTGGTTTAAGAGAAAGGAGAAAGGGATTCAGACTGCCACTGAAGAGAAAAAGGACACCCCGAAAGGCTTATGGTATAAGTCACCCACGGGTAAAATTGTTGAATCTGAAGAATTAGCTAAGAACTATTACGTAAGCCCTGAGGACGATTACCATGTCCGTATAGGGAGTAAAGAGTACTTCGAGATCCTGTTCGATGATAATAAGTTCAAAGAACTGGATACAAAACTCACCTCAAAGGATCCGCTGAAATTTGTTGACACAAAAAAATACTCAGATCGCTTAGTAGCTGCCCAGAAGAAGACGGGTCTCCAGGATGCCGTAAGATCGGCAGTAGGCAAATCTAAAGGAAAAGATCTGGTCATTTCTGCCATGGATTTCAGCTTTATTGGTGGTTCTATGGGTAG
>JAAUXY010062447.1_pt1 | contig 20928 bp, 11 predicted proteins | sample 7278121 | NCBI WGS metagenome assembly JAAUXY01 (sample SAMN14350117, study PRJNA611818) | marine sediment metagenome | isolation source: surface marine sediment (1.8m) | place: French Polynesia: Moorea | collected 2018-08 | reverse complement strand
GGCTGAGGGCTTTCTACCGCGTTGGCTGAAGGCTCTCAACCGCGCTGGCTGAGGGCTCTCAACCGCATTGGCTGAGGGCTCTCAATCGCGCTGGTAGAAAGGACGAGCGGCGCGCAGCGCAGCGTCGTCAGCGACCGCTTCGCCCGCCGGCACTTCGCCCCAACGACCGGGTGCCGCCAGCACCAGCGAGGCGGGCTGCTCGAGAATGACCTGGCGATACCAGTCGCGCCAGGCCGCGTACTCGATATCCTGCACCGCCTCAGCGAGCTGTTCCCGACCGTCGAACTCCAGCTGACCGCGGGCGATCTCACGCCAGAAATACTGGGATTGCTCACCAAGATTCTTGTGCGGCTTGAGAATGTCCTTGAGCAATGCCGCCCGGTGACGCTGGAAGCGGTCTTCAGTCACGCCATTCTCGCCCACCTGGCGATCGAGGAAAGCGCGGGACTCATTGAATACCTGCGTGGCACTGGCACTGGGTGACTGCACCATCATCGCTACCGCCGGCACATCCAGCAGCGCCCAGGGGAAGGCGCTGACCACATAGCCAAGCTGGCGATCGGTGCGCAGCTCCTCAAAGTAGTCAGCGCTGATGGCCTGGCCAGTGAGACCGGCCAGCGCTCGACTGGTGATGCTGTCGTCCGGGGTCTGCAGGTACCAGAACATTACCGAGTCTTCGTGCTCTACCTCGGCCTGGTACACGAGATCATCACCGGGCGCGAGCCTCACTACCCGCGGCGCCGGCGCGGACAACGGCAACTCATGGGTCATGAGCGGTGCCAGTACCGTGCCGACTGCCTCTGCGTCGGCCTCGCTGTAATTGCCGTTCAGCAATACATCCACACGGCTGCTGTTCCACAAGCTCTTGCCGTGGGCCGCCACCTTCTGAGGCGTAAGACCCTTGAGCGCGGCAATCATGTCCTCTTCACGGTAGCGCCCGGTCAGCAGCAGGCGCCGGGCGTCGCTGGAGACCTGGCGAAACGCCCTCGCGGTTTTCACGTTCTCATAGCCGCGTACCAGGTCGCTGCGGATATTGTCGAAGCGGCCATTGTCCAGGTTGGCCGTCGCGATAGATTCGACGATGCGTTCCAGCAGTACCAGTTGCTTGTCGTCGTAGCCGCTGACCGAGAGGCCGAGACCGCGCGAACCAGCGGAAATACCGAAGTTGAGTCCGGCGAGGAATGCCGGGTAGGTGTACTCGTTCACCGCGTCGCGCAGCAGCGCCACATACAGTTCAGAGGCCGCCGCCTGTTCGGCGCTGCTATTCACTTCAGAGGTCAGGAAGCTGGCCAGCAGGTTGCCGCGCGGCACCTGGAAGCTGGCATCCTGGCGGTGCCAGATGCGGAGCCGCGGGTCATCCACCAACAGTGACGGCGTAACTGACGGCTGATCCGGCGCCGGCAACAGCTCGACACTGTCGGCGATGAATTCATTGGGCGCGGGCAGGTGCAGGCGCGCATCGACGGTTTTGATTTCGCCCCAGCCGGTGTCCGCCAGGTCCAGGGTGCGCACCGAATAGGGCGTACCATAGAACTCGCTTTCCCGGTCCACCGGCACGCCAGGGGCGGCCACCGTGATTACCGCATTGCCCGGCACGAAGTAGTCGTTGAGCAGTTCCTCGATGAGCGCCGGCTGGAAGTCCTCCATCAGGAAGTTGCCGTCCAGTATGTCGCGCGGCGCGAGGAGATGCATGCTGTTGGCGAGCCCCGCCACGTAACCCAGCGGCTCTGCCTCTTCGCGGAAGCGGAACGATAGCGCCGACAGCTGTGCCTGCTCCCGGTAGAGCGACTGTTTGGGCCCTTCATTGCGCAATAGCTGGATGTACTCGAACAGCTTGCGCACCACCTGGTCGCGTTCGGCAAGCCCCGCTTCGGTCAGGTTGACGGTGACCTGGAAGGCGGCGCCGCCGCGGTAGTTGAGGCCGGCACCGGCGCCCAGCGCCTCGGCCCAGCCCTCTTCCTTCAACAGCGACAGCAGGCTGCCCTCTCCCTCGTGGCCGATCAGGTTGCCGATGTATACCAGCGGCTTGGCGCGGTACTGGTCGGTGACGTTGGGAATGGGAAAGGCAATCGACAGGGAACGGGCGCTGGCCTGAGGCTGGATGTAGACCAGCTGCGGCAGCTGCTCCGGGGTGTACAGCGGCGCCTCGATATCGGCAATGCTGACCTGGCGATTAGGTACCGGCGCGAAGGTCTCGCGCACCAGTGTCTCCAGCTCATCCAGGCTTTCGCGGCCCAGCACGGCGAGCGTCATCAGGTTGGCCGAGTAATACTGCTCGTAAAAGCTGAGCAGGTCATCCCGCACCGATTGCCCCTCACGGTCCGCCAGCGTTTCCGACGTGCCGACCCCGAGCACGCTGTAGGGGTGCGCCGGGTTGACGGTCTCCCGCGCCACGTCGAGGTTGCGGCGGGCGTCGGTGTTGAGACCCATCTGGTACTCGGCGTTGACCGCGTTGACCTCGCGGTCGACATATTCGGCATCAAAGCGTGGGGCGATGAAGAACTGGGCAAAGCGATCCAGGGCCTCGGCGAGGTGATCCTTGTCGATATCGAAGAAATAGTTGGTGTGCTCGAAGGCCGTGTAGGCATTGCGGTTACCGCCGTGCTCGCTGACAAAGCGCGCGTACTCGCCCGAATCCGGGTACTTGTCGGTACCGAGGAACAACATATGCTCGAGGAAATGCGCCAGGCCGCCGCGGTCAGCGGGGTTGCTGGCACTGCCCACATAAACGTCCAGCGACGCGGCGGCTTTCTCAGTGTCAGTATCTGAGATCAACAGCGCGCGCAGGCCATTGTCGAGCTGGATATAGCGGTAGTCCCGATCGTCGTTCGGGCTCTGGGTCGGCGCCAGTGGCAGACTGTCCTCTTTTGCCACCTGTTCGGCGCAGGCGGCCAGCAGCAGGGCAGCCAGCAGGGTCCAGATCGGAAGGTACCAAGAGCGCAACATTGAAAACTCCAACTTGTTCATACGGCCAGCCAGTCATACAGACCGCTGACAAATTCGGATCAGGCCGGCCACGCACCGGCATCAGGTAAGTGGCTAGAGGCCAGGTGTCGGTTCTATCGGCCGCGGCCAGGCATTGATCACCGCCTTGACCAGGGTCGCCAACGGAATGGCAAAAAACACACCCCACATCCCCCAGATGCCGCCAAAAAACAGCACCGCGAGAATAATGGCGACCGGGTGCAGGTTAACGGCCTCTGAAAACAGAAGCGGCACCAGGAAGTTGCCATCCAGGGCCTGGATAACAAGGTAGACAAACAGAACCGTATAGAATTCCGAGCCAATTCCCCACTGGAACAGTGCGATCAGCGCCACCGGGATGGTGACCACCGTGGCCCCGATGTAGGGAATGATCACCGACAGCCCCACCAGCAGGCCCAGCAGCTCCGCATAGTTAAGCCCCAACAGCGCAAACGCCAGGTAGCTGACCGCACCCACGATGAGGATTTCGATCCCCTTGCCGCGCGCGTAATTGGAGACCTGCTCGTTCATCTCCACCCAGATCCGGGTCAGCAGCGGGCGTTCGCTGGGCAGGAAGCCGCCCAGCCAGGTGAGAATCTTTTCGCGGTCCTTGAGGAAGAAAAACACCAGCAGCGGCACCAGGATGACGTAGATAAGCACCAGCACGAACACCGGGATCGACGCCAGCGACAGGCTCACTATCGACTGGCCGAGTTCGGCTGCCCGGCGCTGGGCCGCGGTCACCACCTCGCCGATCTGCTGTTCGGAAATCAGCTCCGGGTATTCCTCGGGCAGCACTGACAGCCAGCCCCGGAACTGCTCCAGCATGCGCGGCAACTCACCGAACAGGCTCAGCGTCTGCTGCCAGACCAATGGCAACACCAGGATCAGGAAGCCGAAGAACAGGCCGACAAACACCAGGAAGGACACTGTCACCCCCATCCACTGGGGCAGGCCGCGCCTCACGCAATAGGCGCTGAGACCCTGCATCAGGTAGGCCAGCACGATGGCCGCGAGTAACGGGGCGAGGATATCGCCAACCGTCAGCAGCACCGCCAGGCCGACAGCCAGCAGCACCAACAGCAGGATCGACTCCTCTTCGAAGAAATAGCGGTCGTACCACTTGCGGAAGATTTCCAGCAACGCTCAGTCCTCGGCGGCCAGTTTTTCGATGATGTGAATGTACACGCCGTCCTGCTCCTCACTGGAGATCAGGGGATGGCCTGACTGCCTGGAGAATACCTCGAAATCGCGCACCGACCCCTTGTCGGTGGCGAGCACCTTGAGGCGCTCACCCCCACGCAGCCCGTTGAGGGCGCGCTTGGCCTTGAGCAGCGGCATGGGGCAGTCGAGCCCACGCGCATCCAGCTCGGTTACGTTCGGTGTACCCATAGTCTTGAAGCGTGTATTCCAGGGGGCGCCCAGTATAGCCAGAGGCTGGCGACACTGGAACTTCCCCGTCTGTTGCGACTCGAACCTTGGTCCCATAAAGTACATTATTCAGTCACCCGCGAGTTCGCCACCCCACCCCGTGATCACACGCCTGGTACAGCTTCTGCTGGTAACCGCCCTGATCAACGCCAGCGCCGTTGCCAAAGAAGAACTCAAGCTGCCAAACCTCGGTGAGTCCAGCACCAGCCTGTTCTCCCCCGAGCAGGAGTACCAGCTTGGGCGCGCCTGGCTGCGCGTTTTTCGCTCCCAGGCGCCTACCCTCGACGACCCCATGCTGCAGGATTACCTCGAGGACCTGATCTACCGGTTGGTCACCCATAGCCAGCTGCAGGACCGACGCATCGAGGTGGTGATTGTCGACAATCCGGTGATCAACGCCTTCGCTGTACCCGGCGGCGTGATTGGCGTACACACCGGGCTGTTGCTCTATGCCCAGACCGAGGACGAACTGGCCACGGTGCTGGCCCACGAAATCGCTCACTTGAGCCAGCGCCACTTTTCCCGCCGCATTGAACAGCAGCAGGCCCAGCAGCCGCTGACGCTGGCCGGGCTGTTGGCGGGCGCGGTACTGGTCGCCACTACCGGCGGCGCCGCCGGCATGGCCGCCCTGTCGGCTACCCAGGCCGCTGCAATGGATGCGCAGCTGCGCCACAGCCGCGCGGCGGAACAGGAAGCTGATCGCATCGGCATGCAAACCATGGTGGACGCCGGCATGGACCCGCACGCGGCACCGGCGATGTTCGAGCGCATGCTGCAGAACACGCGTTACTCCTCCGCCAACCGGGTGCCCGAGTTCATGCGCACCCACCCGCTGTCAGAAAGCCGGATCTCCGACACTCGCAACCGCGCGCGCCAGTACCCGAAGACCCAGCGACCACCGTCGCTCTCCTACCACCTGATGCGCGCCCGCATGCGGGTGCATCACGCCGATACGCCGCAGCGCGCGGCAGAAACTTTCCGCAACAGCCTGGAGGGAACACCAACCTCGCCGGAAGCGACCCGCTACGGCCTGGCGCTGGCACTGATTGCGAGCGGCCGCCCCTCCGAGGCCCAGGCGGAACTCGACAAACTGCTGGCCAAGGACCCCACCCGCATTGAGTACATCGTTGCCCAGTCCGAGCTGGACATGAGCATCAATGAAGCGCAGTCAGCGGTGCGCATGTTGCAGCGCGAGCTGCGCCTGTTTCCCAACAACCATGCACTGACCATGGCCTACGCCCGCGCCCTGCTGATGAACGACCAGGCCTATATCGCCGAGGAAGTGCTGATAGAGCAGAGCCACATACGCCCGGACGACCCCGGATTGTGGTACCTGCTGGCGGAGGTTCAGGGTCTGTCGGGGAATATTGTCGGCCTGCACCAGTCACGCGCCGAGTACTTTATTCTCAACGGGGTGCTGGACCAGGCCGAAAAGCAGCTGAACTACGCCATGACCATGGCCAAGAACGATTACCACACGTCGGCCAAGATCAGCCAACGGCTGCGGGATATCTCGGAACTGCGCGGGAGAATGGAGTTCTAGCGGGCGCTAATCGGCTGCCAGTACGCCGGTCTTGAGCTGGCGGGCAAAATCCAGCATCCGCCGCAGCGGCACCATGGCACGCTCACCGACCGCGGGATCGACCAGGATCTCGTTATCGGTGCGATCGAAGGCACCAGCCAGTGTTTCCAGCTCGTTCATCGCCATCCACGGACAGTTGGCGCAGCTCAGGCAGGTGGCGCCGTGCCCGGCAGTGGGGGCGATGATCAGTTCCTTGTCAGGCACCACCTGCTGCATCTTGTAGAAGATGCCCTGGTCGGTGGCAACAATGAACTGCTGTTGCTCCATGTCCTGGGCGGCCTTGATGATCTGGGTGGTAGAGCCGACCCGGTCGGCCAGCTCGATCACGCTTGCCGGTGACTCCGGGTGCACCAGCACTGCGGCCTCCGGGTAGACCTGCTTGAGATCCTGCACGCCGCGGGCCTTGAACTCTTCGTGCACGATGCAGGCGCCATCCCACATGAGGATATCGGCGCCCGTCTGGCGCTGCACGTAGTCGCCAAGGTGGCGATCGGGCGCCCAGATGATCTTCTCGCCCTGGTCGTGAAGGTACTCGGCCACATCCAGCGCGATACTGGAGGTGACCACCCAGTCGGCGCGGGCCTTGACCGCCGCCGAGGTGTTGGCATACACCACCACCTTGCGATCCGGGTGGGCGTCACAGAAGGGGCCGAACTCCTCGATAGGGCAGCCGATGTCCAGTGAACAGGTGGCGTCCAGGGTGGGCATGATCACGCGCTTTTCCGGCGTGAGGATCTTGGCCGTCTCACCCATAAAGCGCACGCCGGCCACCACCAGGGTCGTGGCGTCGTGGTCGTGCCCGAAGCGGGCCATTTCCAGGGAGTCACTGACACAACCGCCGGTTTCCTCGGCCAGGGCCTGGATTTCCGGTGCCGTGTAGTAGTGCGCCACCAGCACGGCGTCTTCATCAATCAGCCGCTGCTTGATCTGCTGGCGCAGGGCTTCGGCCTGCTCGTCGGAGAGGGTGTGCTTTTCAGCGTGATCGAGATGCTCCTCGACCTGTTTGCGAATAACTTCGAGGCGATCGCTGGCGATACTCATGGATCTTTTACATACCGGTGGGGGCCGCAAATTCTAACATATTCAGCAGGCTAACGGCCTGCCACCGCCCGGGTCGCTGAGACGCAACTGCGGGCTCCATCACCCTCGGGCAGGGCCACAATTTGCCCACAAATCCGCCAGCGCAAGGAAATTTCACGAATTTTTCCTAGAATTTTTCTGAATACACGAGTATAACTGCCTGTAATACAAAGAATAAACGCAGCCAAAAGAGCTGTGTCGCCGCTCGGGGCACCGGGGTTTCACACCCCTCCGGGACGGCAAAAAGGCAACAAGCGATAGGCAATAAAGAGTTGTTCGGTGTTCCGCTGTAGGGGGCGGACCAGCGAGACATAACAAGACTCGAACACCAAGACCATTAGAGGTAAGCGTGAGCCTCAAGAACATACTGATCATTTCCGAGGACAAGGGCGATTACCTGGTAATCAAGGCCGCACTGGAACGAGCCACACCGCGCCGCTTCCAGACCATGACGGCCACCGCCCTCGACAGGCCCATCGACGCGCTGGTCGATAGCGAGGTAGACGCGGTTATCCTGGCCCAGGCGCCGGAGACCGACTACCTGCTGCGGCTGGCGCAGAAGCAGGGGGTGTGTACCCCGATCATCCTGCTGTTATCGGAGGCCAGTGAATCCACGAGGCGACGCTACAAAGAGCTGGGAGCACGGGATTTCCTGCTGCGGGGCAACCTGCACGACGATCTCCTGCACCGCATCCTCGACTACAGCATCGAGTTGGGCAAGGCCCACCAGCAGATTCGCAGCCTGTCGAACCACGACCCGCTAACCGGTGCACTCAACCGCACCGGGCTACGGGCCCACGTGGAGCGGGCCATCGAGCGCTCACAGCGCTATCACTTCAAGACCGCCCTGCTCTACCTGGATATCGACGACTTCAACGATTTCAATAGCGATCACGGCGAAGGCGCCGCCGACCAGGCCATCAAGGTCATTCATACACGCCTGGCCAACGCCCAGCGCAAGACCGACAGCGTGGCCCGCGTTGGCGCCGACCAGTTCGTGATTTGCATGGAAGATGTGCGCGACGAATCGCGCCTCAGGCTGATTGCCGACAAGCTCATCAACCTGGTGCGCGAGCCCATCGCCCTGCACGACAGGCAGTTCCGCATTGATATTTCCGCCGGCGGCGCCCTGTGCCCGGACCATGGCTCCAACTTTGAAGACCTGATGGAAGCGGCGCGCAGCAGCATGCTACAGGCCAAGTCTGTGGAAGGCAGGAACCGCTATTTCACCTACCGGGAACAGCTCAGCTTCGGGGCGCAGGATGACTCCAACGGGCTGGCGGCGGAACTGCGCCAGGCCATGCGCAGGGACGAATTTGAGCTGCACTTCCAGCCGCGCATCGATCTGCGCAGCGAAGAGGTTGTGGGCCTGGAAGCCCTGATTCGCTGGAACCACCCCACTCGCGGCCTGATCCCGCCGCTCGAATTCCTGCCTACCTGCGAAAGCATGGGTCTGATGCGCCGACTGGGCTATCGCGTGACCGAGAAGGCCTGCGAAGCGATCAAGTGGCTGGACCAGCGCCAGTTGATCGGACTGGATATTGCCGTGAACGTGTCCTTTTCGCAGTTCCAGGACGAGCAGTTCGCCGAGATCGTCAAATGTATCGTGTCACGCTCCGGCATCGACCCCCGCCGCCTGGAGTTCGAGCTGACCGAGAGCACGGTACTGAAATGCCCGAAGGAAACCCGCATGCGCATGAACGAGCTGAAGGCACACGGCCACTCGTTCTCACTGGACGATTTCGGCACCGGCTTCTCGCAGCTCTCGCACATGACTGACCTGCCCATTTCGGCGCTGAAAATCGACCGCAGCTTCGTGCGTGACGTGAGCAGGAACCCGCACCAGCAGGCGGTGTGCATGATGATCATCGATATGGCCAGGCGCCTGGACCTGCTGGTCGTTGCCGAGGGTGCCGAGATGCGCGACCAGGTCGACTTCCTGAATTCGGTGAGCTGCCAGCAGGTGCAGGGCCACTATTTCAGCCCGGCGATGCCGTTGAACGAGGTTCCCGGCTACGTGGAACAGCAGTCCGACCGGCTGGCACTCATGCACTAACGGAGCTGCCGCGGCTCAATAGCAGAGTTTGTTGCGGCCCGCCTGCTTGGCGCGGTAGAGCTGCTTGTCGGCCGCCTTGATCACCTCTTCCGGCGTCAGCAACTCCTCGCTGCGCTCGGCCAGCCCCAGGCTGATGGTTACCGCCACCGTACCCCGCTTTATCCTGGTCGCCATGGTGCCGCGCTTGCGCTCACCTTCCTTGCTCTTGACCGGGCGCTGGCCCGTGTCGCGCAAGGTCATGCGATAGTCAGCAACGGCCTCCCGGATGGCCTCCAGCGCGTCGACACATTGCTCGATGTTCTTGCGCGGAAACACCACGCAGAATTCCTCGCCTCCATAGCGAAAAGCGGTACCGCCGCCGCCTACCCGGGAAATACGCGATGCCACCATCTTCAGGACCTCGTCGCCCACGTCGTGGCCGTGGGTGTCGTTGAACTTCTTGAAGTGGTCCACGTCGAGCATCGCCAGGCTGAAGCGCGGCCCCAACCCCTTGAGCCGCTCATTGAGGGCGCGGCGCCCCAGCAGCCCGGTGAGCTCATCCCGGTAGGCCATGGCATAGGAGCTGCGCAGGATAGATGACAGCTGCACCAGGCCGGCCGCGCTGATCATCGACAGGGAAATGTTGGCAAGGTGCAGCCCACCCAGCACCGCACCACCGGCCCACAGGGTGCTGAGGATGGCGACCTCGGTTTCGTCGTCGCGCCACAGCAACAGCAGCACCCCAACCAGCGCGGTAGCGCCAAACAGCGCGACCATGAATTTGGGCATCACCAGGCCCTCGCGGGGCCAGATCGCGAGCCAGTCGGACCCTGCCGGCAACAGGGTACTGACCAGCTGTACGATGCGTGGCGCCGCCAGTGCCAGTACGCCGAGGGCGACCGCGGAAACAAAGCCCCAGCGGTTGACGATGCCGCGCTCGGGCAGCAGTAGCAGCAGCAACATGGCCAGCGGCCACGCCAGGCAGGTGGCGAGATAAACCTCGAGCGCCGCTTTGTCCGTCAGGGACACCTGCAGCTGATCGCGTATGACCCAGAAGCAGCCTGCGGTGAACAGGGCCAGCAACATGAAACGGCTGCGGTTGAACTGGTAGGCCAGAACCACGCCCACCGCGGCCAACAGGTACGGTGTATAGCCCAGCAACTCGAGCTGGTCGTCGCTGTAGTAGTCGAGCAACCCACGCCCGTACCCTACCAGCCCCATAAACAGTGCCGGCAAGACGAGTCGCAGTAGTGCCCGAGGCTGCGGTCCCATGGTCTTTTCCCTCACCCCCGGCTTATTGCTTTTTGTCTAACGTACCGGGTGGTGGTAGATTTGAAGCGTATAACAAATCCAAAGAGCCTGTAATGTCCGGGGATGTCGAAATGAGACGCAAGCCAACGGTGCTTGTGTGCGACGACGATTCCAGTGTACGCATGCTGAGCCGCCGATGTCTTGAGGCGGACGGCATGCTTGTGATTGAGGCTGCCTCCGGGCAGGAAGCGATTGAAGCCTTCCTGGAGAGGCGGCCCGATCTTGTATTCCTCGACGTTGAGATGCCTGGCATGGATGGCCTTGAGGTTTGCCGACGCATTCGCGAGTTCCCCCAGGGGGAGTCGGTCCCCATCATGATCGTCACCGGTTCCGATGACCGCACGTCGATCGACGAAGGCTTCGAGGCCGGCGCTACCCAATACAAAACCAAGCCAGTCAACTGGTCGCTGCTGAGCCGCGACGTGCAGTACATGCTGCGTGCCAGCAACGCCTTCAACGCGCTCAAGCGCCAGGAAGATCGCCTGCGCTACCTGGCCTACTTCGACCCGCTGACCAATCTGCCCAACCGGCGCAGCTTTACCGAGCAGCTTAACCGCATTCTCAAGCAGGCGCGACGCCGCAACACCAACACGGCCCTGCTATTTATCGATCTCGACAACTTCAAGCGCATCAATGACAGCATCGGTCACGGCCGCGGCGACAAGCTGCTGGTGGAAATTGCCCGGCGCCTGACCATGGAACTGCGCCAGGAAGACACCATCAGCTACATGTCGGACCGCGATGGCGCCGAGCACGACGGCTCTACGGAGATCGCCCGGCTGGGCGGCGACGAATTCACCGTGGTGCTGTCGGACATCGACAATATTTCCGACGTGGAAGCCGTCGCCCGGCGAGTGCTGGAGCGGCTGTCGGAGCCCATTCCGCTGCAAAGCCACAAGCCGGTGGTGACCCCCAGTATCGGTATCGCGATCTTCCCGGTAGACGGCGCTGACCCGGACACCCTGGTGCGCAACGCAGATACCGCCATGTACGCCGCCAAGGCCCAGGGCCGCTCCTGCTACCGCTTCTACAACGAGCAGATGAACGCGCTCGCAGTGGAACACCTCAAGCTGGAGGAAGACCTGCGCGAGGCCATTCAGCGCGGTGATCTGGAGCTGTACTACCAGCCCCAGATAGACACCAGCACGGGCCGCATCTCCAGTCTGGAAGCACTGATTCGCTGGCCCCACGGCGATCGCATGATCATGCCGGGTGAGTTTATCCCCGTAGCCGAGCGCACCGGGCTGATCGCCGACCTGGGCCAGTGGATCATGCGCGAGGCCGCGCGCCAGTGTGCGCTGTGGGAAGACGCCGGGCTGGGTGGATTTCGCATTTGCGTGAACGTGTCGCCGCTGCAGTTCAACCAGCCGAATTTTGTCGACTCCGTTCAACAGTTCCTGACGCAGTCGGGCATGAACCCCGAGCGACTCGAGCTTGAACTGACCGAGTCGGCGATCATGACCGACGCCGAAACCAACATCGCGCGCCTGCGCGCGCTGAAAAAGCTGGGCATGTCGCTGGCCGTTGACGATTTCGGGACCGGCTACTCGTCATTGAACTACCTCAAGCAGTTCCCCATCGACACCCTTAAAATCGACCAGAGTTTTGTGGCCGACCTCGTCAAACCCGACGGCGAGGCCATCGTTGACGCCATCCTGGCGCTGGCCCGCACGCTGGGCCTGCAGGTGATCGCTGAAGGTGTGGAAACCGCGGACCAGGCGGAGTACCTGAAGGCACGGGAGTGCGACCTGCTGCAGGGCTACTACTTCAGCCATCCTGTGACTGCGGCCGAGGTACCGGCGCTGATGACGGTGGACTTCAGCAGTAACCAGAAGACCGCGGTTCCCGCCTAGCCGGCCGCACCTGGACGGTCGCTCCTAATCGCAGCGACTACTCGCCGACTTCGCTTTCCTGGGACAGCAGTTCCTGCAGCGCCGCTGCAGCGTCCCGGAAATGTCCGGCCAGGATTTCCACCTCTCGCTCGGCCTTGTCAATCTCACCGCCTTTCCATTTCGCTTCACAGTAGCGGCAGTATTCGCTGAGCGCCTTGGCGCCGAGATTGAGGCTCATCGACTTGATCGCATGGGCACCGGCGCTGAGCGCTGAAGAATCCCCAAGCGCCTCTTGCAGCTCCGTGAGTTTCTGCTCACCGTCGACGCGAAAGTTCTCTATTACCGCCGCCAGCAGGTCACCACCGGTCTGAATCTCGATGGTGCGAATATTCTCGAGTGCCTTCATGTCGAGAATATCGACCTTCGGCTGAGCGGCGGGTTTGGTGGCCTGCGCCCGCTCGACTTGCCCGACGGGTATGAAGTAATTCGACAGCAGATCATTGAGGTCGTAGGAGGAATACGGCTTGAAGAGAATCCTGTCCATGCCCGAGGCGTAACAGCGCTCTTTCTCTGATTCGGTCTTGCCCGCTGTCAGCGCCACCACGGGGGTGCGCTGGCTGCCGCCGCGCTGCATCTCGTACTGGCGAATGTGGCGCGTGGCTTCAAAGCCATCCATCACCGGCATCTGGCAATCCATCAGCACCAGGTCGAATTCGTCCTGCTGGAACATATCCAGCGCCACTTCCCCGTTGCGGGCAACCGCCACCGAGCAGCCGAAGGATTCCAGCATGGCCCGCGCAATCTGCTGGTTGGCGGGAATGTCCTCGACCAGCAGCAAGTGCTTTTCAAAGCGCAGCAACGGCGCCGCCTTGGCTTTGCTTCGCTCAGACGCCTTGTCGCCGGCCGCATGGATATCACTGATCAGGCTGGCGAGCCGCACCGGCTTGGTGGTGTGGGGCAGATGCTCAAGCTCCGGTGGCACGCCCTGGCCGGACAGCGGCGTCACCAGCAGCAGGCGCGTGTGCGTATCCTGCACCATGTTTTCCACCAGCGTGATGCTGGCGCCGTTGTATAGACAGCCCACATCCACCAGGACAACCCGGTCTTGCTCGGCGACAGACGCGAGCTCTTCAACCGTCGCGCACTGGCGCACCTTCATGCCGAGGGATTCCAGCTGGCTCTGGAACATGGCGCGGGTTTCCGGCACCGGTGCGGCGATCTCTGCATAGAAACCCTCGACGCCGTCGGCGTGAATCGGATCCGTATATATGGGCGACTCGGGGAAAGCGATGTCAACAGACATCGTGGTGCCAACGCCGGAGCGGGACTTCACGTCCAGCTCGCCGCTCATCAGGTCGATCAATTGCTTGGCGATGGAGAGGCCAAGGCCGGTACCGCCGAACTGGCGTGTGGTAGAGGAATCTGCCTGGGAGAAAGCCTCGAAGACGCGCTCGACCGTTTCCTCATTCATGCCGATGCCGGTGTCTTCCACCTGGAATCTGATCTGCACCGACCTGTTCTCGCGTTGTACCTCATCGACCAGCAGGTTGACCGAGCCACGCTTGGTGAACTTGATGGCATTGCTGAGCAGGTTCTGCAGGATCTGCCGCAGGCGTACCGGGTCGCCGTAGAGCTGGCGGCGCAGATCGACATTGAATACCAGGTTGAGCTCCAGGTTCTTGGCCTGGGCCAGCTCACCGTAGAGGTAGCACAGGTTCTCCAGCAGCTCGCGCAGGTCGAAGGTGGTTTCCTCGAGCTCGAGCTTGCCGGCCTCGATCTTGGAGAAATCGAGAATGTTGTCGATGAGCCCCAGAAGTTCGTTAGCAGACACGTGGGCCGACTCGGCGAAGTTCTGCTGGCGGTCATTCAGGCCTGAGTGCAGCAACAGATCGGTCATGCCCAGCACGCCGTGCATCGGCGTGCGAATCTCGTGGCTGAGTGCAGCCAGGAATTCACTCTTGGCCTGGTTGGCAAGCTCCGCCTCCTGGCGGGCCCGGCCCATTTCTTCTACCGCCACCTGCAGCTTGTCATTGGAACGCCGCAGATCGAGGGTGCGCGCCCGTACGTCTTCTTCCAGCTGCATTTGGTAGGCGAGCTGCTCCTGCGCCTTTTGCCGCTGGCGGTAGAAGACCATCGCCACCAACAACATCGCGATCGCGAAGTAGACAATGAAGGCATACCAGGTGAAGTAGATCGGCGGGTGCACCACAACATTGAGCCTGATGCCTTCCGGACTCCATACGCCATCCGGATTGGAACCCTGTATCCGCAGCACATACTCCCCCATCGGCAGCTTGGAGAAGTCGATGTAATTACGATTACCTAACTCAACCCAGTTCTGGTCCAGCCCCACCATCTGGTAGCGGTACTGGTTGCGGTGTGGAGCGCGGAAGTCCATCGCCGCAAAAGAGATACCCAGCAGATAGTCATCCGGCTGCAGCTCGATCTCCTCAAGCTGGCTGTAGGGGACATCAAACCAAACAGACTCATTACCAAGCTTGATGCCTGTCAATGCGATCGTTGGTGGTGGAGCGTTGCTCCTAATTTCATCGGGTTGGAAGAAGTTGAGTCCAGACGTACCTCCGAAATACAACTTGCCATTTGCGTCTCTGTAGGAGGCACCAAAATTAAATTCATTCGACTGCAGACCATCTTCCACGGTAAACGTCTTGGACTCGTTACGCTCGAAGTTGTAGCGCGTCAGGCCTACTGATGTTGCGAGCCAGATATTGCCATCGTCGTCGCCCTGAATAGCCCAAATACTACTGCTATTCAGATCAATGTTGGATTGGAAGTAGCTGAATCGATTTAGAGAGCGCTTTCGGTCAACGGGCTCCCACATATTCAGACCACCGCCCAGGGTTCCTATCCACAATCTCGCTTTATCATCTTCGTGGATAGCCATAACTGTGGGGCTCGATAGCGCTCCCACTTGATCCGGACTATTCAGGAAAACTTCAAAACCGCCTGTGTCTGGGTCGTACCTGTTTAGCCCCTGATCAGTGCCAACCCAGACATCACCACTTTTTTCTTGGAAAACCGCATAAATCACATTGCTACTGATGGAGTCTGGGTCGGAAACATCCGCTCTGAAAGCTCGGAAGCTATTGCTACCAGCCTTCATTAAGTTCAAACCTCCATTGTAGGTTCCTACCCAGAGGTTGCCTGCGGCATCCCGAAAAATGGAGGTAATCTGATCGTCGCTAATCGTGCGAGGAGAAGGTGCAGACATTGCGTACTGCAGTCTCTCACCTGTAATTCTGTCAATCCGAATAAGCCCGGCAAGGTAAGTTCCGACCCAAAGATGGTCTTTTTCGGAGAGCATTGATGTGACAGGGGTGTCATGAAGGAGCCGACCAACCTGCGCACCTCCTCCTACTGAAAAGACATCGAGGCTACTTGATGTACCAAGCAACAATTGACCGTCGCTCCCAACAGCGACACTTAGAATGTTTTCATCCTCCAAACCGGTCTCGCCAGCCAAGGTCCTAAACTCAGGCTCAAAACCAGTGAATACGCCACTAAAACCGCCCACCCAGATCAAACCGGTCTTATCTTCAATGATCGAAAGCATGCGAAAAGGAATCGAGTCTTGCCCTCGGATAGGCGCAACAATTAATTGATCTGTAGCTCGATCAAATTGTGCAACTCCAGAATTTGTCGCGAGAAACATGGTCCCATTGGAGTATTCCAAGAAGTCATAAACTTCAACAAAACCAATGCTCACATCACGGCGCACATTAGTGGCAGCCGTATACTGAGAGACTCCGCCATCCTTGCTGACTCTGTATACGCCGCTATCGGAAGTGCCAATCCACACATCTCCGCTTTGGTCTTCATGAACAGAAAAAACATTATCTGCGGACGCAGAAGCCAAAGGGGTGAAACGATTACTAAGTGGGGTGAACTCCTCGTTGTCGACGTTGAACTCTAGAACGCCGCCAGTGTCAGTACCGACAAGCGCTCTCCCATCTCCCTGCTCAAAGAATGCTGTGATCACAAGACCTTCAAGGAGAGGATGCTGTTGGGGCGTATAGTGCTTAAACCTGCCTAGCCCTGGGTGAAACAAGCTGAAGCCGCCACTGTTGTAGCTAATCAGCAGCTCGTTGGGGCCATACTCGGAAATAGCACGAATCTGGTTGGAGAGCGGTGATGCTGAGGGTTCACCACCTGTCTTGAATGCCGTAAACCGATAGTCGCGTTTACTAAGTCTTGCTAGACCACTCCGTTCCGTGCCAAACCAAAGATTCCCCTCCGAATCTTCGGCAATACTCGTCAGATAGTTGCTGCTAATCGCGTATGGGTTCGCAATATCTGCTCGAAATACGACAGTGTCCTTACCATCGAATCGATTAATTCCTTCTTTGGTGAGGAACCAAAGGAAACCCTCTGAATCCTGAAAGACTTTTTCTACCGAAACCTGAGATAGCTCTGAGGTAACCCTAGACTGGTAAAACAGATAGTTGCTGGCGGCCTGAGCAAGTTGTGCAGACACACAAAAGAAAAATAGCAGGACCGCTGTTAATGATTTCGTCCGCATGGCACGGACATTATGCGAGCAAACTCCTAAATATGCATCACTCAAGGCTCGCCCGAGAAATAAACTTAAACGCCAAGAGGCCGCGCACAATGTACGCGACCCTGCGGGGATTTCGTTGGCTAGCTATTGAAGTGGAGTGCAACTAGGTAGCGCACACTCCAGCATCAAAAGTTAGGCTGCGTTTCCTTTCTTGCGCCACCATAGGCCAGCGACGGCATTACCTTTCTTCCGCCACCAGAGGCCTGCGGTTGCGTTGCCTTTCTTCCGCCACCAGAGACCTGCAGTCCTGTTGGCAGTTTCAGACCAATCGCCTTGCTGCTCGTCGATGCGAACAATCAAGTCGCTACGACTCAGCAGTTGCAGCTGCTCTTCAGTCAGTGCCGCGCCCAGGTAGCTAATCGATGCCGCCGTTTCGGTGACACTACCACCTAGTGACTCGACGAGCTGAGCCGCCTCCATCACATTGGATACCTTCAGTAGGTAGGGCTTTGCTTCAATGCTCTCAGTAGATGATTGCAGTGACGCCGATCCGAGCGTGCCCAGTGCAATTGCACCTGCAAATAGGCCTGCGCGAGTGAAATTTCTCATTACCGCCTCCTAAAAACACTCCGTATAGACGGAGCTTCCTTTTGGTCTTCTTTTTCAAGTAACGAACAAAACGCACTTACATTTCATATTGCGAGTGACGGGATTGGTCGTACATGACCCATTTGGGGCAGAAAATGACGATTAGCGCAGAAAAGCTGCGCTCAGATAATGCCAACCAGCTCACAGTTTGCTTTTCGTATACCGCCGCTTGGCTAAACTGATTTCAGTGGTGAGAAACCCAAACTATATGGGCTCCTAAATTTGCTTCGTTATTCAGTTGTGTTCATCTGCTTGATAGCTCTGCCGGTGTGCACGTTTGGGCAATCGAGCAGCTATGAACTTCAGCGGATTGCGATTTCAGACCTCTTACCTGAAGGCATATCAAGAGACATTTACGTGGATCGAAAGGGCCTTCTCTGGTTTTCCTTGGGCAGAAAAGCGTACTGCTATGACGGGTACAAACTCACAGATGTTCCGATTGTTCGGGCGGGCCAAAGAAACGTTCGTTACGTCGGCACCGGTAGGTTCGTAGAGGACAGAGATGAGAACCTTTGGCTCTTAGATGTTGAAAGCAAGTTGTACAAGTACGAACCAACCAGCAGCGAGTTCCTGCCGTATGGGCCAATCGTCAGCGGCGATCTAACTGACGAGACTATCGATCTAATCTACGCCAGTGAGGCTTCAGGCCTCTGGCTAGGTCTGCGAAGAAGCAAGCTCATGCATATAGATCCATTTTCAGAGCAGATCGTGAACGTCATTGATGTTGCCCCTTACATTCCCTCAAACGACAATGTAGCTGCGATAGCTAGTACGAAAACAGACCAGATCCTTGCAATCTCCAGCACGGGAATTCTTCTAAAGTGCAATGCTTACTCGTCTAGTTGTGCAACGCTCGACCTAAGAAACTTGGCCGACAGTCTTACAGGATTCAACGTTGTAAACCTCTTACCCAGAAAGAAGAACTCCCTTGTAATACAAACGAGCAAGCATGGAATCTATGAGCTTCAACTGGGACCAGAAGCTTTGGTTGGAATGGAAAGGCTGGATCAAATAGAGGACGTATCACTAGTCGGAAATGACGTTTGGGATATGCATGTCTCGATAACTGGCGATCTATGGATTGCTACGCCGCATGGCCTCTACGTAGGCTCGCCAGGGAAGTCACTAGCGCGAATAGACAGCGCAAATTCTGGGCAACAAGTTCCAGCCGTTATTAGGTTTGAGAATCTAGGTATGGGAAAAGTGCTCGTACAGTCCCCTACAGATGTCTATCTACTTCGCAAGAATAGATTTGAAACACACTACGCTTCGAGCAACAACATCAACTCGATCATTACGGCCTTTTCGCAAGGAAGCGAAGGACCCGTATGGGTCGGAAGTCTTGCCGGCCTTAGGTCACTGGGAACACCCACTGAAGAGGGACTCATAGAGCTAGAAGATATTCCAACACAATCGTCTCTTGGCGCCGAGCTAATGGCCATGCACCATGACGGCAATGAGAGCCTCTGGCTCGGCGGCACTTCAGGTGGCCTGAGAATTCTGGAGACAAGTAAGCAGAATTCGAGAACCATCATTGATGGTCCTGAAGTAGACGCTATTTCTGCAATAGAATCCTATGATTCAGATACGCTCATCATAGGAACGCCAAATAGAGGAGCACATCTATTAACCAAATCTGGCCGTCGACTTTGGTCTAGCATGAGTAACAGTAGGGTTGCTCTACTCATGGGTGATACGGTGTTCGCGATTCTCAGATCGAGCAAAGGCAACATACTAGTTGGCGGTGATAAAGGGCTTACTGCGCTCTCGATTACCCGGAACAGGGAGCGCGTAGAAATTGACGAAGTAAACCAATATCTCTCCGATCACGTCATCTTCAGCATATTGAAATCCTCTAACGGAGACACCTTGGTCGGCACCCACCAACAAGGACTCTATCGTTCCAAGTCGAACGAAGATGACACGGAATTCGAGTTTCTACCCGTAGCCACTTCACCCGAACTCCCTGACAGCACGATATATGCAATTGAAGAAGATGAACTAGGCCTACTCTGGCTTTCTACAAACAAGGGGCTTGTGCGACTTAACCCCGAAACTAGTGAAATCACAGTGTTCACGGAGTCTGATGGAATTAGTGACGACGAGTTCAATCTTGGCGCTTCGCTCAAAGATAATCATGGATATCTGTACTTTGGGGGCAACAATGGTTTAATCCGATTTGATCCCACGAGATTTTCGGAATTCCGCACACCCCCGCCCCTGCGTCTCACTGAGATCATGATCCACCGCGAACCGGTTCCCTACGACCCTGCCTATGTCGAGATACCGGAGTTGGTTCTGGACCACAAAGATCATTCGCTGGACGTCGAGTTCAGCACCATGGACATCATCAGCCCAGGGCGTAGCCGTTACAAATATCAGCTGGTGAACTTTGACAGCGACTGGGTGGACATCGGTACGCGAAACAGCGCCACCTTTACCAGCTTGCCTGCCGGGGAGTATGTGCTGCGTGTTATAGGCGCAGACGCCAAGGGCGTCTGGAATTACGATGGTATTGTGTTGCCCATTCGCGTTCTGCCAGCACCCTGGCTCACCTGGTGGGCATTCACTCTGTACGCTCTGCTTTTGATGGCGGTGGTCACTCTCATCAAACGCTTCTACGACACGCATCTGGAGAAAGTCGCCGCAACACGAGAAGCCGAGGACATGAAGATCACGGCTACCTTGGCTATGGACGACCTTCAGGACCAACTGGAAGTGGAGAATCGCCTGGTCGACCACCTGCGCAGACATGCCACGAACACCTTCGACATGGTGGACGAGTTTCTGACACTTGAGTTGGAAGAACTGTATGGCGAGGAAATAGAGGAATCTCTGGGCAGGGCACGCCAACGCCTGCATTGCCTCCAGGCACTGGAGGCCAGCGTGTATTTCCACGGCGATCTGCCCAAGGTCAATTTCAGGGATGCGATAGATCGCGGCTTTGCGGAGGTCATCAAAGCCCACCCGCACCCCGCCGCGGAACTGGTACTGGCCAATGACTGCTCCGAAGAGTTGGTGCCTATCGATATTGCAGCACCACTGCTGCTACTGGCCCATGAACTGATACTGAATAGCGTCCTTCACGCCTTTCCCGAATCCCAGGGTGTCGAGTGTATTGAGGTGAGTTTCCGACCTGATGCGGGCAACTGGATCTTCGAGCTCTCTGACTCCGGCTGCGGGCTGCCGACCGCTATCGACCCGGCTCGCCCCACCACACTGGGTATGGAACTGGTGACACGTATCGCCTCTCGACTGGGCGCTGCGGTGGAGGTGAATCGTGACAAGGGCACCCAGTTCAGGGTGAGCATGCCCCGGATATACGACTAACTGTCCTCCACCTCAAAGCGCTGCGCCTTGAGGTTCTTCACCAGGTGCTCAGGGTCGAACACCTGTCCGTTCATAGCCACATAGACGCCGGGCTCCAAGTGCTGGAGTGCGCCGATGGCATAACCAATATTGAAAATCGCATCGCTGACCCGCAGCCGCGCCGGCTGCATGGCGCCGGTGAGTACGATCACCTTGC
>JAAUXY010064052.1_pt1 | contig 20933 bp, 19 predicted proteins | sample 7278121 | NCBI WGS metagenome assembly JAAUXY01 (sample SAMN14350117, study PRJNA611818) | marine sediment metagenome | isolation source: surface marine sediment (1.8m) | place: French Polynesia: Moorea | collected 2018-08 | reverse complement strand
GGAAGGCGGTTCTTTCTGGGCGCACGTCGGTGACAGCCGCATCTACCAGCTCAGGAAAGGTCGCGTCGTCGAACGGTCCCGCGACCACAGTCACGTCGAAGTGCTGATCCAAGAGGGCGCGATCTCGGAAGAGGAGGCGCAGGATCACCCGATGCGAAACTACGTCGAGTGCTGTCTCGGCGGTGACGAACCGGTTCCGGACATGACGGTGACCGGTAAAAAGGCTCTGAGCGAGGGCGACGTGCTGCTCAGCTGCTCCGACGGCCTCTGGACCGGCATCAGCGATGCCGAGATTGCCGCGCTGACCGCGGAGGGCAAAGACCTGTCCGAAAAACTCAAGGACCTGAGCATGAGGTCGTTGAGTGTCAACTCGCCTAACGGTGACAATACAACCGGCACCGCGCTGCAGTGGCTCGGCGCCTGACGTCTTAAAAAAACCGCAGGAGAATTCCATGCGACCCAGTGGCCGCGCCGCGGACGAGCTCCGCGCCGTTCAATTCATACCCGATTTCACGCGCCATGCGGAGGGCAGTGTCCTGGCCGAGTTCGGCGATACGCGCGTGCTGTGCACGGCCAGCGTCGAAGACCGCGTGCCGCCGTGGATGCGCGGCTCTGGCAGTGGCTGGATAACGGCCGAGTACGGCATGCTGCCTCGCTCAACGCATACGCGCTCGGCGCGAGAGGCTGCGCGCGGCAAGCAGAGCGGCCGGACCCAGGAAATCTCGCGGCTGATCGGTCGCTCGCTGCGCTCCACCGCTAACCTGAAGGCGCTGGGCGAGCGCACGGTGACGCTCGACTGCGACGTGCTGCAGGCTGACGGCGGCACGCGAACGACGTCCGTCTGCGGTGCCTACGTTGCCCTCGCGCTTGCGATGGAGCGACTGCACGGCAAAAAGGCGATCACGCGAAATCCGCTGATCGGCCGCGTCGCCGCCGTCTCTGTCGGCATCTATCGCGGCACGCCGGTGCTCGACCTCGACTACGCCGAGGACTCCGAAGCGGAAACCGACATGAACATCGTCATGAACGAGGCCGACCGCTTCGTCGAGGTGCAGGGCACAGCCGAGGGACACGCGTTCTCCGCCGACGAGTTCTCGGCGATGCTCGACCTGGCGCGACACGGGATCGGCCAGATTATCGAGGCCCAGGACAAGGCGCTCGCCGAGGCGCTTTGAGTGACGGTGATGACGCTTAAGCTCTCGCTCCAAATCGAACTTGGACGTGCCCAGTAGTATGTCCCTGCCGAGCAAGATCGTCGCGGCAACAAGCAATCCCGGCAAGATCCGGGAATTCAACCGCCTGCTCACCGAGTTCGGTATCGAGGTCGTCCCGCAGTCGGCCTTCGATGTGCCGGACGCGGACGAGACCGGAACCACCTTCGAGGCGAACTCTCTGATCAAGGCGCGCCACGCCGCGGAGCTTACCGGCATGCCCGCGATCGCGGACGACAGCGGTATCGCCGTGGACGCGCTCGACGGTCGTCCCGGCGTCTATTCCGCGCGATATGCCGGACCCGGCGCCACGGACGAGGCCAACGTCGACAAGCTCCTCGACGAGATGCAGGGCGTGTCCGACCGCGCGGCCGCGTTTCACTGCGTCGTGACCTTTGTTGCCGATCCGCAGGCCGAACCGATCGCAGCGGAGGGCATCTGGCACGGTCACATCCTCGAGGAACGGCGCGGCAGCGGCGGCTTCGGTTATGACCCGGTGTTCCTCGACCCCGAGTCCGGCGTCGCGTCGGCTGAGCTCTCGCAGGATGAGAAGAATGCGCGCAGCCATCGGGGCAAGGCGCTCCGCGAACTGGCGCGCCGTCTCCGCGAACTGTCGAGCCAGGGGTAGTGCTGCCACTGTCGCTTTACATCCACCTGCCCTGGTGTGTGAAAAAATGCCCGTACTGCGACTTCAACTCCTTCACCGCGTCGCCGGACGCGCCGAGGTCACGCTACCTCGACGCCGTCATCGAGGACCTGAAGCGGCAGTCGACGGACGTTGCGGACCGACCGCTGCATACGGTGTTCATCGGCGGCGGCACGCCCAGCTTCTTTTCGCCCGAGGAGATCGGGTCCCTGCTGGCGGCGGTTCGGCGGAACTACCGTCTCGAGCCCGACATCGAGATAACGATGGAGGCCAATCCGTCGTCCGTCGAGAGCGGCGATCCGGCCGGCTACCGTGACGCCGGGGTCAACCGGCTGTCGATTGGTGCGCAGTCCTTCAATGACGGGCACCTGAAAACGCTCGGCCGACTCCACGACGTCGCCGATATCGAACGATCCTTCCGCGACGCGCGCTCGGCCGGCTTCGACAACATCAACGTAGACGTCATGTATGCGCTGCCGAACCAGGCGCTGGACGAAGCGATGAGCGACCTGGATGCGGCTTTCGCACTCGAACCGGACCACATCTCCTGGTACCAGCTGACGCTGGAGCCGAACACGGTCTTCTACGCGCGACCGCCAGAGGGTCTGCCCGACGATGATGCGATGTGGGAGTTCCAGTGCGAGGGCCAGGCGCGCCTGTCGGCCGCCGGATTTCAGCAGTACGAGGTGTCAGCCTACGCACAGCCGGGCCGGGAGTGCCGGCACAACCTCAACTACTGGCGCTTCGGCGACTATCTCGCGGTCGGCGCCGGTGCACACGGGAAGCTCAGCATCGACGGCGAGCCGTACCGCTACTCCCGGCCGGCGAATCCGACCGCCTACATACTGGGCGTCGAAGACAGCGCCGGCCTCGACCGGCGAGTCATCGCTGAAACGGACCGGCTGTTCGAGTTTGCGTTGATGGCGCTGCGCCTGGTCGATGGATTCTCGGCCGAGGAGTTCGAATCGGCATTGGGCCTTCCCCGCCAGCGGCTGATCGATGCGCTCCGGTCGCCGCTTCAGTCCGGTCTGGTCGAACAGGCGGCGCATGATCGGTGGCGACCTACCGAGCTGGGCCGCCGATTCCTGAACGACCTGCAATCAGGCTTCCTGCCGGGCGATTAGCAGTGGCTCGCAGGCCGCAGCGGCTTGTGAAGCCGGTCAATATTCGTTCCCTCGTCGGAAACTTTTACGAGTTTGTGGGCCTACGCTGCCGGGCGGTTTATGCACAATCCCGAAGCCTAAGCTGTATTTCAAGCACATGAGGGCCCTAAGCTCAACTTGAGCCCACAAAAACACGCCTAACTCAATGTTTTTATTGGGTTTCACAAAATGGACACATTTTGAGCATTCCGACAAGCTTGCTTGAAAAACGGGGGCTTAGGGCACTCACCCAAATTTCTTCCACAACCTTATCCACAGGTTCTGTGGATAAAAACTGGGCTTGCGGTCGCAACATTATCGCTTTATCCTACGCGCCCTTTTTTTGACGGCCATCGAGAGCTAGCCATGAAAGCCGACACCCACCCGAACTACCAGGAAATCAAGGTGACCTGCAGTTGCGGAAATGAATTTATGACCCGGTCGACGCTCAGCGACGACCTGATTGTCGAAGTGTGCTCAGCCTGCCACCCGTTCTACACGGGCAAGCAGAAGATCGTCGACTCCGGCGGTCGCGTAGACAAGTTCCGCAAGAAGTACGGCATCTCGTAAGCGCTTGTTCGCCTCGTGCGGCTGTCGCCGCATCTACAATTTCATACGAAATCAAAGCTCCGGACATCGGAGCTTTGGTATGCTTGCGTGCTAAATAATAATGCACACCGGGGGATTTAGATGAGCCAGGACGCTTTCCGACTGATTAGCCCGAATGGAACAGAGTCGGCGCTGCCCATCCACAAAGGTACAACAGGGCCCGACGTCATCGACATCGGCAAGCTGTACCGCGAACAGGGCGTTTTCACCTACGATCCGGGTTTCGTTGCGACGGGGAGCTGCTCCTCTGACATCACCTTCATCGATGGGGAAGAAGGCGTATTGATGTACCGCGGGTATCCCGTGGAGCAACTGGCCGAGCATTCGAACTTCATCGAGGTCTGTTACCTGCTGCTGTACGGCGAGCTACCCACCAAGGAAGAACTGGAAGCCTTCGACACGTCGGTTCGGACGCATACGATGCTGAACGAGGGCATGCTCAATTTCTTCAAGGGCTTCCGCTACGACGCGCATCCGATGGCTCAGCTGTCTGCTGTCGTCGGCTCAATGTCTGCGTACTATCACGACACGACCGACATTCACGATCCGCAGCATCGCGACATCTTCGCGCATCGCATCGTGGCCAAGCTGCCGACGATCGCGGCTGCGGCCTACAAGCTGAACGTCGGCCAGCCTTTCATCTATCCGCGCAATGACCTGAACTACAGCGAGAACCTGCTGCATATGCTGTTCGCCGTTCCTGCCGAGCCGTATGAGATCGACCCGATCGCGGCGGATGCGCTGGATCTGCTGTTCATCCTGCACGCCGACCACGAACAGAACTGTTCGACATCGACCGTGCGCATGGCCGCCAGCTCAGGCGCCAATCCTTACTCGGCTATTGCCGCCGGCATCTCGGCGTTGTGGGGACCGGCACACGGTGGCGCCAACGAAGCCGTACTGAAGATGCTCGAGGAAATCGGCGACGTAAGCCAGATTCCCAAGTACGTTGAGAAGGCGAAAGATCGTGACGACCCGTTCCGCCTGATGGGCTTCGGCCATCGTGTTTACAAGAATTTCGATCCGCGCGCGAAGATTATTCGCAAGATGGCGCACAAGGTGCTGGAGCGTCTCGGCCAGCGCAAAGACACGCCGTTGTTCGACCTCGCGCTCGAGCTGGAGCAGGTGGCCCTGAAGGATCCGTTCTTTATCGAGAAGAACCTGTACCCGAATGTCGACTTTTACTCCGGCGTCATCTACCGGGCGCTCGGCATACCGACGTCGATGTTCACGGTGATGTTCTCGCTCGGCCGCTGCGTTGGCTGGACGGCGCACTGGACGGAGATGATTTCGGACCCGACCGGCAAGATCTCGCGCCCGCGCCAGCTGTACACGGGGCCTGCGTCACGCGACTACGTCGCGGTAGAGAAGCGATAGGGCGGGCTGCGCCTGCCGGCGCGCCCCGCTTGAGACTCAGCCGGCGCCTGCCGGCATCTCCTCCATCAGCACCTGCACCGCGCTCAAATCGGCGCGCTTCATCGGTCGGCCATCGATCGGGCTGATCGGTGCCTGTCGCAGCCCGTCATACGGAAACACGGTGGCCTGCACGATGTTGTATTCGTGCCGGAACTCATAGCCCGGGTAGATCTCGACAACGTTGCGCCGGGTCTTGAGCCGGCGCTCGTAATTCCTGAAGTTGATCTGCCGGTCGCCGAGATGAAAGGCCACCCGTTCCGGCGAGTCGCTGAACAGGTGCATGTTGACGGCCGAGTTGTCGTCCGCCGTGCCGCTGAGCACCGGCCCGACGAGACGCGGCGTGAATTCCTCGAGCATCTGCATTGCGATTAGCGCGGTCCGCCGCAGGCTGTACAGGATTTCCAGGTGGTCGTCGCCGGCGAACAGCGACAGGTGGTCCGCGACAGCCTGTTCTATCTCGTGATTGCCCGGTAGCGCACCACGGGTTGCGAGGTTCAGTTTCTCAGCCGCTTTCTTCTTCGCGATTCCGTAGTCGCGAATGCCCTGGTCGACGATCAGCCTCGCAGCCTCCTGCGCCACCAGGGCTCGAGTGCGGTCACCGCTTGTGTCGCTGCGTCGTGGCATCTAGAACAGGCTCTCTTCCTGGGCCTCTTCATCGTCTTCGCCCATGTTCAGGATGTCAGGTACCTCCTCGAGCTGCTCGCAGACCGGCACGTTGCCTTCACGGAACAGTTCAAAGGTCGTGTTGCGCTGTCCCGCCCGGGCCGGACAGCCTGTTTCCCGGTCGATCCGCTGCCTTAAGATGCCGCTCGGCATTGGCATCTGGTTCTCGGGCACGCCTTCGAGCGCGCGCTGCATGAACTGTATCCAGACCGGAAGGGCCGTGCGCGAACCCTCTTCGCCCGGGCCCAGCGGCAGGTCATCGTCGTAGCCGATCCAGACAATGGCAGCCATGTCGCCATTGAAGCCGCCGAACCACGCATCGCGTCGATCGTTCGACGTGCCCGTCTTCCCGGACAGGTCCCGCCGTTCCAGGACCAGCGCCCGCCGACCGGTACCGCGGCGAATCACGTCTCGCATCATGTCCTGCACGATAAAGGCGTTACGTTCGTCGATGGCCCGAGGTGCGGCGTTGATCGATTCGAACAGCCCCGGCGCGTCTTCAGCGTCCGGTCGGTAGTCGGTTCCAAGCTCCGCCATCTCGGCCATCGTGAACTCAGGCACATGCTCCAGCGCGAAACGGGTTTCCTCCCGTTCGCAGTCTTCGCAAACGACCAGGGGCTCGGCGCGGTAGAGCGTCTCGCCGGCCGGGCCGTAGATGCCATCGATCACGTAGGGTTTGATGGCGAAGCCCCCGTTCGCGATCGTGGCGTAACCCTGCGCCATGTCCAGCGGTGACGCGCCGCCGGCGCCAAGCGCCAGCGATCCGTTGCGCGGCAATGCCCGCTCGCTGAATCCGAACTTGGAGATATGCCTGACGGCGCTGCCGATGCCCGTTTCGAACAACAGCAGTCGTACCGAGACCAGGTTCATCGATCGCACGAGCGCCTCGCGCAGGCGCGTCGGACCGTAGAAACGGCCGCTGTAGTTAAGCGGGCGCCAGACGGCCTCGAGCTCGGATGAATTGATGACGACCGGCGCGTCCAGCACGACGGTTGCCGCCGTGTTTCCCGCTTCGAGCGCTGCACTGTATATAAAGGGTTTAAACGACGAGCCCGGCTGGCGCAGGGCCTGCGTCGCGCGGTTGAATTTCTCGAGGCCGAAATCGAAGCCGCCAATCAGGCTCGTGATGGCGCCGTCGTACGGGTCCATCGAGACGATGGCGCCCTGTGCTTCCGGCGCATTGGTCAGTGCCCAGACGTCCAGCGTCGTCGGCATCACGTAAACGACGTCGCCGACCGCAAGCACGTCCTCGACAGACTCGGGCGCCGGCCCGGTGGTTTCCCTGTCGATGAACGGCTTCGCCCAGTCCATACCCTGCCACGGAATCTCTGACTGGCTCCCGTCGGCGAACAGGATGCTCGCGCTGTTGTCTTCATTCAGCGCCGTGACCAATGCAACGGACAGCCTGCCGGGGGCGTATTGCTCGAGCGCATCGAAGATTTCCGTCGGCCACTCGTCGAGCGAGGTCGCAAGCAGCTCGTCAGTCAGTTCGAAAGTGGCTATCGGACCGCGAAACCCGCGTCGCCGTGTGAACTCGAGCAGGCCGTTCTGCAACGCGTAGTTCGCGGCCGACTGCAGGCGTGAGTCGAGGGCGGTGACGACCTGGTAGCCGGCCGTGTACGTCTCCTCACCGTAGCGCGACAGCATCTCGCGGCGAACCATCTCGGCAACGTAGGGCGCGTTCAGCTCCACGGCGGCGCCGTACAGGTTGGACTCCATCGGCGTGTCATACGCCGCGTCGTATTCCTCGCGACTGATGTAGCCGAGATCGAGCATGCGCCCTAGCACATAGTTCCTGCGTCGCGTTGCGTCTCTCGGCGACCGAACAGGGTTGTAGCGCGACGGCGCCGGCAGGACGCCGGCCAGCGTCGCCGCCTCCGAGACGTTGATACGGGCCAGCGGTTTGTTGAAGTAAACCTGCGCCGCGGCGGCGACGCCGTACGCGCGCTGGCCGAAGAACATCTTGTTCAGGAACAGCGCCATGATCTGCTGTTTGGAGAATTCCTGCTCGATCTTGTAGGCCAGGAACGCTTCGTTGAGTTTTCGCACCAGGGTCTGTTCACGCGTCAGGAAGTAGTCGCGCGCGAGCTGTTGGGTCAGCGTGCTGCCGCCGCCGGCGATCTCGCCGGTCTGAATTAATTTGAACAGCGCCCGGCCGATGCCGATCGGATCGATGCCGCCGTGTTCAAAGAAGCGCCGATCCTCCGCGGCAATGAACGCGTGGACGACATGCTCCGGCACGTCATCGAATTCGATAAGTATGCGTCGCCTCTGCCCGATCTCGGATATCAGCCTGCCGTCGCGGCTGAAAATGCGCAGCGGGATCTGTAAGGGGATGTCGGTGATCGTTTCCGCTTCCGGCAGCTTGGGCGATGCGTAGTAGTAGGCTCCGACGACGGCCGCGACACCGACGATACCGGCCAGGGTCGCGAGACCGGTCGCAACGATGCCCGCTCGCAGCCATCCCTTTCTGCGAGGTCTGTCGACTTGTTTTCCTGATCTTTCCTGCATGCTGAGCGCTATTTCCGGCAACAAGGCAGCAAATGAAACGTGCCGAGCCTAACCATTAGTGACTAGAGTGATGGGAGTTTGGTGCGGGAAATGTGGCAATCCTGTGACACCACCGGATGAACGCGACGCATGATAGCGATCTTCAAGTGAAATAGGCAATCGACTGGCTCCGGCAAGGGACGAAAAGTGAAAAAAGTTAAGTTCACAGAGCTAGCCGCCAACCAGTTCACAGAATGCGGGCGTACGGGTGAGTACCATGCTGTCGCTGGATCGTGACAACAGTCACGTTTTATTTAACATTTTATTGATATATAGTTAAATCGCTATGCTCAGGTCAAAGTTAGTTTTGACTCGCAACCTACCGACTTAGAAGGGAAAATACGTGTTATTCGGCAAGAAGACTCAGCCCCTCTTGGGCCTCGATATCACGACCTCGTCGGTCAAGCTGATAGAGCTCTCCCAAAGCGGAAAGCGCTATCGAGTCGAGTCCTATTCTGCAGAGCCCACACCACCCAGTTCCGTTAACGAAAAAGCGATCGTCGATGCTAAGGCTGTCGGCGAGGCGATTCGTCGTGCGGTCAAGCGTGCGGGTGCGAAAGCGACCGACGTTGCCGTTGCCATCAGCGGTGACGCCGCCATTACCAAAGTGATCCAGATGCCGTCCACGCTCTCCGAGCGCGACCTCGAAGGACAGGTGGAGATCCAGGCAGACCAGTACATCCCGTTCCCGATGGAAGAAGTCAGCTTCGACTACGAAGTGGTCGGTCCGAACGACAAGGACCCCGAGCTGATGGACGTTCTTCTCGTCGCGACGCGAACCGAGAATGTCGAGCAACGCGAGAACGCCGTTGCGGCCGCCGGGCTCGCGACGAAGATTGTCGACGTCGAAGCCTTCGCTCTCGAGAATGCCTGCCAGCTTCTGAGTCACCAGATTCCGGAGGCGGATGGCGAGCAGACGGTCGCCGTCGTCGACATCGGCGCCAGCAGCACGACGTTCTCTGTGCTGCAGGACCTCAAAGTTATCTACACGCGCGACTTCAACTTCGGCGGCCAGCAGCTGACCGAGGAAATCATGCGTACCTACGGCCTTTCGATGGAAGACGCCGGACGGGCCAAGAAGCAGGGCGGCCTACCCAGCAACTACCAGCCGGAAGTGCTGGAGCCTTTCATCGATGACATGACGCAGCAGGTCAGCCGTTCGCTGCAGTTCTACCTGGCGTCAGGTGGCGGCCGCGAGCAGCCGGACCTGATCCTGGTCTGCGGCGGTTGCGCGAACATTCCGGGCATCGCAGACGTTATCTCATCTCGCGTCGGTATCCCGACCGAAGTGGGCGATCCGCTCGGACAAATGAAGATTTCATCGAAAGCGAAGTCACAGGGCGTCACGAAAGACGCAACGGCCCTGCTGACGGCTTGCGGTCTGGCACTAAGGAGTTTCGACTAAGATGCCAAGCATTAACCTATTGCCGTGGCGCGAAGCAGAGCGCAAGAAGCGACAACGAGACTTCGGCGTAGCACTAGCCGCCGGTGTCGTCGTCGCCATCGCCGGCGTTCTTGCGACGATGTTCTTCTACGACGGCCTGATCGACAACCAGATGGACAAGAACAATCGCCTGACGGCCGAGATCCGCGAGCTTGAGAAGAGCATCGAGGAGATCGACGGATTGGAGCGGCAGAAAGAACGCCTGCTTGCTCGCATGGAGATCATCAACCGGTTGCAGAAGAGCCGCCCGGAAATCGTCCACCTGTTTGACGAGATGACCCGCCAGCTGCCGGACGGCGTGTACCTGACCAGCATGCGGCAGACCGGAGATCGGATTCAGATTCGCGGTATCGCGCAGTCGAGCACTCGCGTCTCTGCATTGATGCGCCAGATCGACGCCTCCGACTGGATGACGGACCCGGAGGTTGAGCGTGTCTCGACGACGACCGTCGGCAATTCGCGCCAGGCCGAGTTCACCGTGTACCTCAAGCAGGTTCGTTTCTCATCAGGGGGGGACGAAGTATGAATGTCATGGAGGAACTCCAGGCGCTTGACGTCAATGACGTCGGTCGCTGGCCGCTGGTATTCCGCGCCGCCGTCATCGCGATCGTATTCGTCGGTGTCCTGGGACTGGGTATCTACTTCACCATCGTGAAGGACAAGGCGCCGCAGCTGCAGAAGGCCGAAGCCACCGAGCAGGATCTTCGCCAGGTATTCGAGAACAAACAGCGCAAGGCCGCTAACTACGACGAGTACAAAGAGCAGCTCGCAGAGATGGAACAGTCTTTCGGCACGATGCTCCGCCAGTTGCCCGGTGAGACCGAGATCCCGAGCCTGATCGTCGACATCTCGCAAACGGGACTTGCAGCCGGCCTGCAGGAGCGGCTGTTTGAACCGCAGTCGGAAGTGCCGCGCGACTTCTACGCCGAGAAGCCGATTCGAATCCGTCTGACCGGCGGCTATCACGAGATCGCCGACTTCGTTAGCGGTATTGCAGCGCTGCCGCGTATCGTGACCTTGCACAACATCAATATTACGTCCGGTGGCGGGGCTGGTGTCTACAACGAGCTGAGCATGGAAGTTACCGCCAAGACCTATCGCTACATTGAGGAGGCTGACTAATGGCTGTCAAAGCATGGTCAAAACTCGCAATCGTGGCCTTTGTCGCAGCTGGCATGGCCGGTTGCGGATCGGACATGGATGAGCTCGACGCTTACATCAACGAGGTCAAACAGCGACCCGGTCGTGGCATTGAGCCGTTGCCCGAGATCATCCCCTACGAAGTATTCGAGTATCAGGCGGGCGATCAAGGCTTTCGGCCGCCGTTCCAGCCAGACACGCCGCAGTCGGCGGGTGGCGCAGCGGGCGGTGCGCGACCGGACCCGGATCGCGTTCCGGAGTTCCTCGAGAGCTTCCCGTTAGACACGCTTCGCATGGTTGGCACGCTGGACATGTCCGAGAACGTTTACGGCCTCGTGCAGACCTCAGATGGCCTGATTCATCGCGTGATCCTCGGCAACTACATGGGGCAGAACGACGGTCGAATCACTGGAATTACGGAATCAGAAATCACACTGGTTGAGATTATTTCTGATGGTATAGGCGGCTACATTGAAAGAGACGCCGCGATCAGTCTTCAGAACTGATACCTGAATGGAACTGGGAGTAATAGGAATGACGCTCAAATTTGAACCGACGGTCGGAATTCGACGTACGGTGTTGTCTTTGGCTGCAGCGGCGCAGGTGCTGTTCTTCGCGATGAGCGCGAACGCACAGGTCCCGAATCAACTGCAGGACATTCAGGTACAGAGTCTGCCGGGCGAACAGGTAGAGCTGAAGCTCATCATGAGCGAAGCTGCTCCTGAGCCGCTGGCTTTCACGATCGAAAATCCTGCGCGAATCGCGCTCGACCTTCCTGACACAGCACTCGCGCTTAGCTCCCGCCGTCGCGACGTCAATATGGGTCCGCTGGACACCGTACTGACGGCCGAGGCCAACGGCAGGACGCGTGTCGTACTGAATCTCGATCAAATGGTTGCTTACGAGACTCGACGCAGCGGCAACGTCGTGACAGTCGTGCTCGGAGACGGCGACGACTACAGCGCTGGAACCACCCAGTTCGCCAGCAATGTAACGTCATCTCCGGCTACCTACTCGTCGCCGGGCGTTCGTTCGGTAGACGGCATCGACTTCCGCCGCACGCGTGAGGGTGGCGGTCGCGTCATGATCCAGTTGAGCGATCCGTCAACGCCGGTCGATATTCGACAGGAAGGCGGTCGCGTTGTTGCGGTATTCAAGGACACGGAACTCCCGGCCGAGCTGATGCGTCGCCTGGATGTGATGGACTTTGCGACACCGGTTTCTACCGTCGATGCGCTGCGTTCCAATCTCGACACGCGCGTCGTCATCTCGGCCGAAGGCCGCTACGAGCAGCTGGCTTATCAGTCTGACAATGAGTTCACGATCGAGATCAACCCGGTCGTCGACGCCGAGGAAGCTGAGAGCGGGCTGTTCTCGGAGACGAAGGAATACGAAGGACAGCGCCTGACGCTGAACTTCCAGGACATCGAGACGCGTGCGGTGCTGCAGCTGCTCGCCGAGACGTCCGGCAAGAACATCGTTGTGTCCGACACGGTATCCGGCAACGTCACGCTGAGACTGCGTAACGTTCCGTGGGACCAGGCACTCGATATCGTCATGACGACGAAGGGTCTGGACATGCGCCAGAACGGCAACGTCATCATCGTCGCCCCGGCCGATGAAATCGCGGCCCGCGAGACGGCGGACCTCGAGGCCAAGCAGGCGATCAGCGAGCTGGAGCCGATGTACTCCGAGTTCCTGCAGGTTAACTACGCGAAGGCCGACGACCTGGCGGGCCTGATTTCGGGTGGCGGCGGCAACTCGCTGCTGTCGGATCGCGGCAGCATCGCCGTCGACTCACGCACGAACACGCTGTTGGTGCAGGACACGGCCGAGAAGCTGCAGGATATTCGCCGACTGGTTCGCACGCTCGATATTCCGATCAAGCAGGTCCTGATCGAGTCGCGCATCGTCGTTGTCAACGATGACTTCAGTCGCGATCTTGGCGTGCGTCTCGGTGTCACCGCGTTCCGGGAGAACAGTGCTGACGGCGTCACGGTGATTTCCGGCTCCGGCACCGGTACCGACACCATGATTGGGTCGGCGCTCGATAACCTCGCCGATCCGTCGAACGGTACGATCTTCCCGATCGAGTTGCCGGCACTCAACAACCGTTACAATGTGTCCCTTCCGGTTGCCGAGGGCGCAGGCCGCTTCTCGCTGGCAGTCCTCGAGAGCGACTACCTCGTCGATCTCGAGCTGACGGCGCTCGAGGCCGAGGGCCGCGGCGAGATCGTTTCGACGCCTCGCGTCATCACGGCCAACCAGAGCGAAGCGCGCATCGAGCAGGGTGTCGAGATTCCGTATCAGCAGGCCTCGTCGTCAGGTGCGACGAACGTACAGTTCAAGAAGGCAGTGCTTAGCCTGACGGTCACGCCGCAGATCACGCCCGATAACAAGATCATCATGGACCTCAACGTCAACAAGGACAGCGTAGGCCAGGTCATCTCCACGGGTGGTGCTGGCGGCACGGTACCGTCGATCGATACCCGACAAGTGCAGACCCAGGTACTGGTCCAGGACGGCCAGACGGTCGTACTCGGCGGCATCTACGAGACCGAACGTCGTGAGACGATCACGAAGGTTCCGGTTCTTGGCGACATTCCGATTGCCGGCAACCTGTTCAAGAACAAGACTCGCACGAACAACAAGGCCGAGCTGCTGATCTTCGTTACACCGCGGATCTTGTCGGAAGGGGCAACGGTTAATTAGGGCCTGTCCCTGTCACCTAAGCTAGTCTTGTAAAAAGCCGGGCATTCGCCCGGCTTTTTACCTTTCAGGCCGATCATCACCAAGCACTCAGCGGCGTTGTCGTTCGCTTGTGTAGCGGTGCTACACGGCGCTCGCTCCGCCTTGCTGAGCACTTGGTGACGACCGGCAAGACCAGCTTAGGTGACAGGGACAGGCCCCGGCCTCTTTTTTTGGTTTCCGCCAGGCTGGCTGTGGCATGCTGTTTCATGGATGAGCACTTTAAGCAGCATATTTCTCGTGGGCCCTATGGGTGCCGGCAAGTCGGCCGTCGGTCGACAGCTCGGCAGGCTGCTGAACATGGAGTTCATCGACAGCGACGATGAGATAGAGAGGCGCACCGGCGTCGACATTGCCTTTATCTTCGAGAAAGAGGGAGAGCAGGGTTTCCGCGATCGGGAGAGCCGGGTCATCGATGAATTGTCACAGCGCCAGGGTATTGTCCTTGCGACCGGCGGTGGCGTCGTTATGCGCGACGAGAACCGCAATTGCCTCGCCGCTCGCGGCTTCGTCGTCTACCTGCAGACCAGCGTCGAGCAGCAATGGCAGAGGACCAGCAAGGGTCGCCACCGGCCGTTGTTGCTCCGTGAGGATCCGAAGGCTGCGTTGCAGGAGCTGATGGACCTGCGTGAGCCTCTCTACAAGGACCTCGCAGACCTCGTCGTCGATACGGACGGCCGAAAAGTAGGGTCCGTCGCCGGGGAAATTGCGAGGTGCGTCAACGAGGGATGACGTTCTTACCGCGGCCCGGTTTGTGCGTTAACCTTATCCTTTTAAGCGCAGCATACTCAGCGTGACTGTTTTGCATCAGATTTCCGTCGACCTCGGCGACCGCTCTTATCCCATCGTCATCGGCAGCGAGCTGCTGTCCGGAGGCTTCGACCTGTCACCCTTTATTGCCGGTGCGAATTGCCTGGTCGTGACGAACGAGACTGTTGGCCCGCTGTACGAGGCGGCGCTGCTCGACAGCCTGTGTGGCAGGCAGGTCGAGACGCTGGCGCTGCCGGATGGTGAGCAGTTCAAGACGCTGGACACGATGGTCAGCATTCTGGATCGGCTGACCGCCTCGGGTTTTTCGAGAGATACGACGCTGATAGCGCTCGGCGGAGGCGTCGTCGGCGACATTACCGGCTTCGCGGCGGCCTGCTACATGCGGGGCGTCGACTTCATCCAGGTACCTACGACGCTGCTGGCGCAGGTCGATTCATCCGTAGGTGGCAAGACCGGCGTCAATCATGCCGCCGGAAAAAACCTCGTTGGCGCGTTCCACCAGCCGCGCATGGTCATGATCGATACGAACACGCTGTCGACGTTGCCGGAGCGGCAGATGAAGGCGGGGCTGGCGGAGGTGATCAAGTACGGCGCCATTGCTGACCTCGAGTTCCTTGCCTGGCTGGAAGACAACATGCAGGCGCTGCTGGAAAAGGATGCCGGCGCGCTCGCCCATGCGATCAGGCGTTCCTGCGAACTGAAGGCGGAGGTGGTCTCGGACGACGAACGGGAGGCCGGTCGCCGCGCGATTCTGAACTTCGGCCACACCTTCGGTCACGCCATCGAACGCTGCCAGGGCTACGGTGATTGGTTGCACGGCGAAGCGGTCGCGGCCGGCATGGTGATGGCCGCCGAGTTGAGTGGCCTGCCGTCCGGCGATGTCGATCGCCTGCGAACGCTGATCGAAACAGCCGGCCTGCCGGTCGCATCCCCGGATATCGGCGAAGAGGCCATGCGCGACGCCATGGGCATGGACAAGAAGGTGCGCTCCGGGCAGCTGCGATTCGTCCTGCTGGAGTCACTGGGCCACGCTGTCGTCAGCAGCGACTACGACGATGCCGTTCTGAGCAGGGTGCTGAGCTCCGCCGCATGACGCTCGCGCCCTACGCAGCCAACGAGAGCACATCGCGTGGCCGGCGCCACCCTGAGTCGCCAGCCGCCTACCGGGGTGAGTACCAGCGGGACAGGGACAGAATCATTCACTCGACCGCGTTCCGGCGCCTGATCTACAAGACGCAGGTATTCGTCAATCACGAGGGCGACCTGTACCGGACACGCTTGACGCATTCCATCGAGGTCTCACAGATCGGCCGGTCCGTCGCGCTCGCGCTGAACCTTAGCGAGCCGCTGACGGAGGCGATCTGCCTGGCGCACGATCTCGGCCACACGCCCTTCGGTCACGCCGGCCAGGACACGTTGAATGCCTGCATGCGGGAATACGGTGGCTTCGAGCACAATTTCCAGTCTCTGAGGGTCGTCGACGAGCTCGAGTCGAGATACGCCGACTTCCCCGGGCTGAACCTGATGTTCGAGACGCGGGAGGGCATCCTCAAACATTGCTCTGCGAAGAACGCGAGAACGATTGGCGAGCTGGGCGAACGCTTTCTCAAGCGACGGCAGCCGGGTCTCGAGGCCCAGATCGCCGACATCGCCGATGCGATCGCCTACAACAACCACGACATAGACGACGGGTACCGGGCGGGGCTGTTGACTCTGGATCAATTGAGCAGCCAGGCGCTGTTCGCGCGGCCGTTCAACGAGGTGCGCTCGCTGTATCCGGACCTCGAGGATCGCCGCCTGGTCTATGAAATCATTCGACGCATGATCGGCTTCGTCGTGACGGACCTGATCGAACACTCGGCGCGACTGATCGGTGGGCTTGACCTTCAGTCGATTGACGACGTCCGTGCAGCCGGCACGCCGCTGGTTCGTATGTCCGACGAGGTCGCCGAGCAGCACCTCGAGATGAAGCGCTTCCTGCACAAACACCTGTACAGCCACGAGAAGAAGATACAGACAGAGCAGGACGCGCAGAGAATGCTCGAGACGCTGTTCGAAGCGTATATGAAAGACACGTCGGCGATGCCGCAGAAATTCGCCAACCAGGCCGCGAGCTCTGATGAACACGGCAGAGCCAGGGTAGTCGCCGACTACATAGCGGGCATGACCGACCGCTATGCGATGGCGGAGTACGAGAAGCTCGAGGGCGAATGACCGCCCCGAAGGCCGAATCCGGAACACTTGTTGCCGCTAACGGGTTAGAATCGCGCCGCTTCCGAGATTTAAGGACACCGAGTGAAATCGATAGACAACCGAGACCGGCTGATCTTCGCCATGGATGTGCCGGACTGCGACGAAGCGCGCAGGCTGACCGAGACGCTCGGCGATTCAGTGACGTTCTATAAGATCGGGCTCGAACTCATGATGAGCGGCGGCTACTTCGAGCTGCTCGACTGGATGCTCGAGCGCGACAAAAGAGTGTTCTGCGACCTCAAGTTCTTCGACATCCCGGCGACCGTCGGCAAGGCCGTTCGGCAACTGAAAGACCGCGGCGCGAGCTTCGTTACCGTGCACGGCAACCAGTCCATCATGGAGGCGGCCGCTGAAAACAAGGGTGACAGCCTGAAGGTGCTGGGTGTCACGGTGCTGACCAGCCTCGACCGCGGCGACATGGACGATCTCGGTTTCGACTGCGACATAGAGGCGCTGGTCCTGTCCCGCGCGAGGCGGGCGCTCGAGGCGGGATGCGACGGCGTTATCTCTTCCGGACTGGAGGTCGCGAAACTGCGCGAGAATGTCGACGAGAAGCTGCTCGTCATCACGCCCGGCATACGACCGGTCGACAACAAGCCGGAGGGCGACCAGAAGCGCGTCGTCACCGTCGAGACCGCGTTTAGTAACGGCGCAGATTACATCGTCGTCGGCCGGCCGATCCGCGACGCGGCAGACCCGAGAGCGGCGGCCGAGGCTATCCAGGCCTCGATTGAATCCACGGTGAACTCACAATGACGGAACTGAAGAACGATCTCTTTCTGCGCGCACTCAAGCGCCAACCGGTGCCGCGCACGCCGATGTGGATCATGCGCCAGGCCGGCCGCTACCTGCCGGAATACCGCGCGACCCGGTCAGAGGCCGGTGACTTCATGAGCCTGTGCCGCAATGCCGAGCTTGCCTGCGAGGTAACGCTGCAGCCGTTGCGTCGCTACCGCCTCGACGCGGCCATCCTGTTCTCCGACATCCTGACCGTGCCCGACGCGATGGGCCTCGGGCTCTATTTCGAAACGGGCGAGGGGCCGAAGTTCGAGCGGCCGCTGCAAACGGCAGCCGAGATCAGGCAGCTTAAACTCCCCGACGTTGCAGAGACGCTGGGCTACGTCTTCAACGCCGTATCGACGATCCGCCGCGAACTGAACGGTGACGTTCCGCTGATCGGTTTCGCGGGCAGCCCGTGGACCGTCGGCACGTACATGGTCGAGGGCGGCTCCAGCCGCGAGTTTCCTCGAATCAAAGGCCTGGCCAAGGAAGATCCTGCAACGCTGTCACTGTTGATGGACAAGATCGCCGAGACGACGACCGAGTACCTGAACGCCCAGATTGAGTCTGGCGCCCAGGCGGCGATGATCTTCGATACCTGGGGTGCGGCGCTCGAGCCTGACGACTATCGACGTTTCTCGCTTGCCAGCATGCAGAAGATCGTCGACGGCCTTATCCGCAGTCGTGAAGGTCGGGACGTGCCGGTCATCCTGTTCACGAAGGGGGCCGGTCCGCTGCTTGCCGACATGGTCGGCACCGGCTGTGATGCGCTTGGCGTCGACTGGACGACCGATCTCGCCGACGCGAGGCGTTACGTGCAAGACAAGGTTGCCCTGCAAGGCAACCTGGACCCGGCGACGTTGCGCGAGAGCCCGGAAGTAATCAGGGAGGGCGTGGCGCGAGTCCTTGAGAGTTACGGCACCGGTCCCGGCCACGTATTCAACCTCGGTCACGGCATTACGCCGGACATCGATCCGGATCATGTGTCCGTGCTGGTCGATGCCGTCCACGAGCTGAGTCCCCGCTACCACACCGGCGGCTGACCCAGGCGCCGCCTGGGCCGTCTCCTCCGGGGCTTGCGCCGATTCAGTCGGTCACTTCGTCCCGCAGCTCGCGCCTCAGGATCTTGCCAACGTTCGTCTTCGGCAGGTCCTCACGAAACTCGACCTCGCGCGGCCGCTTGTAGTTGGTCAGGTTCTCGGCACAGTAGTCGAGCACGTCCTGCTCGGTGACGCCGTCGTGCTTGCGCACGGCGAATATTTTGACGTGCTCGCCGGATTTCGGGTTCGGCACGCCAATCGCCGCCGCCTCGAGGATGCCGTCTAGCTCGACAACGATGTTCTCCACTTCGTTCGGATACACGTTGAAGCCCGACACGAGGATCATGTCCTTTTTGCGGTCCTCGATGAAGACGTAGCCGTCTTCGTCCATGCGGCCGACATCACCGGTCTTCAGCCAGCCGCCCGGCAGCATGGTCTTCTCTGTCTCTTCGGGTCGCTGCCAGTAGCCTTCCATGACCTGCGGTCCGCGAATGCAGATCTCGCCGATCTCCCCGACCGGCAGCGGGTTGCCGTCGTCGTCCGCGATGATGACGTCGGTGGACGTGATCGGGAGGCCGATCGACCCGGAGAATTCGGCCGTCGGCTTGTTGCAGATCGACGCCGGAGACGTCTCGGTCAGGCCGTAGCCCTGTACGACGTTGGAGCCGGTGACCGCTTTCCATTGCTCGGCGACGGCGGGTTGCACGGCCATGCCTCCGCCGACGACGACCTTGAGCTCCGAGAAGTCGAGTTGATCGAATCCTGGCGTGTTCAGCAGCGCCGCGAACAGCGTGTTGACGGCATTGAACAGGCCGAACTTGTAATGGCTGAGTTCCTTCACAAAAGCGGGGAAGTCGCGCGGGTTCGTGATCATGACATTGAGGAAGCCCTGCGAGATGCCGACGAGGCAATTACCCTGCAGCGAGAAGATGTGATAGAGCGGCAGCGCGCAGACGGCGACCACCTGGTCAGTGCCTCCAAAAACATTGCCCTGCCACGCTTCGGTCTGTGCGACGTTGTAGACGAGGTTGCGGTGGCTCAGCATGGCGCCCTTCGAGACGCCGGTCGTACCGCCCGTGTACTGCAGGAACGCAATATCGGTCAGCTCGACGTCGACCTCCTGGAGCGTCTTGCCGGCGCCGCGTTTCAGTGCGTCGTTGAAGCTGATGGTCTTACCCAGCGTATGGGCCGGGACGACCTTCTTGACGTGCTTCAGCACGAAGTTGACGATCGCGCCCTTCGGGAACTTTAGCAGGTCGCCGACGTTGGTCAGGATGACGTTTTCGACGTCGGTGTCGTCGACGACATCGGCCAGCGTGTGTCCGAAGTTTTCGAGAATGACGATCGCCTTCGACCCGGAGTCTTTGAGCTGGTGCTTTAGCTCGCGAGCGGTGTACAGCGGATTAACGTTGACGGCGATGAGGCCGGCCCGCAGGATCCCGCACATTGCGACCGGGTACTGCAGCACGTTCGGCAGCATGATCGCGACCCGGTCGCCCTTCTTAAGCCCGAGGTCCTGCTGCAGGAAGGCTGCGAACTGCAGCGACAGCCGGTCCAGGTCGGCGAACGTCAGTGTCGTGCCCATGTTTGTGAACGCGTCGCGGCCAGCGAATACCTCGAAGCTGTGCTCGATCATCTGCTTCAGCGACTTGAAACGTGGCGTCTCGACCGTAGCCGGAATGCCCGGGTCGTAAGACTTGAGCCAGATTTTTTCCATCCTAATCCCCCCTGACGCCGACGGGACGGCCGCCGGCAATCGTACTATTGTGCAGTTACTCTATGGCGATCGTTGCGGGCGACCGTTGCAGCGCCTCCTTGATGACAGGCCAGGCATTGTCGAGAAGGACCGGCTGCGCCTTCGCATTCGGGTGAATACCGTCGGGCAGCATCAGATCCTCGTCGAGAGCGACGCCATCCATAAAGAAGTCTATCCACGGCAGATCGTATTCGTTTGCCAGGTCTTCGAACACGGCCTCGAACGCCCGCGTGTACCGGGGGCCGTAATTCGGCGGAATGCGAATGCCTAAGAGTGCGACATTGGCCCCGGCGGCCTTGCTTTTCGTGATCATCGTCTCCAGATTGTTTTTCATCCGGGAGGGCGGAAAGCCGCGTAGCCCGTCATTGCCGCCCAGCTCGAGCACGACCACCGACGGCGAAAAGCGCTCGATCGCGTCATCGATGCGTTCGACACCGCCCTCTGTCGTCTCGCCGCTGATGCTGGCGTTGACGACCTGATGTTCGTACCCTTGGGTCTCGAGCCGCTGCTGCAACAATTCAGCCCAGGACTGGTCAACGTCAATACCGTAGCCTGCGCTCAGGCTGTCCCCGAGAATCAGGATGACCGGGTTCTTCGCGGTACTGGCACTGGCGCTGACAGCAAACAGCAAGATAAAAAGGATTAGTGTCTTTCTCATGTCGAATCAGTCAATGGTTGGCGGCGACGTGCTCTCAGCGCACGAAGTCAGCAAAGAGGTTAGCAGTCCGGAAGGTACTCTGACCATCCTGTCGGACGTCAGTTTC
>JAAUXY010056125.1_pt1 | contig 20936 bp, 16 predicted proteins | sample 7278121 | NCBI WGS metagenome assembly JAAUXY01 (sample SAMN14350117, study PRJNA611818) | marine sediment metagenome | isolation source: surface marine sediment (1.8m) | place: French Polynesia: Moorea | collected 2018-08 | reverse complement strand
GGCGGGCGAAGGCCAGCAGCTTGCGGTGGATCCGCCGGCCGTCCGGCTCCCCGTCGTCCCGGAGGCCGTGGAGGCCCGAGGTGTCCGGGCTCATAGCGCCTTGGCGGCCAGGCGGTCGACCACCTCGGGGGTGATCCGGCCGCGGTCGCTGCGGGTCTTCAAGAGGCACATGAGGGTCTGGCGCATATCCTCCAGGTCCTCGTCGATGCGCCGGGCGCCGAGGCCGGTCAGCGCCCGCGCCCAGTCCAGGGTCTCGGCGATGCCCGGCTTCTTGTCCAGGTCCTCCCGACGCAGGGCCTGGACGAAGCGTACGATCTGGCCGGCCAGGACCCCTTCGATCCCCGGCACCCGGGCGTCGACGATGGCCAGCTCCTTGGCCTCGCTGGGATAGTCGAGCCAGTGATAGAGGCAGCGCCGGCGCAGGGCGTCCGAGAGTTCCCGGGTCGAGTTCGAGGTCAGGACCACCAAGGGGACGCTGGTCGCCGCGATGGTGCCGAGCTCTGGGATGCTGATCTGGAAGTCGGAGAGCACCTCCAGCAGGTAGGCCTCGAACTCCTCGTCGGCCCGGTCGATCTCGTCGATCAGCAGCACCGGCGGCGTGGGCCGGGAGATGGCATCGAGCAGCGGCCGCTTGAGCAGGAACTTCTCCTGGAAGACGTGCTCCTCCTTCTGGTCGGCGGTGAGCTGCTCGCCCTCCCAGACCTTGATGGCCAGAAGCTGGCGCTGGTAGTTCCACTCGTAGACCGCGGCGTTGGCGTCGAGGCCCTCGTAGCACTGCAGGCGGATCAGCTCGGTGTCCAGCGCCTGGGCCAGCGCCTTGGCGACGTCTGTCTTGCCGACCCCGGCCTCGCCCTCGATCAGCAGCGGCCGCTGCAGCCGCTGCATCAGGGCCAGCGCCATGGCCAACTCGGGATCGGCGACGTAGCCGGTCCCGCCGAGCTTGTCCTTCAGGTCACGCCAGTTCACGCTTTTCACTGCAAGGCCTCGGTGTCCCCAATCTCTCCCTCCCCCCTTGTGGGGGAGGGTTGGGGTGGGGGGTGGGAGGTGAGCTCGGCCTCGATCGAAAGGACCACGCCTTCGAAATTTCCGAGCACCTCAGAGTTCCAGAAACGGATGACCCGAAATCCATCTTCTTGGATGCGTCGAGTTCGCGCTGTTTCCCTAGCCGAGCCAAGATCATGCTGACCGCCGTCCACTTCGATGACCAGCTTTGCTTCATGGCTGGCGAAGTCCACGACGTAGGGGCCGATTGAGACCTGCCGCCGAAACCGGATGCCAGCGATCTGCCGTCGACGCAGATGCGACCAGAGGCGCATCTCTGCGTCAGTCGGATTCTTGCGTAGAGATTTGGCCCGTTCGCTCACATGCATCCCTGTCGGAGAGACATGAGACTAGGTCTTACCCCCCTCCCCACCCCTCCCCCACAAGGGGGGAGGGAGCTCGTCGCGATGCTCTGAAGCATCTACTTGGCCAGCCCCGCCGCTTCGATGGTCTGCCAGACCCGCCAGGGGGTGTGCGGCATGGGGGTGTGGGTGACGCCGTGCTGGGCGAAGGCGTCGACCACGGCGTTGGTGAAGGCCGGGACGCCGCCAACGTTGGGCGACTCGCCGACGCCCTTGGCGCCGATCGGGTGATGCGGCGAGGGCGTCACCGTGTGGTCGGTCTCCCAGAAGGGCGTCTCGACCGAAGTCGGGACGAAGTAGTCCTGGAAGCTGGCGCCGAGCACATTGCCGGTCTCGTCGAAGACGATCTCCTGGCCCATGGCGATGGCGAAGGCCTCGGCCAGACCGCCGTGGACCTGGCCCTCGATGACCATCGGGTTGATCCGGGTGCCGCAGTCGTCGAGGGCGTAGAAGCGGCGCACCTTGACCTCGCCGGTCTGGCGGTCGATGTCGACGACGCAGATGTAGGCGCCGAAGGGATAGGTGAAGTTCGGCGGGTCGTAGTAGCTGGTCGTCTCCAGCCCCGGCTCCAGGCCCTCCGGCAGGTTGGTCGAGTAGGCGGCCATGCAGACGTCCTTCATGGTCGAGAAGCGCTCCGGCAGGCCCTTGACCTTGAAGCGGTCGACCTCCCATTCCAGGTCGTCCTCGCCGACCTCGAGCAGGTGGGCGGCGATCTTCTGCGCCTTGGCCCTGATCTTGCGCGCCGCGACCGCGCAGGCCGCGCCGGCGACGGGGGTCGAGCGCGAGCCGTAGGTGCCCAGGCCGTAGGGCGCGGTGTCGGTGTCGCCCTCCTCGACCGTGATTGCGTCCGAGGGCAGGCCGATCTCGGTGGCGACGATCTGGGCGAAGGTGGTCTCATGGCCCTGGCCCTGGCTCTTGGTGCCCAAGCGGACGATGGCCGAGCCGGTCGGATGGACCCGGATCTCGCAGGAATCGAACATGCCGAGGCCGACGATGTCGCAGTTGCGGGTCGGCCCGGCGCCGACGATCTCGGTGAAGGTCGAGATGCCGATGCCCATGAGCTCGCCCCGGGCCGCCTTCTCCTGCTGCTCGCGGCGCAGGCCGTCGTAGTCGACCGCTTCCAGGGCCTTCTTCAGGGCCGTCGGGTAGTCGCCGGAGTCGTACTCCCAGCCGAGGCAGGAGTCGTAGGGGAACTGCTCGGGCTGGACGAAGTTGCGCAGGCGGATCTCGGCCTTGTCGACCCCGATCTTCTGGGCCAGGACGTCGACCAGGCGCTCGATCAGGTAGGCCGCCTCGGTGACCCGGAAGGAGCAGCGGTAGGCGACCCCACCCGGCGCCTTGTTGGTGTAGACCCCGTCCACCTCGACGTGCCCGGCCGCGATGTCATAGCTGCCGGTCACGATGTTGAAGAAGCCGGCCGGCCACTTCATCGGCTGGGCGTGGGTGTTGAAGGCGCCGTGGTCGGCCAGGACCTTGGCGCGGATGGCGGTGATCTTGCCGTTCTCGTCGGCCGCCAGCTCGCCGGTCATGTGGTAGTCGCGGGCGAAGGCCGTGGTCGAGAGGTTGTCCATGCGGCTCTCGATCCACTTGACCGGCAGGCCGGTCACGATCGAGGCGGCCGCGGCGCAGACGTAGCCGGGATAGGCGCCGACCTTGTTGCCGAAGCCGCCGCCGACGTCCGGCGAGACGATGCGGATGTTGTTCTCGGACAGCCCGGTGATCAGCGAGACCACGGTGCGGATGACGTGCGGCGCCTGGAAGGTGCCGTAGACCGTGAGCACGCCGTTGATCGAGTCCATCGAGGCGACGCAGCCGCAGGTTTCCATCGGGCAGGGATGGTTGCGCGGATAGGCGATGTCCTCCTTGATGGTCACAGCGGCCGACGCGAAGGCGGCATCGGTGGCCGCCGCGTCGCCGACCTCCCAGTGGAAGATGTGGTTCGGATGCCGTCGATGGCCCTGGCCGACGTCGTCCTTCCCCGCGACATCGTCGCGCAGGATCGGGGCGTCGTCGTCCAGCGCCTTGCGCGGGTCGACCAGAACCGGCAGCTCCTCGTACTCGACCTCGACCGCCTGTACGCCGTCGGCGACGGCATAGCGGTCGGCGCCGACCACGAAGGCGACCTCCTGGTTCTGGAAGTGCACCTTCTTGTCGGCCAGGACCGCGGCCACGTCGCCGGCCAGGGTCGGCATCCAGTGGAGGCCCAGGGGCTCCAGGTCCTTGGCCGTGATCACCGCGGCGACGCCGGGCACGGCCAGGGCCGCCTCGGTGTTGATTGCCTTGATCTTGGCGTGCGCGTAGGGGCTGCGCACGAAGTCGCCGTAGACCATGCCGGGCAGCTTGATGTCGTCGACGTAGTTGCCCTTGCCGCGGATGAAGCGGGCGTCTTCCTTGCGCTTGCGGGCGGAGCCGATGCCGCCGAGGGTCGCCTCGCGCTCCTCGAGGGTCATTTCCTTGACGTCGTTCATTATTCGGCGGCCTCCCTGCCGGCGTTGATCTTGTCGGCGGCGTAGCGCACCGCCTTGACGATGTTCTGGTAGCCGGTACAGCGGCAGAGGTTGCCGGAGAGGCCCCAGCGGATCTCCTCGTCGGTCGGGTTGGGATTCTCCTGCAGCAGGCGGTGCGCCCGGACCAGCATGCCCGGCGTGCAGTAGCCGCACTGCAGGCCGTGCTCCTGCATGAAGCCTTCCTGCAGGGCCGAAAGGGTCCCGTCGGCTTCGGCCATGCCCTCGACCGTGGTGATCTGCCCGCCCTCGGCCTGGACCGCGAAGACCGTGCAGGACTTCACCGACTTGCCGTCGAGGTCGACGGTGCAGGCGCCGCAGTGCGAGGTCTCGCAGCCGATGTGCGGGCCGGTGAGGCCCACCTTCTCGCGCAGGAAGTGGATCAGCAGGGTGCGCGGCTCGACCAGCTCCTCGACCGCCGCGCCGTTGATGGTCATCTTGACCGGAATCTTGCTCATGTTCTTCTGTCTCCCCGCACTCAGGCGCTTGCCCGCTCGCGCGCCCGCGCGACGGCGCGCTGGACCATGACACCGGCGGCATGGCGCTTGAAGTCGGCCGGGCCGCGCAGGTCCTCGACCGGATCGGTGGCCTCCCGGGCCAGGCGGACGGCCTCGGCGACGGCGGTTGCGTCGAGGCTGCTGCCGACCAGAGCCTGGGCCGCCGCCTCGGCGAGGATCGGGGTCTGGCCGAGGTTGGTGAGCGCGATCGCCGCCTGGCTGCAGGTCCCGCCGTCCAGGCTCAGGACCACCGCGGCCGCGGCCGTGGCGTAGTCGCCGACCTTGCGCTTCAGCTTTTCGTAGGCCTGGCCCTGACCCTCGGGCGGCCGCGGGATGCGGACCGCGGTCAGGATCTCGTCCTCGCCCAGGGCGGTGAAGTAGGCGCCCTCGTAGAAGTCGCGGGCCGGGATCTCGCGCGCGCCGCTGGCGTTGCGGACCAGATAGGTCGCACCCAGGCACTGCATCACCGCCGGCAGGTCGTTGCCCGGATCGCCGTTGGCGACGTTGCCGCCCAGGGTGCCACAGTAGCGCACCTGGGGATCGGCGATCAGGAGCGCGGTCTCCCGCAGGATCGGGCAGACGGCCTGAAGCAGCTCGGAGCCGATGATCTCGTGCTGCGTGGTCATGGCGCCGATCTCGAGGTTGCCGTCGGCCTCGCGGATGCCCCGCAACTCGGATAGGCTGCCGAGGTCGATGAGGTGGGCCGGCGCCGCCAGGCGCAGCTTCATCATGGGCACCAGGCTGTGGCCGCCGGCGATCACCCGGCCGTCCTCGCCGTGCTGGGCGAGAAGCGCCAGGGCTTCATCGACCGAGCCCGGCCGATGGTAGTCGAAGGGTCCTGGAATCACGGTCTAGCCTCTCCTGTATCGATTTCGGTCTCTAGCGGCCGTTATCGGCCCGGACCATCTTGGAGCTGTAGGAGCGCCCGACATCACAACCGCACGTCCAAGTCCGTCAGCTCGACTGCAAGGGTAACGAAAGTGAAACGAAAGGCCAACCGTGGCGCACCAACGGCAGTCCAGCTGCACGGGCGGCGGCCTGGGCGCACGAATGGCAGACCGAAGGCGCCCCGACCACGACCGCGGGACTAGAGCGGGATGACATGAAGCCGATCCAGCTTCATGTCTGAATCCCGTCTCTTTCAACAGTTTAGAGCACGATTCAGACAAGAGGTCGATTCGACCTTATGTCATCGTGCTCTAGGACGGTAGGCCTAGGGCCTCGCGCAGCCTCGACACGTTGCGGCGGCTGACCGGGACGCTGGCTCCGGCACGGCCGCCCAGGCGTACCACCGCCTGCTCGCGGTGCTTCTCGAAGGCCCGGGCGTGCTTCAGGTTGATGATGTGGCTGCGGTGGACCCGCAGGAAAACCGCCGGGTCCAGCCGGGCCTCCAGGTCGGAGAGCGAGAGGGAGCAGAAGTAGGTCTCGGCGCCGTCGAAGACCCTGGTGTAGTGGGCCTCGGCCTGGATCGAGACGATCTGCTCCGGGTCGAGCAGCAGGGTGGTCTTGTTGCGCTCGACCGGCAGGCGGGTGAGCCGCTCGGGCTCTAGGCCGTTCGCGGCCGGCCGGGATTCGCCAGCCGCCGGCGGTTGGCCAGCCTCGGCGCCAGTGCCGGGGACCGCCGGGTCGGGCAGGGCGATCAGCAGGGCCAGGCCGAAGATCAGGAAGGCCGCCAGGGCCACCACGATGGCCAGCAGGTAGGGGCTGAGCGCCGGCGCGGCGTGCTCGATCAGCACCTCGACCGGCAGGAAGGTGGCGGCCGCCATGGCCGTGTAATGCATGCCGGCGATCGCCAGGCCCATGACCACCGCGGCGGCCAGGGTCTGCCAGGGGCCTTTCAGGTTGAAGGCGAGCCAGAGCGCCAGGCTGGCCGCGGCGATGCCGACCAAGACCGAGGCGGCGACCAGCCCCCAGGCATAGCTGATCACGCAGTTGGCCCGCACCGCGGCCATGCCGATGTAATGCATGGAGGAGATGCCCAGGCCCATGAAGACGCCGGCGGCGGCCAGGCGGCGCAGGCTGGCCTCGCCGTAGCTGGCGACCGAAAGGCCGATCCCGGTGACCAGGATCGAGACCAGGGCCGAGATCAGGGTCAGCAGGACGTCATAGTTAATGGTGACCGGCAGCTCCAAAGCCAGCATGCCGACGAAGTGCATCGACCAGATGCCGCCGCCGATGGTGACCGCCGCCGCGGACAGCAGGGCCTTGCGCAGCGTGCCGCCCTGGCGCAGCAGGCCCCGCGCCAGGCGCAGCCCGGCGTAGGCGCCCAGGATGGCGATGACCACCGAGAGCAGGATCAGCAGCGGATCGTAGGTGGCAACCACGATGCCTCAGCCCCTGTGCCAAAGCCGTCGCGCACCTTGCGACGGGGGCATGATAGCATCTCTGGCGGAAAAGCACGCCGTTCCGCGCAGCGACGGCCGGCGGCCCGGAGGGATCGCCATGCCCGGCGACCTGCAAGGCAGGCACACCCCCTCCCGGACATGGCGACCGTGGTGTCTGCGGACGCCCGGATGGAGACGCCCGCCTCGGCACGAGACCGAGACCCGCATCCTGTCGCCTGTTTCGGGGTTCGACGGTGGGAAATCCCACAGCGCAGCAAAAAAACGCGCTGGCGGCGTGCTTTATCAGCTCCAATCCGGGCGCGGGATCGATTGGTAGGCCTCGCGCAGGGCGGCGGACCAGCTCTGTCGGATGCTCAGGAAGTAGGGATCATCCTCCGAGATCCGCCGCTTCAACTCGATCCGCTGGCTGTCGCGGCGGTAGACCAGCAGGTCCAGGGGCATGCCGACGGTCAGGTTGGAGCGCAGGGTGGAGTCCATCGAGATCAGGACCAGCTTGATGCCGTCGTCGATCTCGCTGCCGTGGGTCAGGACCCGGTCCAGGATCGGCTTGCCGTACTTGTGCTCGCCGATCTGCAGGAAGGGCGTCTCCTCGGTGGCCTCGATGAAGTTGCCCGCGGCGTAGACCTGGAAGAGGCGCATGTTGCGGTTCTTGATCTGCCCGGCCAGCAGGACCGAGACGTCGAAGGACAGGCCCTGGGCCTCGAGGGTCGGGCCATCGGTCTCGTAAACCTGGCGGACCGCGCGGCCGACCAACCGGGCGGCGCGGAACATCGAGGGCACCGTCAGGAGCGTCTCGCTCGCCCCGTCCTCGCCGTTCTCCAGGCCCTCGCTCAGGAGGTTGATCACCGCCTGGCTGATCGCCAGGTTCCCGGCGGTCATGGCGACGATGACCCGCTCGCCCGAGGTCTCGAAGACGTGCATCTTGCTGAAGGTCGAGATGTGGTCGACCCCGGCGTTGGTCCGCGTGTCCGACAGCAGGACCAGGCCGTCCTGCAGGTAGAGGCCAACGCAATATGTCATGGCCGCTGTCTCACTCCAGAGTCTGGATCCGGGCTGAAGGCTACTGTTGACTGGCGACGGCGGCAATCCGGACCTCGACTTCCAGGTCTTCGCTGGCCAGGCCGCGGCGCAGGCCGCGCACCGGGGCCGCGGTCTGGTAGTCCAGGCCGACCGCGGTGCGGACGTAGGCCTCGCCCGGCGAGACCCCGTTGGCCGGGTCGAAGCCGACCCAGCCCAGGCCCTCGACGTAGGCCTCGGCCCAGGCATGGCCGGCCTCGTAGGGCTCGGCGTTGTCGCCGGTCCAGAGGTAGCCGCTGACGTAGCGCGCCGGATAGCCCAGGCTCTGGGCGGCGGCGATGAAGACGTGGGCGTGGTCCTGGCAGACCCCTTCGCCCTTGGCCAGCGCCGCCGCGGCGGTGGTGGTCGTGTCGCTGGCGCCCAGGGTGTAGGCGATCCGATCGCGGATCGCGTCCATCAGGCGGTGCAGGCGTTCGACGTCGTCAGAGACCCCGGCCACCGCGCCCGCGGCCAGGTCGCCGATCGCGGAATCGCGCTCGGTCATGGCGGTCGGGCGCAGAAAGAAGGCCGGCGGCAGACGTTCCTCGCCGCCGCGGACCACGCCATGGGTCTCGTTGGTCTCGACCTCGCCCTCGATCTCGATCGCGGTCTCGTCGTGGGCGCCGTTGACGGTGTGGACGTGGACGATGTTGCCGAAGCCGTCCTCGGAGACCGGCAGGGGCTCCTTGCGGCCGGGCACCCGAAGGTCCCAGCCGAGCACGCTCTGCCCGTCGTGCTCGCGGGGACAGAGGCGCAGCAGCTGGATCGTGTAGTCGATCCGCGAGTCGTAGCGGTACAGCGTGCGGTGCCGGACGTGAATCCGCATCTCGGGTCTCTTAGAAAAGGAAGAAATCCGATATCTCGTCGCCGAGCTCTAAGGTTCTATCGATGTATTCGGTTAAGAATTCGTGCAGGCCGGTCTGAAAGATGTTGTCGATTCGGCCGAAGCGCAAGCGGGCATGCAGCTCCCCGGCCAAGCGGTGGCATTCCCCGTAGTGGCCGCCGTAGGTTGCCCCCAAGAGGTCGAGATTGCTTGTGATTTCGTCGTAGCAAGCGCGCAGGGAGCGGGGCATCTCCGGCCGCAGGATCATCAGCTCGGCCACGTTCCAGGGCTTGACCCGGTCCCGGTAGACCCAGTGGTAGGCGCGCAGGGCCGAGACCGCGCGCAGGATTGAGGTCCAGTGGTGGTAGTCCAGGCCACCGCCGACCACCTCGTAGTCCGGCAGCAGCACGTGGTACTTGACGTCGAGGATACGCGCCGTGTTGTCGGCCCGCTCGATGTGGCTGCCCAGGCGGGCGAACCAGTAAGCATCGCTGCGCAGCATGGTGCTGCCGTAGGCGCCACGGAACAGCACCGCACGGGTCTTGACCCAGTCCGTGGCGCGGTTCAGATCCTCGGGCCGCAGGCCGCCGCCAAAGAGCTCGCGGCTCTCCTGCCAGGTGCCGTTCAGCGCCTCCCACATGTCGGTGGTGATGGCGGTGCGGACCGCGCGGGCATTCTGCCGCGCGGTGGTGATGCAGGACTGGACGCTGGAGGGGTTGTCCGGGTCGCGGAACAGGAAATCGACCGCGGCCGCCGTCGTGACCCTCGCGTGCTTCTTCACGAAGGCCGGCTCGCAGCCGGCGGCGATCAGCATCGAGCGCCATTCCTCGCCGCCGCGCGACAGCCCGGACATGCGCTGGCCCACTTCCAGAAGGCGCGCGACGTAGTCCATGCGCTCCATGTAGCGGGCGAGCCAATAGAGGTTGTTGGCGGTGCGGCTGAGCACCGTGTCAGCCCTGCGCCTGAGATTGCGGTCCGTCGTCCGGGGTCCGGATCACCCAGGTGTCCTTGGTGCCGCCGCCCTGGCTGGAGTTGACCACCAGCGAGCCCTCGCGCAGGGCGACCCGGGTCAGCCCGCCGGGCACGATGCGGACGTCCTGGCCGCAGAGCACGAAGGGCCGGAGGTCGACGTGGCGCGGGGCGACGCCGCTCTCGACGAAGGTCGGACAGGTCGAGAGCGCCAGGGTCGGCTGGGCGATGTAGCCGGCCGGCTTGGCTTTCAGCTTGGCTGCGAAGGTCTCGCGCTCGGCCCGGCTGGCAGTGGGGCCGACCAGCATGCCGTAGCCGCCGGAGCCGTGGACGTCCTTCACCACCAGCTCGTTCAGGTGATCGAGGACGTAGGCCAGCTCCGTCTCGTCGCCGCAGGAGTGGGTCGGGACGTTCTTCAGGACCGGCTCCTCGCCCAGGTAGAAGCGGATCATCTCCGGCACGTGGATGTAGACCGCCTTGTCGTCGGCGATGCCGGCGCCGACCGCGTTGGCCAGGGTGACGTTGCCGGCCCGGTAGGCCTGCATCAGCCCGGGCACGCCGAGCGCGGACTCCGGCCGGAAGGCGAGCGGATCGAGGAAATCGTCGTCGATCCGCCGGTAGATCACGTCGACCCGCGTCAGGCCGCGGGTCGAGCGCATGTAGACGACGTTGTCCTCGACGATGAGGTCCTGGCCCTCGACCAGCTCGACGCCCATCTCGTCGGCCAGGAAGCAGTGCTCGTAGTAGGCGCTGTTGTAGGCGCCCGGGGTCAGCAGGGCGACGGTCGGCTCGTCCTTGCAGTTCGGCGGCGCCACCGAGGCCAGCACGCCGAGCAGCTCCTCCGGATAGTGCGAGACCGGGGCGATGTCATGGGTCTCGAAGAGCTCCGGGAAGAGCCGCATCATGACCTCGCGGTCCTCGATCATGTAGGACACGCCGGAAGGGGTGCGGCAGTTGTCCTCCAGGACGTAGAACTCCTCGGGCCCGACCCGGACCATGTCGATTCCGGCGATGTGGGTGTAGACCCGCTGCGGCACGTCGAAGCTCTGCATCTCAGGCCGGAAGCTCTCGTTGTGCAGGACCAGGCCCTCGGGGACCTTGCCGGCGCGGATGATCTCGCGCTCGTGATAGACGTCCCAGATGAAGGCGTTGAGCGCCTTGACCCGCTGCTCCAGGCCGCGGGCGATATGCGACCACTCCTCCTCGTCGAGGATCCGGGGGATGATGTCGAAGGGAATCAGCCGCTCGGGATCGCCGCCTTCGGTGTAGACCGCGAAGGTGATGCCGATGCGCTTGAACAAGAGCTCGGCCTCGCGGCGCTTGAGCGCCAGCAGGTCCGGCGAGACCGCCGTCAGCCAGTCCTCGACCCGGCGGTACTGGGCCCGGCAGTCCCCCGCCGTGCCGTTCATCTCGTCGAAGGCGGTTTTTGTCATTGTCCTCCCTGTGCCCGGACAGGGTCCCCCGCGAAACGGGCGCAGGTCAAGGCTTCAGGCGACCTGACTCGTCGGAATCGGCCGCAGCCTCGGATCCCTCGGCCCGCGCCACCTCGATGGCGAAGGAGGTGCCCGAGGCCATGACGACCTGGAGCAGGAGCAGCCGCGTCTCGCCCGCGCCGGGCAGGGCAGGGCGCGGCAGATCGAGGGCCAGGCCGGTCACGGTCTTCTTGTCCCCGGGCGCCAGGGTCAGCGGGTGGTCGATCAGGGGGCCCGCCGCGCCCCGGTCGGGAAGCGGCTCCTCGTTGATCGCATCCAGATAGCCGGCGGCGAGCCGGAAGCCGGCGACCTCCAGGGCCTGGGGATAGCCGCGGTTGGGCTCCAGGGCGACCGCCTCAAGCTCCAGGACCAGCTTGCCGTCCCGTTCCTCGAGCAGGCAGTGGCCGCGGACCCAGAGGCCCCAGTCGCTGCCGTAGGTGTTGATGTAGAGCCGCTCGGCGGCCGCCGGCGGCGACCCGGGGGCGAGCAGGCAGAACAGCAGGAGGCCGGCCGCCGCGATCCACCCAGCCGCGCGCGGCCGGGCTAGCGCTCGGCGACGATCGTCGCCCCGCAGGGCAGAGGATAGGTGAGAGCGGTCGGATCCGCAGCGAAGGTCCGCTCGGGCAGGAAGCAGGTGATGCGGCCCTGCCCGTCGTGCCAGTAGAGGTGGGGGTTGCTGCCCGCGGTGTCGAAGTGCAGGTGCGGAAGCTCGGGGACCGCACCCTTTCCGGAGACGCCGACGGTGCCGATCTGCTGGCCGCGCCGCACGGTATCGCCGACCGCGACCAGGATCTCGTCGAGGTGGAGATAGCGGGTGACCAGCGCAGGGTCCTCGCCGCTTCCGCCGTGGGCGATCTCGACCCGGCGTCCCGCCACCTCGCGGGCGCCCGCCGCCTTGACCACGCCGTCCGCCGCGGCCAGGACCGGGGTTCCGATCCGGGCGAGGATGTCGATCCCGCTGTGCTGCGGCCGGATCATCTTCCGCTTGGCGCGCAGCCCGCCGAGGACCCCGCGCGCCGAGCGATAGTCGGAGATGATCGACGGCGCTTCCTCCGGCATGACCAGAGGCAACTCGTGCGGCCGCCCCTCGCCATAGTAGCGCCAGACCGCGCCGCGGCGCGCCGGCGCGGGCAGCGCCCGGGCCCGCCCCACCGCGGCCTTCTCGGGGTCCCAGACCACCGAGTTGCCGATGGCGTAGAGCTGGCATTCGGTCCCGGAGCGGGTCTCGCAGGCGCGCAGAGCGATTCGGTTCGCCTCCCACTGGCTGCGATAGCCGTGGCTCCAGCCCCAGGAGCTCCGGGTGACCGAGACCGCAAAGGCCTTCTTGAAGCGCAGGTCGGTGTAGCGCTCCAGATCCCCGAGAACACCGGGGTCCTTGAAGGGCGCGCTTGAGGCCAGGGACCGGGACCAGAAGTCGGCCGACGCGGCGCCCGGGGGCAGGACGAAGAGCAGCCCGCAGAGCACCGAGAAAGCAATCGTCCTGATCATCACCGCTTCCTGCGTCGAATGCGCGAGGTCCCCGGATTCGCGCGACCGCGTCGGACGACTCTCGAAGACAGAGCCTAAGAAAGGATAAAAGCCTCCTAAATCCGTCGAGGCGTGGAGAGGCGCGTGCCATGTCGCTCGACGCGCTCCGGTCACGAGGCCTCGGAGTGCGCTTCATGCCGGAAGGCGGCGGTGATCAGCGCCTTTGTGTAGGTTTCCTTCGGACGTTCGTAGATCGCCTCGGTCACGCCCTGCTCGACCACGCGGCCGTCCTTCATCACCACCACCTCGTCGGCCATGGCGCGCACCACCGCCAGGTCGTGGCTGATGAAGATGTAGGTCAGGCCGTTCGCCGCCTGCAGCTCGCGCAGCAGGGCCAGGACCTGCTTCTGCACCGAGCGGTCGAGCGCCGAGGTCGGCTCGTCGAGCACGACCAGCTTGGGCTTGAGGATCATGGCCCGGGCGATGGCGATGCGCTGGCGCTGCCCGCCGGAGAACTCGTGCGGGAAGCGGTTGCGCATCAGGGGATCGAGCTGCACCTCCTCCAGCGCCTGCGCGGCACGACGGTCGCGCTCCCTGGCCGAGAGCTCCGGCTCGTGGACCAGCAGGCCCTCGGTCACGATCTGGCCGACCGTCATGCGCGGCGACAGCGAGCCGAAGGGATCCTGAAAGACCAGCTGCAGCTCGCGGCGCAGCGGGCGCAGCGACGCGCGGTCCTGGCCCTGCAGGTCCCGGCCCTTGTAGCGGATCGCGCCTTGGCTCGGCAGCAGGCGCAGCAGCGCCCGGCCGAGGGTCGACTTGCCGGAGCCGGATTCGCCGACCACGCCGAGGGTCTGGCCCTCGCGCAGGGCGAGGTCGATGCCGTCCACGGCGCGGACCTCGTGCTTGTCGCGCGACAGCCAGCCGCCGCCGAGCCGGAAGATCACCTTCAGGTCCCGGCCCTCCAGCAGCAGGGGTTCGGCCGCCGGCACCGCGGGCTTGCGGCCTTCCGGCTCGGCGGCCAGCAGCATCTTGGTGTAGTCGTGCTCGGGCCGGGCCAGGATCTGGGCCGTCGGGCCGGTCTCGACCACCCGGCCCTCCTGCATGACGTAGACCCGCTCGGCGAAGTCTCGGACGATGCCCAGGTCGTGGGTGATGAAGACGATGGCCATGCCCAGGCGCCGCTGCAGCTCGGCCAGCAGCTCCAGGATCTGCGCCTGGATGGTGACGTCGAGCGCGGTGGTCGGCTCGTCGGCGATCAGGATCTCCGGGCCGTTGGCGAGCGCCATGGCGATCATCGCCCGCTGGCGCTGGCCGCCGGAGAGCTCGTGAGGATAGGACTGGAGGCGGCGCTCGGGCTCCGGGATGCCGACCAGCTTCAGGAGCTCCAGGACCCGCGGCCGCGCCTGGGCGCGGCTGATCCCCTTGTGGTGGACCAGCGGCTCGGCGATCTGCCGGCCGATGGTGTAGAGCGGATCCAGCGAGGTCATCGGCTCCTGGAAGATCATCGAGAGCCTCTCGCCGCGGTAGCGGTTGAGCGCCCGGGCGGAGAGCCCCAGAAGCTCCTCTCCGCGGAAGCGCACCGAGCCCTCGGTCCGGCCGTTCTGGGCCAGCAGGCCCATGGTCGCCATCATCAGCTGGCTCTTGCCCGAGCCGGACTCACCGACGATGGCGATGGTCTCGCCGGCGCGCACCTGAAGGTCGACGCCGCGCACGGCGTGGACCTCGCCGTTCGGGGTCGAGAAGCGGACGTGGAGCCCGCGGCTCTCCAGGATCGGCTCTCCGGCGGCGCTCACGGCTAGCGGTCCTTGGGGTCGAGGGCGTCGCGCAGCCCGTCGCCGATGAAGTTGAGGGCGAAGAGCGTCGCCATCAGGAAGAGCGAGGGGAAGATCAGCATCCAGGTCGCGCCCTGGATGTTGCGCGCGCCCTCCGAGATCAGCACGCCCCAGGAGGTCATGGGCTCCTGCACCCCGAGGCCGAGGAAGGACAGGAAGCTCTCCAGCAGGATCACTTTGGGCACCATCAGGGTCATGTAGATCACCACCGGCCCCAGGGTGTTGGGCACGACGTGGCGGCGCAGGATGCCGCGGGCGCCGACGCCCAGCGCCTCGGCCGCCTGGACGTACTCCTGGCGCTTGATGGAGAGGGTCTGGCCGCGGACGATGCGCGCCATGTCGAGCCACTCGATGGCACCGACGGCGATGAACATCAGCACGAAGTTGCGGCCGAAGAAGACCACCAGCAGGATGACGAAGAAGATGAAGGGCAGCGAATAGAGGATATCGACCACCCGCATCATCATCATGTCGACCCGGCCGCCGAGGTAGCCGGAGACGGCGCCGTAGGTCACGCCGATGAAGAGCGCGACGAAGGTCGCCAGCAGGCCGATGGTCAGAGAGATCCGGCCGGCGATCAGGGTCCGGGTCAGGAGGTCGCGGCCGTTGGAGTCGGTCCCGAAGAGGAAGTAGAGCCGCTCGACCTCGGCCGAGAGCATCATGCGCTTCCCGTCCGCCGAAGTCTCCTCGACCCGGGTGTTGGAGAAGTCGTTGGCCCGGTCGAGGTAGCGGGTGGTCCGCGGATCGATCGCCCGGCTCGAGGTCACGGTGACGAAGACGCGGCCGCCCTCCTCGCGCCAGTCCTCCACCGTGACCCGGGCGCGGCGCAGGGCGCTCTCCAGGCCGGGGCCGATCTGCTCGGCCCGGGGGTAGGGCGTCAGGCTGGCCGGGACCTTGACGTAGCTGCGGTAGACCGCGTCGAAGGGATGCGGCGAGAGCCAGGGCCCGACCACGCAGGCCAGGACCATCAGGACCAGGAGCGCCGCGCTGGCGACCGCCGCCCGGTTGGCCTTGAGCCGGTCCCAGGCGTCGTCCCAGAGCGAACGGCCGCGCTGCGGCTCGGCGCCGGTCCCGGCTTGCTCCTCGGCGGGTCGCTGGGCGATGGCCATGGCCGCCTCAGTCGTAGCGCACGCGCGGATCGAGGACCGCGTAGAGCAGGTCGACGATCAGATTGAAGACGATGATGAAGACGGCGATCATGATCACCGTGCCCATCACCAGGGTGTAGTCCCGGTTCAGCGCCCCCTGGACGAAGTAACGCCCGACCCCCGGAATGCCGAAGATGGTCTCGATCACCACCGAGCCGGTCAGCAGCGCCGCTGCCGCCGGACCCAGGTAGGAGACCACCGGCAGCAGGGCGCCGCGCAGGGCGTGGACGCCGACCACCACGTAGCCCGGCAGCCCGTTGGCCCGGGCGGTGCGGATGTGGTTGGCGCGCAGCATCTCGATCATGCTGCCGCGGGTCAGCCGGGCGATGATCGCAACCTGCGGCAGGGCCAGGGTGAAGACCGGCAGGACCTTGTTGATCAGGGCGCCGTCGCCCCAGCCGCCGGCCGGCAGCCAGCCCAGCCAGATCGCGAAGAGCAGGGTCAGCAGGGGCGCGACGACGAAGTTGGGAATCGTGATCCCGATGGTCGCGGTCGCCATGACCGCGACGTCGGTCCCGCGGTTCTGGCGCAGGGCGGCGATGACGCCGAGCAGCCCGCCCACCAGCAGCGCCAGCAGCAGCGCGGCGCTGCCGAGCTGGATCGAGATCGGCAGCCCGCGGGCGAAGAGCTCGTTCACCGAGAAGTCGCGGAAATAGAAGCTGGGGCCGAGGTCGCCGCGCAGCAGGCTCTCCAGGTAGAGCGCGTACTGCTGCCAAAGCGGCTTGTCGAGCTGGTAGATCCGGTTGAGGTTCTCCATCACCTTGGCTTCCAGCGGCCGCTCCAGGTCGAAGGGGCCGCCCGGCGCCACCCGGATCAGGAAGAAGGCGACGGTGACGATGATGAAGAGGGTCGGGACCGCACCGAAGAAACGTCTCGCCACGTAGCTGAACATGGCCGTCGCTCCGCCGCGGTCCCGGTCATCCCCCTACAAGGCTGCGGCTACTCCACGATCGACATGAAGCGGGTCGGATGGACGTTCTGGATGTTGTCCTCCCAGCCGACGAGCTTGTCGGAGACCATGCTCAAGGAGCCGTAGTACATCAGCGGGATGAAGGGCAGGTCACGCATGAAAAGCTCTTCCGCCTTCTTCAGGATGTTGGCCCGCTTGTCCAGGTCGGTCTCGGCCGCCGCCTGGTCCATCAGGGAATCGTACTCCGGATTTTTGTAGTTGGCGTAGTTGAAGCCGTCGTTGTCGCTCTCGACCATGAACAGGAAATTCTGCGGGTCGGAGTAGTCGCCGATCCAGCCGGCGCGGGCGACGTCGAAGTCGCCCTTGTCGCGCAGGTGGGCGTAGTGGGTCTTGGTGTCGGTGTTGAGCATCGAGACCTCGACCCCCAAGGGCTTCCACATGTCGGCGATGGCCACGGCCGTGTTCTTGTGGTTCTCCGAGGTGTTGTAGCGGATCTCGACCTTCAGCGGCTTGTCCGGCCCGAAACCGGCTTCCTTGAGCAAAGCCGCGGCCTTGTCCTCCCGGTCGATCATCGACATGTCCTTGTAGTCGGCGAAGGCCGGGTCGACGTAGTTGCCGATGCCCGGGGGCACGAAGGAGTAGCCGGCGACCATGGCGCCGCCCCAGATCTCCTCGGCGATGAACTCGCGGTCGACGGCCATGGACAGGGCCTGGCGCACGCGGACGTCGTCGAAGGGCGCCTTGTCGGCCTTGACCGCGTAGTAGTAGGTGCCGAGGTAGGGCGCGACGCGGAACTGCTTGCCCAGGTTCTCGCGCATCCACTTGATCTGCTCGGTCGGCGCGTCGTTGTTGGAATGCAGTTCGCCAGCCTGGAAACGGCGCAGCGCGGCGCCGCGATCCTCGGTCGGATGATAGAAGACCGTGTCGATCTTGACGTTGGCGGCGTCGTGGAACTTGGCGTTCTTGACCGACTTGACGTGGGCGTTCGGGATGAACTCGGCGAGCACGTAGGCGCCGTTGGTGACGATGTTCTCAGGCCGGACGAAGTCGCTGCCGTGCTTCTCGACCGTGGCCGGGTGGACCGGCAGGCCGGTCTGATGGGTCAGGAGCTCCAGGAAGAAGGGCGTCGAGGCCTCGAGAGTGATCTCCAGGGTGCGGTCGTCGACCGCCTTGACGCCCAGGGTTTCCGGCAGGGCCTCGCCCTTGTTGATCTTTTCCGCGTTCTTGACCGGGTAGAGGATGTTGGCGTACTTGGCGCCGGTCGCCGGCTTCATGATCCGGCGCAGCGAGTAGACGAAGTCGCCGGCGACCACGGGATCGCCGTTCGACCACTTGGCGTCGCCGCGCAGCTTGAAGGTGTAGACCGTGCCGTCGTCCGAGACAGACCAGCTCTCGGCGACGCCGGGGATGACCTCGGCCTTGGCGTTGTAGATCACCAGGCCCTCGTAGAGGTCGCGCAGGATGTTCGACTCGTAGATCGTCGAGGTCTTGTGCTGGTCGAGGGTCTCCGGATCCGCCGTGTTGCCGCGGTGGTAGACCATCTCGGCGGCGGCTGCGAAGCTCCCCGCCACGGCGAGCGAAACCGCGAGGACCGCGGTCCTCAGCGAGGTCATGAGCATAGCGATACTCCCTGTCCGTGCACGCGCCAGCGGATCGCCGTCCGCCGGTGTTTGGGGAACACTATCCCCCCTCTGGGGTTCCGACAATCCACAACTTGGACGGGCAGAAAGCCCGATAACATCAGGTTAATGGACGGATAGCCCGTCAGAACTATCCCGCCGCCAGGCGGTCGCGGGCGAGCTGGACCCAGTAGGAGATGCCAAGCTCCAGAGCGTCGTCGTTGAAGTCGTAGCCCGGGTTGTGCAGGTCGGCCGTGTCGCCGTTGCCCAGGAAGATGTAGGCGCCCGGCTTCTCCAGCAGCATGTAGGCGAAGTCCTCGGAGCCCATGACCGGCCGGGTATCGGGGTCGACCCGCGCCGCGCCGGCCACGGCGGCGGCGGCGGTGGCGGCGGCGTCGGTCTCGCCGGCATGGTTCTCGGTCGGCGGATAGCCCTCGCGGTAGTCCAGGTTGATGGTGACCCCAAGGGCCTTCTCGGTGCCCTCGCAGATCTCGGTCATGCGCCGGCGGACCATCTGCCGGGTCTCCTCGCTGAGGGCGCGGACCGTGCCGCCCAGGGTCGCGCGCTGTGGGATGACGTTGTGAGTGTCGCCAGCGTGGAGCATGGTGATCGAGAGCACGCCGGTGGTCAGGGGGTCCAGGGTGCGGCTGATGATCGACTGGAAGGCCTGCACCAGCTGGCCGGCGGCGACCACAGGATCGACGCAGGTGTGCGGCCATGCGGCGTGGCCGCCGCGGCCCTCGACCGTGATGTCCCAATAGTCGGAGGAGGCCATCTGGGCGCCCGGGCGGATGCCGAAGTGGCCCTGCGGGATGCCCGGCATGTTGTGCAGGCCGTAGACCTCGTCGCAGGCGTAGCGCTCGAAGAGGCCGTCGTCGATCATCGCCTTGGCCCCGGCCCCGCCCTCCTCGGCGGGCTGGAAGATGAAGCAGAGCTGCCCTGAGAAGTCGCGGTTCTCGGCCAGGTAGGCGGCGGCGCCCAGAAGCATGGCGGTATGGCCGTCGTGGCCGCAGGCGTGCATCACGTTCTCGTGCACGGACTTGTAGGCCAGGTCGTTGGCCTCGTGGATCGGCAGAGCGTCCATGTCGGCGCGCAGGCCGATCATGCGCGCCCTGTCGCCGCCTTCTCCGGTCAGCAGGCCGACCACCCCGGTCTTGCCCAGGCCCTCGTGCACCTCGAGCCCGAAGCCGCGCAGCTTCTCGGCGACGAAGGCCGCCGTGCCGAACTCCTCGTAGCGCAGCTCGGGGTGCCGATGGATGTGGTGGCGCCAGCCCCTGGCCTCCTCCGCCAGGGCCTTGATCCGGTTCGAGATCGTCATGCTCCGCTCCGCTGTCGTGACCGGCCGGTACCATGGCTGAGCGGGCGGCGCGGGGCAATGAGGGAGAGTCGTTCCGGAGGGGCGAAGGCGGTGTGCCCCCCTCACCCTCCCACAGCGCTCACGCGCTGCGGGTCCCTCTCCCTCCAGGGGAGAGGGACTTTTGGCCGCGCACCCATTTCCCTCTCCCGCGGGGAGAGGGAGGGGCCCGACGCGAAGCGTTGGGAGGGTGAGGGGGCGTTGTCAGGCCCGCTTCCGCGCCCGGCCTATCTCCGCCGTGACCAGGCCCTTGCGGCGGTCCGCCTCGCGGCGGGCGGGGTCGCGCTCGGCCGGGGGGCCGTAACCGCCGCCGCCGGGGAGTTCCAGGATCAGGGTCCGGCCGGCCGGGACGATCTGCTTGCCCTTGGCCTTGAGGGGACGGCCGTCGGAGAGCGCGATGCGGCCGGGCGCGCCGGGCGCGCCGCCATGGCGGCCGCGGGCCGGGTGGTCGATGCGGTCGAAGAGCGCGAAGACGGCGAAGGGCGCGCCCTGGGCGTGGCCGATCTCGATCACCTGGCCGAGGCCGCCGCGCCGCCGCCCGGCGCCGCCGGAATCGGGCCGGTACTCCTTGCGGTGATAGAGGACGGGGGCGACGGTCTCGGTGATCTCGACCGGCGTGTTGCGCACCCCCGAGGGAAAAGCCGTGGCCGAGAGGCCGTCGCCGCCCGGGCGGGCGCCGGCACCGCCGGAGTGGAAGATGGTCACCGAGAAGGGCGTCGCCGATCCGTAGTCGGCCTCGCCGACGATGCCGCGGCCGCCGGAGAGCATGGGGTTCCAGAGGCTGGAGCTGCCCTCGGCGGGGGCGCAGCCCGGCAGGGCCTGCTCCAGGCAGCCGAGCACCACGTCGGGCAGCATCTGGCCGGTGACGTGGCGCACGTTGACCGCCGCCGGCCGCGGCGCGTTGAGGATCGAGCCTTCGGGCGCGGTCACCCGGATCGGCGCGAGGGAGCCGGCGTTGTTGGGGATCTGCGCCCCCAGGACGCAACGGACTCCGAAGGAGGCATAGGCCTGGGTGTAGGTCAGCGGCACGTTGACCCCGAAGGCCGACATGGCCGAGGAGCCGGAGAAGTCGAGGTCGAGGCCGTCGGCGCCCAGGGTCATTCGGGCCCGCAGGGTCACCGGGCGGGCGTAACCGTCGACGGTCATGGCGTTCTCGTAGACCCCGGCGGGCAGGGCGCGGATCTCGGCCAGCATGGCGTCGCGCGAGGCGGTCAGGATGTGCGCGCCAACCGCGTCGAGGCTCTCCAGGCCGAACTCGGCCATCATCTCGGCCAGGCGCCGGGCGCCGACCTCGTTGCTGACCGCCAGGGAGTAGAGGTCGCCGACGACCTGGTCCGGCTCGCGGACGTTGGCGCGGACGATCTCCAGCAGGGAGTCCTCGGCGGCGGCGCCGCGGAACAGGGGCAGCGGCGGGATGCAGAGCCCCTCCTCGAAGACCTCGCCGGCGTCGGGGCCGAAGCCGCTGCCGCCGATGTCGACGACGTGCACCGTGGAGGCGAAGAGCGCGACCAGGCGGCCGCCGTGGAAGGCGGGGCTG
>JAAUXY010079804.1_pt1 | contig 20944 bp, 15 predicted proteins | sample 7278121 | NCBI WGS metagenome assembly JAAUXY01 (sample SAMN14350117, study PRJNA611818) | marine sediment metagenome | isolation source: surface marine sediment (1.8m) | place: French Polynesia: Moorea | collected 2018-08 | reverse complement strand
GTTCATTGATGATCCGATGCTCATGAGCCTGATGGGTTTGGCCGGCATGGAACTCGATGTCGCCAACAACCGGATGCTTCTCGCAATCACCGGCGATGGCAGCTCGATCGCGACGACCGTCGAATCCGTCAACCTGACGACCACCGATCGTACGGTGATCTCCAGCTTTACGACCGGCAGTGGGCCGATCTTCAACGGTGACCTCGAAGACATAAGCCTGCTCGACGACGGCGAGAACATCATGATCACAGCCGGCAGAATCGTCTACCGTGTCGAGCTGGCAACCGGAAACCGTACGATCGTCGCGGCCGACTGCTGCGGCAACGGTGAGGCCGTCCAGAACATTCGCAACATGAGCTACGACGCCACGCGCAACGTGCTCTACGCCGTGAGCCCGGACTATGACGCTGTGTTCATGTTCGACGTCGTCACCGGCGACCGGGTCGTCGTCGGCAAATAGATAAAGGGCGCGGCTCTCGCCGCGCCCTCTCTTCTAACTCCCGTAACCCTCGGGCAGGCGCATGTCGAGGTTCTCGACAATGAACGCCCAGCGGTCGGCGTAGTCCTCGATGATCATCTCGGTCGGCTTGCCGCTGCCGTGGCCCGCACGGGTCTCGATGCGAATCAGGACGGGCGCGGAGCCGGCCTGCGCTTTTTGCATGGCGGCCGCGTACTTGAAGCTGTGACCCGGCACGACGCGATCGTCGGTATCCGCCGTCGTAACAAGGATCGCGGGGTATTCGGTCCCCTGCTTCGCATTGTGGTACGGCGAATACGCGAGTAACGCCTCGAATTCCTCGGGGTTGTCCGACGAACCGTAGTCATCCACCCAGAAGCGGCCAGCGGTGAACTCCTGGAAGCGCAGCATGTCCATGACGCCAACCGCGGGCACGGCCGCACCGAACAGGTCAGGACGCTGGTTCGTGACTGCTCCCACGAGAAGACCGCCGTTGCTGCCGCCGAAGATCGCGAGCTTAGAAGGCTGCGTGTAGCCCTCATCAACGAGGTACTCGGCAGCGGCGATGAAGTCGTCGAAGACGTTCTGCTTCTGAAGCTTCGTGCCGGCCTTGTGCCATTCAACGCCGTACTCACCGCCGCCGCGAATGTTGGCGACGGCATAAATGCCGCCCATCTCCATCCACGCGAGCCGCGTAATCGAGAACTGCGGCGTCTGCGAGATGTTAAAGCCGCCGTAGCCGTAGAGCATCGTCGGCGTCTTGCCGTCGGGCACGACGTCAACGTGGTGGGCGATGAACATCGGCACTCGGGTGCCGTCCTTCGACTCGTAGAACACCTGCTTAACGGTGTAGTCGTCCGGATCGAATGAAACGTCCGGCTGGCGGAATACGCTCACTTCGCCGGTCTCCATATCGAGACGGTTGATCGTGCTCGGCGTGTCGTAGCTTGTGTAGACGAAGAAGGTCTCGGGATCGTCGAACTTGCCGCTGAAGCCACCCGCGGTACCGATACCCGGCAGGTCGACGGTGCCGGTCTGCTCACCGTCCGTGCTGAACACTTTGACGACGGTCTGCGCATCCTGCATGTAGTCGGCGATGATCTTGCCACCGATAAGGTTAACGCCGTCGAGTACGTCCTGGGCCTGCGGAATGACCTCACGCCAGTTCTCTGGCGCCGGGTCGGTTGCGTCGATAGCGATAAGCCGGTTGCGCGGAGCATCCCGGTTGGTGCGGAAATACAGCTCGTCACCGACGCTGCCGACGAGCGTGTAATCGTTGTCGAAGCCGGTGATCAGAAACTCCGGGGCCGCCTCTGGATCGGTCAGGTCCTGGTGGACAATCTGGTAGCGGTCATCGGTGCCCTTCCAGATCGTGATGACGAGATGACGGCCGTCGTCGGTGACCTGCGCGAAGTGCCCCCACTCGGGATTGTCGGGGCTCGCAAACACGAGCCGGTCGTCGGCCTGCGGCGTACCGAGCGCGTGAAAGTAGATGGACTGGTTCATGTTCAGCGACTGGAACTTGTCCTCTTCGTCGGTCGCCGGATAGCGGCTGTAATAGAAGCCCGAGCCGTCACTGGCCCACGTGAGTCCCGTGAACTTTAGCCATTCGAGCGCATCGTCGAGCACGTTGCCGGTATCGACCTCGATGACCCGCGCCGTACGCCAGTCGGAACCACCGTCCTGCACCAGGTAGGCCACGTGTTTGCCGTCGGGACTCGGATAGTACGACGCCAGTGCGATCGTGCCGTCCTCGGACCAGGTGTTCGGATCGATCAGCAGCGTCGCCTCGGCCTCCAGTGACGGCTGGGTGTAGACCACGTTCTGGTTCTGCAGGCCATCGTTGTAGCTGTAGTAGTAGCGGCCGCCTTCCTTGACGGGCGTGCCGTAGCGCTCGAAGTCCCAGAGCTCGGTGAGCCGCTCCTCGATGACATCACGCTCTTCGATACTCTTCAGGTACGCGAACGTCACGTCGTTCTGCGAGTCTACCCACGCCTTGACGTCATCGCTCTCGCGTACATCGTCCTCCAGCCAGCGGAACGGGTCCGCGACGTCGGTGCCGTGATAGTTATCGATGTGGTCCACCGTGGCAGTCTCCGGGTAGTCGATCGTGGCGGGCTCGGTTGCCGTAACGGGCTCTTCGGCCGGCTGCCCGCAGGCAGAGATAAGGACGAAAACGAGGGGCAAAAGGTAGCGGTAGTCCATCTGGACCTCCTGGTTTCTCGGTCTGGCGTGTCGATACGATGCCGCGGGTTACCGCAGTACCGTACCGTTTTCCGTGCAGCTGCAGTGCAGCCAGGGGTAGTTTTCGTTGGCGCGCTTGTTGGGACTCGTGCAGATCCACGCGGTGCGCACGTTCAACTCGCATGCATAGCGCTCATAGGCGTATTGCTCGCGCTTTTCGGCGAGCGCCGTCGCGCGTTCCAGTCGCTCCGCCTCGGTTGCGCACGCAGACAGCATTGATGCAGCGAGCAGGACGATCGTAAATCTCATGCAGGGCCCCGTTTATCGGTATCTGGGCTTGGACAGGCGTCGCGGGAATCGTTCCGCGTGTACAGCCGCTTCGGGTATTCTGGGCACCGAGATTACCCGCTGAACGGATCCATGCAAACAGCCAATCCGATCAACATCAGTCGAATCGACCACGTGGTCCTCCGCGCCAGGGACCCTGCGGCGATGCTCGCCTTTTATGTCAATGTGCTCGGCTGCCGGCTCGAGCGCAGCCTCGACGAGGTCGGACTGCTCCAGCTCCGCGCCGGCCAGTCGCTCATCGACCTCGTCGACATGGGCCGCGAGCTCGGCAAAGCCGGCGGCAAACCACCCGACCAGGGCGCACCGAACATGGACCACGTCTGCCTTCTGGTCAAGCCATGGAACGAGGCCGCCATCCTCGCGCACCTGGAAGCGCACGGCGTCGTTGCCGGCGAGGTTGCGAGCCGCTATGGCGCAACCGGCCAGGGACCGTCGATCTACCTCAAGGATCCGGAAGGCAACACGGTCGAACTCAAGGGCACGCCATAACCGGACTGGATGATCGATTCGAAAAAAATGCGGCAACCGGAATGAACATGGCTGCGACTACCATGTCCACCCGGCGCCGCGATCTGCCTAGGAGCAGAATCAAATCGGTCGACGGTGCCGGCATGGCGCCACAAGTAATCGGGAATCATAGGGACCGGCGCAGAACGCCGCTCCGATGAATCGAAGTGCTCATTGAATGACTCCCAAAACTCAAGCGCGGAGCAAGCGGATTGCTCCCCGGGCACGGTGCAAGGCACCGTCACTCAACAGGTTTTCGGGGAGTCTTAGGGTGAGGCGCGGGCGCGAAAGAAGCTCGGCGCCGCTGTTGGCGCCACTGCAACGATGGCGACCGAAACCGTATCGGTCGTCGTCGGTGGCGCAGAAACCTGTGGCTCATCGATGATCGTGTCGTCGCGATCGAATTGCACACAAACCGTACAATCGTCGGCGGGCTCAGCAGCCTCGTGTTCGAACTGGTGGCTGGCCAATGCGAGCTGCGACCACACCAACGCGGCGAGAATCAGCCACTTGATGGCTGAAACCCCTCGAAACGCTGTGCGAATGTCGATTGTCACGATGGCTGTCGATCGATGACTTGTGATCCTATGTTATAGACCACTTCGTAACGGCGCGCCATCTTAAATTTCTTACACGTGTGGATTGCGGCTGACGAACTCACCCACGGTCCGCAATTCCACCTGTCCCACAAACGGCAAGGGCGGCCCATAGGGCCGCCCTTTGGCGTTTGGTGGTGATGGGTGGAATTGAACCACCGACCTGCGGGTTATGAGTCCGCCGCTCTAACCATCTGAGCTACATCACCTTTTTTCGATCCGAACGGGCGCTGAGCCGCCCGACGGGCCGTGAATTGTCCGGCTGTGACAGGTCTGTGTCAAGGCACTACCGGGGCGAAAATGCTCCGAAATTCGTGATCAGACAGTCTGAATCCATTCCGCCCACGACCTGGACGTTTACGGCTCAGCCTGGGGCGATACCTGGGTCGCAGACCCGAAAGCACTGTCCAGCACCGAAGCAGGAAAGGACTCCACGGCATCCAATGCAGGCGCGTACGAAGTCTGGTTGCCGCCGGCCACGACGACATTGTCACCCACGGTTACCGCGCGGACATGGCGACGAGGTGTGAATGGCAGCTGTAGCGATCGCCATTTGCCGGACTCGACTGCCAGGCCAAGGACCGAAGACTGGTTTGTGTAGTCGCCGAAAGTGTAGACACGCCCGTCGACCGCAGCGGCCGCATGTGCGCTCAATGGGATGGGCGGCGGTGGTCCCGCACTCCAGGAATCCCTGCCGGGATCAAAAACCTGCGTTACGGCGTGGGCTTTCGTCCTGTCGTAGCCTCCGACAACGACGATCTCTTTGCCAACGACAACTGCGCCACAGTTGCTGAGTGCAACAGGCATCGGTGCCCGTGTCTGCCAGCGTTCGTAGGGTGGCGCACATTCGTATACCTGGGCGCTGACGGTACTCTCACCCGATGACTCGGACCGATAGATTCCGCCGAAGACGAAAATGCTCTTGTCGAACACTACGGCGGACAGGTGGATCAGACCCGTCGGTAGATCAGGCCCACGCCAGATTGCCTGCGTCTGGAGATCGACCCGTTCCGTTTCAAAGGCGAGCCGGGGTTGGTCCGCGATCCGCGTCCTGCCGCCAAGCAGCCACAGCTGACTGTCCACCCACACGGCAGCGTGATTGGCGCGAGGATACACGGCATTTGCGATGAACTTCTGCTTGAGCGACCGGGGATCGATGCCTTCGACCAAGCCAAGCAGATTGGAGTAAACGTGGTCGTCCTGGTTTTCGGCACCGATCGGTGCACCGCCCGACAGGATCGCGATCTCTCCGTTGGTAGCAAGCGCCGGTCCGTACCGGGGAACATGAAGCTTCGCGCGACGCGGGCCTTGCTCCGCACCGATTGCCCGGGTAAACGCTAGCGCACCGAGTCCCAGCGCGAACGTACGTCTTGTCAGATGCATGGTCGGCCCTCCCTAATAGCGGTGGCTCCTGAATACGATAGCGCAGCTGCCGCCACTTTCCTCGTCGTCACGCATAATTAATCGTTATTGCGTCGTCGATTGCCATCGGCTATAAAAAATAAGACGTTAACCAAGTCCAAGAACGCCGTGTCTGGGATTCCTGCCCGCCATAAGTCCAATGGGTCAGCATTCAAATGGCTGATTCTCCTGACATTGGTGTGGTCGCAGTTTGCGCTCGCCGATCACCAGTTCGATCACGAGGCGGGTGTCGACGAGCACTGTTCGGTCTGTATTCAAAACGATCGCGACGATGCGATTCCCGGGGCCGAATGCCTCGGCGCATTGCAACCCTCCTTCTCGTCACCTGCCGCCGTTGTTTGTCTAGCGGCCGGAATCGCCACTCTCGCAAGCTACAACGCTCGCGCGTCTCCCTGATACCCGAAACGACCGCATAGCGGTGCCACCGCATACGGAGAGCAATGTGATTGCTCTCCCCTACCGTTTTGGGAGCCAGCTAATGAGATGTCCAGCCATGTTGCGCGGCCGGGTCACCGTCGCCAGCATCGCGAGCCGAATGGCGATACCGGGGCGACCTTTCGCGAAACTTATCCTTACAACGATGCTGCTGTTCGTACTTGCGTCGAATGGATTCGCCCAGGAGCTTTTTCCGCCGCCCGAGAGTCCGGAACAGTGGATTACACAGACGGCAATTGGCGGCATCAGAGTTGATGGTCGCCTGGATGAGCCTGCATGGGACGCGGCCGTGCCGGTCGACGAGTTCATTCAGAAGGATCCGCTGCAAGGCGAGCCTGCAAGTTATCGTACTGTCGTCCGAGTCTTGTACGACGATGATGCCCTCTACATTTCGGCGTATTGCGAGCAGCCCCGCGACACGATTCGCGTGCAGAACCTGGAGCGAGACTTCTCTTTTGGTGAAAACGATCTGTTCGGTGTCGCGATTGACGGCTTCCTCGACCGGAGAAACGCGGTCGCGTTCCAGGTCACTCCGCGGGGCAACCAGCGCGACCTCGAAGTCATCGACGGCACGGACTTCAATAGCGACTGGAATGCACGCTGGGACGTGCGCACTCGTATTGAGGATGATCACTGGACGGTGGAAATGGCGATTCCGTGGCGAACGATTCGCTACCTGGACGGAACGGATCGGCTCGGAGTTATCTTCGCCAGGAACATTCGCCATCTGAATGAGAGAACAGCAGCGCCGCCGGTTCCGCGTGCGCTGACGATATACCGCATGGCATACCAGGGAGAGCTCGTTGAGCTCGATACACCGTCGCCGTCGGCCAATGTACAGGTCAATCCATACGCGCTCGTGGACTACTCCGATAGCCGCACGCAGGAGTCGGACTTCGAGATGGGTGGCGAGGTCAAGTGGGCCATCACGCCGAGCACGGTCCTCGACGTGACAGTCAATACTGATTTTGCACAAGCCGAGGTGGATCGCCAGGTCGTGAATCTAGAGCGCTTCAGCGTGTTTTTTCCTGAGCGCAGGCAGTTCTTCCTCGAGAATGCCAACCTGTTCAATGCGAGCGTGACCAACTGGATCCGGCCGTTCTTCAGTCGCCGGATAGGTCTCGATGACTTTGGCAACCCGATCCCGCTGGACGGCGGGCTGCGCCTGACGAGCCGGAATTCCCGGCAGGAACTCGGCGTGCTCGTGATGAGCCAGCAGGAAGCAGGTCTCAATCCAGCGTCGATGTACGGGGTTGCGCGCTACTCGCGCAACCTGGCGGGCCAGAGCAGGCTCGGCGGCATGTTTACCGTGCGGCGTGACGATGAGGCGCTGATTGGTGATGCGGCAGGACAGACCCGGGACAACTTCACATACACGATTGACGGACTCTGGCGGCCCAGCCAGGCCGTCGGCGTGCAGGCAATGGTCTCTGCGTCCCACGACGACATAGTGGGCAATGGCATTGGCGCCCAGCTCTGGGCTTTCTATGAAAACAACTGGCTCTACGCCGGCCTGCTCGAGTACTACAACAAGGACTACGAACCCGGTGTCGGGCTGGAGATTCTCGACACCAACTACGTGATGCACAGCCCGGCAGTGAGTCTCGACCTCCGGCCCGAGCAGTTGCCAGCCAGTATCCGTAGTTTCAATCCCGGCGCTGAGGCCTATATTTTCCAGAGTTCCGACGATGGCGATCTGTTGTTTGCCTACGCTCCGATCAGGCCGTTGCGGTTCTTCTTCCAGGATGGCGCGCAGATTGGCCTGACCATCGAGCCGAACTGGCAGCGCCTGGAGGAACCGTTTTTCCCGGCGGGCATAGAAGTTGCGCCCGGCCGCTACGACTACACGCGCTACCGCGTGAACTGGGAGTCTGACCAATCGGCGTCTCTCGGAGGTGGTTTGAGCGTAGAAAGCGGCAATTACTTCGATGGCGAGTTAACGACATACTCGGCATCGGCACGCTACGCACCGTTTCCTGAACTTGAGATGTCTGCGGACGTTGACATCAACCGCATTCGCAGCCTTGGTGTTGCAGCGGTCGACGATGACACTCGGGTGCTTGGCATGAGTGTGCGCGTCGCGCCGACCCCACAGCTCCAGTTCAGGGTGCTGTATCAGCAAAACAGCGTTGGTGACCGCGACAACTGGAACGCCAGATTGTCGTGGGAGTACCGGCCGCTATCGTTTATTTACCTTGTTTATAACCGCAATGAGATTTCCGGGCTGAACACCGACACAAGCCTGAACAATGAGCAGGTAATCCTGAAGATGACCTACCTCTTCGAAGTGTAGGTTTCGCTCACTGTCACACCACGCTCTGCCGTCGCGATGACGCCAGCGTTGCGGCAGTCCATCGGGGCGCTCGGCCGCGATGCGAGCAACAAGGCACCGGCGCCGAACAGCATGCAAAAGATCGGCAGGAATCGTTGATCGAATACCAGGTACTGAAGTAGCCAGGCGCCGACGCTGGTCACATCCGGTTCGATGACACGGGACATGGAATCGCCCGCGTGCCAGGGGATATTCGCTACCAGCATGCCAAGAATGGCGATGCCTCGGAGATAATCGAGCGAGTGAATTCTCTCGGCCACAGTGGCCGGCCTGGTCACTACCTTAAAGCCCCATGAAGCTGTTCGGTTACCAGTATACGCGTCAGTGAGACACATCCAGGGTGAGGAGCAGCCGAGCGTCGCCGGCTGTCACGGTCGGGGAGCGATGCACCAGGCCCGCGCCCTCATTGCCTTCCCAGAGCTCACCCTTGAGCATCGCAACATCGCCGCAGGAGAGCCTTTCGATGTCGTTCTCGGTTTGCAAAAGGCCCGATTCCAGGTCAGGCAGGCCTCCGCTCCCGAGGCCCAGTTTAGTGCGATCAACCACGTCGTTTGGAAGCCATTCAGTCCCGCTACCGAGAAAGGTGGTCACCAATCTACAGGGCACCCTGTCGACGTGGAATTTCGGGCACATAGCCGCGTCCAATACGCCAAGGCGCAACCCTGCGCGTTCGATTCCGAGCAGGTAACAGAACATCTCCACAAGCCCCGCGATATTTGTGCTCAACGTACAGGGCTCGGACGTGCCGAGCGCCTCACTCACACAGGCGAGAGCGCCGTCGGGGGACACGGTCATCGCCCTCTTGAAAGACGGGTTTGATGCAACGAAGCGAATGGCGGCATCCTGAAGGTCGTCCGACAACTCGCGTTTCCACACCGCGATGTTGACGTTTTCGTCGAACACGTCGGCAAGAACCGCGGGGTTTGCACTGTGCGCCGCAAGCCGCAAGGTCATCGAATCAGAAGCCTGGCATCCTTCCTGTGCCGCCGGGACCAAATCCGCCGGGTTCACTCGCCTTGTCCCCACGCCGGAAACGGGTCGTTGAGCGTTTGCCAGTACGCCCGTCCGCGCAGAACTTCTTCCTCGCTCAACAGGCAACTGTCGAGCGCCTGCGTTATTCCATCCTGGTCCAGCCCCTGGCCGATGAACACCAGCTCCTGGCGCATGTCACCGAACGGCTCTACCCAGTGCTTTTCAATATTCGCAAGGTAGTCTTCGTCCGTTGGCCAGTTTTCTCTCGGGACCGCCTTCCAGAACATTCCGGCGAATCCATACCTTGCCATGCCGCCGGCTTGACTCCATTGGCCGGCAAACTCAGGTCGCGAAGCCAGCCAGAAGTATCCCTTGGATCGAATCAGCTTCCCGAATCCTTCGGTATTGTGAAGAAAGTGATGAAACCGCTCGGGGTGGAAGGGACGACGAGCAACGTAGCTGAAGCTACCGATGCCGTACTCTTCAGTTTCCGGGACGTGCTCTCCGCGCATCTCCTTCAGCCAACCTGGCGCTTGTTGCGCCCGCTCGAAGTCGAACAGGCCGGTACTGAGCACCGCGTCGATATCGACCTCGCCCTGAGCGATTCGCATGATCTGCGCATCGGTATTGAGTGTGCGGAGAATTGCTTCGAGGCGGTCGACCTCGTTGTCTTTCACCAAGTCGGTCTTGCTCACGAGGATGACGTCCGCAAATTCGACCTGGTCGACGAGCAGATCGGCGACGCTTCGATCATCGTCCTCACCCAGCGATTCACCCGTATCCTGCAGGAACTGGGCTGCTTCATAGTCCTTCAGAAAGTTTACGGCATCGACAACCGTGACCATTGTATCCAGCTCGGCGACATCCGATAGCGACACGCCATTCTCGTCCGCAAACGTAAAAGTCTCTGCGACCGGCAGGGGCTCGGAAATCCCGGTCGACTCGATCAGCAGGTAGTCGAATCGGCCGTCCTGCGCGAGCTTGGTGACTTCCTCCAGCAGGTCCTCCCGCAGCGTGCAGCAGATGCAGCCGTTACTCATTTCGACGAGCTTCTCTTCGCTCCGATTGAGCGAAACCTCGTTCTGCACAATGGCAGAGTCGATGTTGATCTCGCTCATATCGTTCACGATCACAGCTACTTTCTTGCCCTGCCGATTGTTCAATACATGGCTGAGAACCGTTGTTTTTCCGGCTCCGAGGAACCCGGAAAGTACCGTAACTGGGAGCTTTTCGGTTGCGCTGGGTTGCATGGGGAGAGTCCGCGTAGGGTGGCAGAGAAAAAATGTTATAACATATCAATTTGACGCTCAACGAGCTTCTTGAATGCCGAGGGGCCGATGGCGCGCCGATCATTACTGCGGCACGAATACGGTCGCTGTTGGCGATAAGGCGCTAGCCCGGCGTATCGTGACGTCGTCGGCGATCCTAACTCGTTCCGGCAGGTTCGACGACCATCAACGGCGGTCAATCCCGCCGTCGATTCACGTACGCGAGGCGCTTCCAGATGATCTCGAGTGGTCCCTGCCGGAAGTAGCGCAACCAATAGTGGCTAAACACCCACTGGCAGAACAGAATTCCGAATGCAAACAGCGGCAGTAAGGCGAAGGGCAAGGTCCCCATCAGCGCAAAGCCGTAGCCAAAGAACAGCAGCACCGACACGGATGTTTGAAACAGGTAGTTGGTGAGCGCCATGCGGCCCAGCGTCGCGAGGTGTCTGAAAAACCGGGACTCCGGAGCGGAATGCCAGGCCGTGAGAAACACCCAGCCGATGCCCATCGACAGCAAGGGCGCGCCGATATGAAGGACGATGGCCTGAACTGCGCCGATGGGGGTCAACGAGTAATACGATCCGCTGGCCGCCTTGGTCCAGGCGTAGGCAAACGAACAGACTAGGCCGACCAGGAACGCGGCGATCATCGTCCTGGTCAGCGGGATCCGGTTTTTGACGAGACCGGGCAGTTGTCTCGCAAGTAGCAACCCGATCAAAAACAACCCGAACACCTGCGGATATCGGCCGGAGAGCAGGTAACTCATCGGTCGCGGAACGGCGCTCAGGGCATTGATGAAGAACACTTCCCGCGCCGAGTCCGAGGTCCGCATCTCGAGCCGGCTCAAATCGCCAAAGCCGATATCGACCTTTAACTGCGCCGAGTAGCGAGACAGAGAACTCCAGAATGCCGACTCACTTGTGAACCAGTGCAGAAAAAACATGACGATTGGCATCGCCAGAAGAAAAACGATCCAGCGAGACAGCCCTCGATCCGACATGTTCATGAACAGAGGCAACAGCATTCCCAGCAGTGAGTACAGCGTCAGTATGTCCCCGTTCCAGATGCAGACCATATGGAACAGCCCGATGGCGAGCAGGACGAACATCCTGCGGTACCAGTAGGCAAGGAAGAAGTCCGGTGCCATGCGTGCCGCCTGCAGTCCGAATCCGATGCCGAACAGGATCGAGAAAAGCCCGAAGAACTTGCCTTCGATGAACCAGTCAATGAAGAACAATACGCCGCGGTCCGCAACCGGCAGGGAAACGATTTCCGCAGATGTCAGCGTGTTGTAGCCGAAGAAGCTGTAGAGATTCGCCATCAGAATGCCGAATAGTGCGAATCCACGAAGCGCGTCGAGCACTTCGTAGCGTTCTTTCGAGGTTGTCGGCTGAACAAGCATCAGCGCATTGTTGCACCAGCGTGCGGGAGCCGCATAGTCAGCTGGCCTGCCAATCCGCGGAACGGGGTCGTGGGTTCGTAGGGCGACCTATAATCAAGTGTTATTGCGCGCTATCCGGGTTTCGGCTATAAGAATACGCTCCATCGTCGACAAATAGCACCACATAAAGCGCGATGTCGAACGGAACTAAGAAAGCGAGACGGGCAATATTCGGCGCCAAATGGCTGGTGCTGCTCGCTTTGGTCACGTCACAGTTCGCGCTGGCTGCTCACCAATTCGAGCATGCTGCTGACGACGTGGACGAGGCCTGCGGCGTTTGCCTGAATCTGGATTCTCGCGACGACGTACTGACCAGCCCGGCGCAGCCCGTCGGCGCTCCGGCGATCGCGTTCCTGCCCCGTGTCGACGTCGCTACTGTCTCTCCCGCTGTTCGATTCTCCCGCTACAACGCCCGCGCATCTCCCTGATTCCCCGAACTAGCTGAGCGACGGCGCCTGGCGCCGTTCCCGGAAAGCAATGCACTTGCTTTCCATCATCGTTTTGGGAGTCCTCCAATGAAGTGCTCGTTTCCTGCGCACGGCCGTATCGCTGTCGTTGCGTTATCTACGTTGTTCTTTTTCGGTCCCGCGCAAGCCCAGTCCTCCGTTGATGACGACACAGCCGTGCTGGATGAAATCGTCGTCACGGCCAATCGCCGCGAGACCCCACTGCTCGAGGTCGCCGCATCGCTGACCGTTCAGAACGTCGCGAACCTGCGGGCCAAGGGCTTTATCCACGGTACAGATGAATTCCGCGGCGTCCCCGGCGTCTTTTTTCGCCGTGGCGAAGGTGATGGTGAGGAGTTCCCGTTCATCACGATTCGCGGCGTTACAGGTAATCACGGCAACGACACCTTCCTCGCGCTCGTCGATGGAATCCCGTTCGTGGGTCCGGACGAGGAAGTGCTGCTCTTCGAGGTTCCGTATGGCGTCGTCGACAGCATCGAGATAGTCCGCGGTCCTGTGTCGGCGCTCTATGGTCGAGGCGCCATTGCCGGCGCGGTCAACTATCGCACGCGGCCACTCACCGAGGATCGGACCGAATTCTCGCTTGGCGCAGGAACGGAAGGATTCATGCGTGCGGAAGCGCACCTCGAGCGCGGTTTCGACAACGGTACCGGCGTCATGCTCAGTGCAACCTACGAGGACTTCGAAGGCTGGCGCGAAAACAGCAACCGCGAGCTCACCAGTGTGTTCCTGAAAGGCAGCGCCTCGATCGGGGACCGCGGTGATCTGACCGGCTGGCTGACCTACTACGACCGGCAAGCCGAAGTACCGAGCGTTATCCCGACGCTGGGCGACGGCACGATCGTCGATGTCGTCGGCGGGACCGAGACCTTCCTCGGCTACTTACCTACCCGAAACGACAGTGAAGGGCTGATCGCGGCCGGCCGATACACCTTTACGGCGAGCGATGCTCTCGAGTTCCAATTCACGGGCCAGGCGCGTAGCTTCGATTCGGACGTTCGCCTGAACTTCTACGATTTCTTCGAGTTCGACCCCGCCAACACGATCATGGGCGTCAACGGCTTCGCTTCCACGAACGAGGCCAACGTCTATTTCGGCGAAGCGACGATGCAGTGGACGACCGAACGGCACACTATAGTTGCCGGACTGAGCGCCGAGCGTGCCGAGCTCGATGAAGAGGATCGCTGGAGCGGCGAAATCGATCCGTTCTTCACAGGTGAGTGTGGCTTTCGCTTTTATGCAATTCTCGTCGACTACTCAACCGGACAGGTAACCAACGATACGCCCGGCAACACCTGCTTCGTACGTGACGAGCTGCGTACCGTGGCCGATACGACAAACACGTTCTTCGGCGTTTTCGTGCAGGACGAAATAGCCCTGACAGATCGCTGGAACCTGACGCTGGGACTGCGCTACGACGAGTTCGAGCGCGACGTCGATTTCAGCGTCGTCGGCACACAGCCGGTCGACCAGAATGCGACCGGTGACGCCGACGCGATCACACCGAAAGCATCTCTCGGCTACAACTACGAGGGCGGACTCCTTTACGGCAGCTACGGCCGGGGCTTCAACTCCAACTTCGGGCCCGTGTTCCAGTGGGAACCGGATCGATACGCACGCGACGAAGAACCCACCACGATTGACAGCTACGAGCTCGGCTGGAAAGGGCGTACACCGCAGGGGCAGCTCGAGTGGGAGACAGCGATCTTCTATCTCGAACAGCAGGACCGGCGGATATTCGTACCCAACCCGGATCCGAGTGGGCCGCCTACCCTGGCAACGACCGGGCAGAAATACTCGAGCCGCGGGCTGGAAGCTGCGGTCCGCTATCGGCCGACGGATCGGACGCGGGCCGTCTTTACCTATACATATCTCGATCCCGAATGGGACGAGCTGATCATCGCGGGCAGTTTTGGCGCACCGGACCAGGATTTCTCCGGCGTTACGCCCCAGGGCGTTCCCGAGAACATGTTCTACGTCGAACTCGAGCACAGGTTCGCCGACTGGCTGACCGGCCGCCTGACCTACGAGTGGTATGACGACTATTTCGTCGATCTGTCGAACAGCGTGTCCGACGGCGGCTACGACCTGCTGGGGATCTCCGCGACGGCTCGGCTGCCCGGCAGCGACCAGCTCACGTTGGACGTGTCGGTGACGAATGTGTTGGACGAAGAGTACTTTTTCTACTTCGCAGGTTCGCGAACCATGGCCACGAACGTCTCACCGGGCGTTCCGAGGCTCGCGCGAGCGACGCTTCGCTGGCGCTTTGACTGAGTAAGGAGATTTCCCGTGTCAACAACCTATGCACTCGAGGCCCGCGGCCTAAGCAAGCGCTTCGGCGATACTGTCGCGCTCAACAATCTGGACCTGGCAGTGTCGGGTGGCGAAGTCATCTGCCTGCTCGGCGCGAACGGCGCAGGCAAGACCACGACAATCAACCTGTTCCTGGGCTTCCTGAAGGCCGACTCCGGATCGGCGTATGTCGAGGGAATCGACGTATCAAAGTCGCCGCTGGAGGCCCGCCGCAAGCTCGCCTACCTGCCCGAGTCTGTCGCGCTCTACGCGAAGCTCAGCGGCGTCGAGAACCTCGCGTTTTTCGACAGGCTTGCCGGCGGTTCACGAGACGATGACCAGCTCGCTGCATTACTCAGGGAAGCCGGCCTTCCCGACGAAGCGCATCATCGCCTCGCGGGAACCTATTCCAAGGGTATGCGGCAGAAAGTCGGCATCGCGATCGCGATGGCCCGCCGCGCAACGACACTCCTGCTCGATGAACCATTATCCGGCCTGGACCCGTCCGCGGCGAGCAGCCTCGGCGCCCTGATCGGCCAGCTCCGAAATGACGGTAGCGCCGTGCTGATGGCAACGCACGACATCTTCCGTGCCAAGGAGATCGGCGATCGTATCGGAATCATGATGCGCGGCCGCCTCGTCAACCTGCTGGACGCCACCGAGCTCGACGCAAAGGAAATCGAATCGATCTACCTCGATCACCTGCATGAAGTCGATGGTCATGCACCGGAGCGTGCGGCGTGAGCGAGGCGATCATCCGCAAAGACCTTACGGTGCTCGGCCGCGATTCGCTTCTGCGCGCGCTGCTCGCGGTGACCATCGTACTGGTCGTTGTCAGTGTCTTTACCGGATTGCAGCGCGAGCGGGTATTCGTCAAGGAAAAGACGGCTGCGCTCGAGACCGATCGCTCGGTCTGGATGAACCAGGGCGATAGAAACCCGCATTCGGCCGCACATTTTTCGCGCTATGCGTTTCGCCCGGCTTCACCGATCGCGCTGCTCGATCCGGGTACCGGCGACTTTGCCGGCCTCGCGATATGGATGGAGGCACACTATCAGGACCCCGCCGCGTTTCGCCGCGCCGAAGACGGTGGCGAGCTCAGCCGATATGTTCAGCTGACTCCGGCTTTCCTGGTCCTCACGGTCGCACCCCTGCTCGTTTTCGTCATGCTGTTCGGGAGTATCGCGGGCGAGCGAGAGGACAGGACGCTGCGCCAGCTCCTGGCCAGCGGCGTTGACGCCGGGCGGTTTTTTCGAGGCAAGCTCTTCGCAGGGCTGCGCCTGACGCTCGGCGGATTCACAGCCGTGTTTCTGCCCGTCGCCGTGCTTGCGGCGCTTTTGACGCCGGCAGACCTGACCGGCGACGCCATCGTCCGGCTGTTCGTCATGTATCTCCTGTTCGCTGCGTACCTGGTCGTATTCGTTGCTCTCGCGATCGGCGTATCGGCGATCTTTCGGACCCGGCAGTCAGCGTTTCTCGCACTCACCGCCGTATGGACCATGATGGCTATCGTGGTGCCACGTTTCGGTTCCGATATTGCGACGAGCGTTCACCCGCAGCCGGATGCCCGGGACGCGACCGTGCAGCTCAGGGCAGCGTCCGATGTCTACTACCGGGACACGGAGATGCGCGAGCAAATCGAGAAGGACGTGCTCGCAGAGTATGGCGTTGCAACGATCGAGGAGCTACCTATCGACTATGGCGCGTATGTGCTCCAGTTCAGCGAGGAAATGTCCGAGCCGCTGTTCGATGAGTTTTATAACGGGCTCGATGCGCGCTACGCGAAGCAGGAGGCAGTCGTTCGAACGCTGTCGCTGTTCACTCCGTCAATTGCGGCCGCCAATCTCTCACGCGGTGTCGCCGGCACGGATCGAATCCATCAGCGAGAGTTCTCGAAGGCCGCCGAGGCGCACCGCCGCGAGATGGTTCAACTGTTGAACGAGGACTACATGTACAACGCCGACGGCGCGGGCTACGCGTACACCGCGGGCACCGATCTGTGGGCACAGTTCGAAGACCTCGACCACCAGGTCCCTGCCCTGGGGAGCATTGGCCGGGCGTACGCGATCGATGCGCTGTTCATGTTGGTCTGGCTCGTGGCAGCCATCGGCTTTGCCTACTGGTCGGTCCGGCGTGCAGTAACGGGTGAGGAGGCCGCGTGATGAATCGAGCGATCCTTTTCCAGGAAGGGCTGACCTTCGTGCGTCGTGGCCCGGCGCTGGTCGTACTGGCATTGCTGGCCGTCGCGTTCGCTTACGCAGGCTGGAGCGGCGATCGCTGGCGAGACGCTCAAACCGAAAACCTGCAGGCGTTCGAGGCCCGTATGGCCGGGGAACTGGTCGGGTTTCGTGAGCAGCTCGCGGGCATTGAGTCCGGCGAAGTCGAGCCTTCGCCGTATGACGCCAATCCGATGAGCATCCTGTTCCCCGCCGTTCTGTTGCCGGCCTCCCTGGCCGACTTCGCGGTCGGGCATGCCGACCTGCACCCCGCCAGCGCGGAGATATCGACCTGGCGGAATCTATCGAGCGTCTTCGGCCGCTATCAGTTCGATAACCCGACGACGCTGGCATCGAGCTCCTTCGACGTCGCAATGGTAGTCGTCGTTTTGCTTCCGCTCCTGATGATTGCCGTGTCGTTCGACGTTCTCGCCGGCGAACGCTCGCGCGGTTCGCTGGCGTTGTTGCTGTCGTCGCCGCTCAGGCTTCGCGAGCTCGTTTGGACTCGCCTGCTGTATCGCAACGGCTTGATATGGCTCGCCGCCGGCGCGGCCATCCTGCTGCTGGCAATCGCCAACGATTCGGGAGGTGATCGATTCGCTCGCCTCGGGATCTGGTTCGGTATCAGTATCGTCTACCTGCTGGTGTGGTTCGCACTGATCGGCTACTGCGTCGCGCGCTTCCGAAGCGCCCCCGCAACGGCGGGATCTCTCGTCGGACTCTGGCTGCTGTTCACGCTTGCGATGCCGGCAAGCATCGCGACGCTGACCGAAGCGCTCTATCCGACCCCGTCGAGGCTCGCGTTCCTGTCGGAAATACGCACTGCCCAGGGCGACACCAATCGAAACCTGGCTGAGGTCACAGAGGGCTTCCTTTTCGACCATCCTGAACTGACGGTCGGCGACGAAAGCCTGCCTTCGTTCTACCGCGCCGCTTTCCTGTCCAACCAGGCGGCCCTGGAGAACACGCGGCCGATCGTGGAGGCCTATGAACGGGCCCGCGAAGGTCGGGACCGAACCGTGCGCTGGGCGCAGTTCCTGTCGCCCTCGATTATTGCGCAGCGACTGCTCAACCTGAGCGCCGGCGCGGATCTTCAGAGGCAGCACCGATTCCAGTCGCAGGTCCAGGGATCGCTCGTCGAACTGGGCACGGCGCTCGGACCAGCGATCGTCTCGCGGAATCGGCTTTCTGTATCGGAATTCGATGCGTTGACGCCGTTCGCGTTCGAAGACGTTTCAGCGCGGCAGATCGCTTTCAGCGCCGTTGGGCCAGGACTATTCCTTCTGGCCCTAGCTGTTGCTCTGGGCTTCGCCGCCAATCGACGCCTCGATGAGGACGAAGACGGCTCAGTCGCGGTCTGACAGAGGAACGACTACCAGCCGGCAGCAAGCACATTCGCCGGATTGCCGTCGGCAGCGACGACGGAGCCGGCACCGGTGAGCCGCCAGAGGGGATGGTTGCGCTTCCCGACGGCTGTCGGCTGCCCGTACAATTGCCGGCTCGCGCACCTGTACCGAGGCCCCCCTTGTTTCAGAACCCCGAAATTTCGCTCGAGCACCTGCCGAGCCTCGACCACGTCGACTGGCAGCCCCTGCATGATCGCTATGTGGCCGAACAGGTCGTGGCCCGCACGGGCACGCTCGCGTTTCTCGTCGTGCTCATGTGCGTCGTCGAATTCGCGCCGCCGGTCGAGATCCCGCTGACGCTGCTGCGCTGGGGCGTGCTGGGGCTGTTCGGCGCGGCCCTGCTGACCTGGCCGCTGGTCGCCGTGCCCCGCCAGGGCTACATCGTCCGCGACAAGGACATCGTCTTCCGCGCGGGTGTGCTCTGGCGCAGCGTTACCGCGATCCCGTACAACCGTATCCAGCACGTCGAGACCAGCAGTACGCCGCTGAACCGGCACTTCGGCACCGCAACGCTGAAGCTGTTTACCGCCGGCGGGGCCGGCGGTGATATGAAGATCGACGGCCTGCCGGCCGATACGGCCGAGCAGCTGCGCGTCATGATCCTCGAGAAGGCCGGAGCCAGCATTGAGCAAAGCTGACGCGCTCGGCTGGCAGCGCGCCTCCCCACTCGCGGTCGTCTTCTTCATCGGCCGCATCGTGCAGGCCATCGTCAAGAACGCGGTGCAGTCGCTCGCGCCGCTCGCGGCTTTCCTGGTCGCCTACCGCGGCGACGTAAAGAGCATGATCACGATCATCGCGACTGTAGCCACCGTTGCGCTGATCGTCTCGGCCGTGCTGCGCTACTGGTTCTTTCGCTTCCGGATCGAAGACGAGCAGATCCGGATCCGCGAAGGCGTCGTTCGCAAGAAGCAGCTCGACATCAAGTTCGACCGCATCCAGGGCGTCAACACCGAGCAGAATTTCATCTTTCGCATCTTCAACCTGTTCACGGTGCGCTTCGACACCGCGGGATCGGCCGGCGAGGAAGGTTACCTTCCGGCCGTGCGCCAGTCACTCGCCGAGGACCTGCAGTCACGCCTGCGACTCAGAACGCCGGTTGTCGAGGCCGAGGACGAAGCACAGGCGGTCGAGGACGCGTCGCCCGAGAAGACGCTGCTGAGACTCGGACTCGGCGACATGGTCAGGATCGGCCTGGCCGACCGGCGCGCGCTGCTCGTCTTCGCGTTCCTCGGACCCGTGTTCGAACAGATGGGCGAGCAGACCCAGCGCGCCATCGCCGACTATGCCGAGACCGCGGCAGGCCAGCTCGCCGCGTTCGGCTACTGGGCAGGCGTCATGGTCGTTGTCGGCTTCGTGCTGTTCATCCTGATCCTGCTGGCGGGTTTCTCCATCATCGCGGCCGTGCTGCGCTACCACGATTTTCAGCTGTCGTTCGCCGACAACCGGCTGCGTGCCGTGGGCGGCCTCCTGACGCGCCACGAAAACACGATGCGTACTGGCAAAGTGCAGGTCTTCCGGGCGCGCCAGGGCCTCGTCATGCGGATGTTCGGTCGCTTCAAGCTGTCGGCAAGCCAGGCGGCGAGCGGCAAGACGCCGACGAACAAAACCTTTACCGTGCCGGTCGCCGACCTGGCCTTTACCGAACGCCTGCATCGGCTGATCTTTGACGAGGAGGGTCGGCGGCTGTCCGTGCGGCCCGACGATGCGCGATTCCTGAGGATGTCGCCCATGTGGTTTCGCTCCCGCGTCCTGCAGTGGACGCTCCCGCCGGCGATGGTCATTGTCTTGCTGACACTGGCCACCGGAGACCTCGCGCCGCTCAGAATGCTGCTCTTCGTGCCGCTGACCGTATTGCTCACGTACCAGGCCTGGTCACGCTTCGGCTACCTGTACGACGAGGACGGACTGGTCCGTCGCAGCGGCCTGTTCGGCTGGCGCGTCGACGCCTTCCTGTTCCGCAAGGTGCAGCGCATCACGATCAAGCAGTCGCCCTTCCAGCGGCGACGGGGTGTTGCGACGCTGCGCATGTACCTGGCCTCGGGCAGCGTCAGGCTGCCGTACATCGACGCGCGGACCGCGACGGAGCTGCGCGACTATATACTCTTCAAGGTCGAGAGCAGCCAACGCGCCTGGCACTGAGCACGACGTGAACGTCATCTACATACTCGAAATGATCGGCACCGCCGCGTTCGCGATATCGGGCGCGCTGGCCGCGTCGCGCAAGAATATGGACATCTTCGGCTTCTGCGTGCTGGCGCTTATGCCGGCGGTCGGAGGCGGAACGCTGAGAGACCTGATCCTCGGGCGCACGCCTGTCTTCTGGGTGGCGGACAACAGCTATGTGATCGTTGCGCTCGTCACCGCCGTGATCGCGTTCTTCGGCATCTATCGGCCGGGCACGCGGCAGCGCCTGCTGATCTGGGCCGATGCCATGGGGCTCGCGCTGTTCGCGGCGCTGGGCACGGAGATCAGCCTCGAATACAACGCGGGGCCCATCGTCGCGATCATGCTCGGCGTTGCCACCGCGGTGACGGGCGGCATGATCCGAGACATCATCGTCAACGAGATCCCGCTCGTACTGAGCAAGGAAATCTACGCGAC
>JAAUXY010109098.1_pt1 | contig 20954 bp, 15 predicted proteins | sample 7278121 | NCBI WGS metagenome assembly JAAUXY01 (sample SAMN14350117, study PRJNA611818) | marine sediment metagenome | isolation source: surface marine sediment (1.8m) | place: French Polynesia: Moorea | collected 2018-08 | reverse complement strand
TTCAAATTTATTCAGCACACGCATCGATATAACTCAAGCCTATAGAAAGGAGGCAGGACATGAAAAAAAATGTTGCCATCTTGTTCTTTGTTTTGTTGATGGGGGTTGTATTTATCAGTTGCCAAGCCCATCATGCACCGGTCGTGCAACCGCAATTCCAACCGGTGGATCTTAACGCTAAATTGAAATCCGGTGCTTATAAACCCAAAGTGGATAACTTTGCTGTGATTTTGGATGCTTCGCCATCAACGCGAGACGCGCAAAGCGGTATGACTAGCTTTGAGTCATCTAAAGCGTTTCTGTACCGTATGAATCGGACCATTCCGCAGATGAACCTGAATTCATCACTAAGATCGTTTGGCCACTGGCAAGACGGTGGTGAAACGACCTTGCACTACGGCCCCACGCGCTGGCAGACGGCGTCTTTTCAAAGTGCGTTGGACGGGGTGCCCCAAGGAGGCGGACGCAGCCCTGTGGATCAGGCTTTTGATCTGACCAGCAATGATGATATGAGCAATATGCAGGGTAAAACCGCTGTCATCTTGGTGGGCGACGGACAGTATCGCGGCGTTGACGCCGTAGGCGCTGCCAAACGTCTGACCGCACAATACGGCAGTAATGCGTGCATTCATACTGTTTTGACCGGAAGTGCCGGCCCTAAAGATGTGGCCATGATGAAAGAGATTGCCGCCACCAGTGCATGTGGCTCGTTTACCAACGCAAGTAATCTGGAATCATCACAGGAAATGGCCAACTGGGTGCAATCGGTATTTCTGACAAAAGCACCGGTGAAGGCTGCGGCACCGGCCGCTCCTTTAGACAGTGATGGTGATGGGGTATACGACAATGCCGATCAGTGTCCGGACACGCCCAAAGGTGCCACCGTGGATAAGCGGGGATGCTGGGTGCTGACCGGGGTTACCTTTGATACGTCTAAATGGGATATTAAATCTCGCTACTATCCCATCCTGAACAGCGTGGTGGCCATCCTGCAAAAGAATCCGGATCTTAAATTGGAGATTGAAGGACACACCGACAACCGCGGCTCAGCCGACTACAACCAGCGGTTATCTGAGAATCGCGCCAAAGCGGTCATGGACTATTTGATCGCCAGGGGCATTGAATCCAATCGTCTGTCGGCCAGGGGTTACGGTTTTTCAAAGCCGGCAGCCTCAAATGCCACGGCAGCTGGTCGGGCGCAGAACCGCAGGGTTGAATTACGGCCCTTGCCGTAAAGCAGTCGCTCAGCCCTTTTATCCCATGGGGGTGGATGCATCGACATCCACCCCTATTTTTTGTGCTAGCGCGGCTTTATGACGACTGCGTTAAGACGCCCTTCACTACATTTATTCTTTAATTTAATTTCTACCGGCCAAAAACGAACGGAGGGCCTGTTCAGTGACCCGTGCCAGATGCTGCTTAGAATTTTCCATCGCATCGTCAATGGTCATCGGACCGGAACACAAACTGAACACGGCATCTATGCCGGTTTTGTGCAGGTCTCCCAACTCCGATCCGACGGCACCGGCAATGGCAAAACAAGGTATTCCTTTTGCTTTGGCAGCAGCCCCCACTCCACCGGGGGCCTTACCGAAGACGGTTTGGAAGTCGATCTGTCCTTCCCCTGTAAACACTATTTCAGCGCCGGCCAGCTTTTCTTCCAGACCAACGAGATCAAAGATAAGATCAATTCCTTTGCAGAGTTTAGCGCCGAGAAAGGCATGCAGGCCGGCACCGAGTCCGCCCGCGGCGCCAGCACCCGGCATATTGCTCACATCCACCCCCAGCTGTTTTTTAATCAATTGGGCAAGATTGTTCAATCCTTGATCGAGTTCTTCAACTTGAGCGGGACTGGCCCCTTTTTGCGGCCCGTAAACCGCTGCTGCACCCTTTGGCCCGCAGAGTGGATTGTCGACATCGCAAACCGCCTCGACGGTGGTGGTTTTAATTCGGGGATCCAACCCCGACATATCAATTTCGCAAATCGCATTCAACGAGGATCCAATACCCGGTAATTCCGTACCCTGTTTATCCAGAAATCGGACACCAAGCGCCTGAGCCATGCCGATGCCGCCATCATTAGTGGCGCTGCCACCGATCCCCACGTCGATACGCTTAACCTTGAGATCCAGGCCGGCCCGAATCAATTCGCCGGTGCCGAAAGTGGTGGTTAGAGTTGGATCCCGCAATTCATCGGGCAATAAGGCCAGACCGCTAGCTAAGGCCATTTCTACTGTAACGAGGTCCATAGATTTTACATAACAATATTCTGCTTCTACCTTATTGTCGCGTGGACCCGTCACTTTGAGAACACGTCTCTCACCGTGCAAGGCCTCCATGGCGACATCCACCAACCCATCTCCGCCATCTGCCACCGGGACCTGAACAACCTCGGCTTCGGGAAGCACTTGTTTGATGCCCTCTGCCATGGCGCCTGCCGCTTCAGTGGCGCTCAGAGACCCTTTAAACGCATTTGGCGCTGCAACGATTTTCATTGATCCTCCTTTTGAGGCTGTCGGTCGAGTGATTCGGTCAGCTGAGTTTGTCAGAATGCCCATCCATTGTTAAATTTATGGCAGGCGTCCTTGAACTTTAATAATGTCAGCCACCACTGCGCCCGTTTTCGATACATGCGACCGTTTGTTCGGCTATTTCAAGTTCTTCATTGGTGGGGATAACAAGGATCTTTGCCGTGCTGGTTTTGGCTTGAATCTCAAAGGCATTTTTCGATGGGCTGTCGTTTTTTTGCGGATCCACTTCAAGGCCTAAAGGTGACAGCCCTTGGCAGACACCGGCACGGATCAAAGCCGATTTTTCACCAATACCCGCTGTAAAGACCAGTGCGTCCAATCGGCCTAAAACGGCATAATAAGCACCGATATATTTTTTGATGCGGTAACAAACCATGTCGATAGCCAGTTTTGCCCGGGAATTACGGTTCTGGGCGGATTCGATAACCTCGCGCATGTCAACGATACCACAGATGCCCTTCAGCCCACTGTCTTTGTTGAGTAAGGATTCGACCGCATCTCGGGTCAGCCCGGTTTTTCTTTTCAAATAAAAGATAATGGCCGGATCGATATCACCACAGCGAGTACCCATGATTAGGCCTTCCAGAGGTGTCATCCCCATGGAGGTATCTATGCATTTGCCTTCTTTAATGGCGGCTGCGCTGGCACCGTTACCCAGATGCAACGTAATCAGGTTCAATGAATCCATAGGCTTATCCAGCATTATGGCAGCCTGTTTGGCAACGTAGCCATGAGATGTTCCGTGGAAACCATAGCGGCGCACATGATGGGCCTTGTAAAGATCATGGGGAATGGCATAACGATAGGCATGTTCGGGTAGCGATTGATGAAAGGCGGTATCAAATACAGCGACATGCGGTACATGCGGTGCACTCTGCATGGCCACATCGATGCCCAACAGATTTGCGGGATTGTGCAACGGCGCCAGTGGACTCAGCTGGTGAATGGTGTCGATGACGGTTTTATTAATTAAGGTGGGTGCCTTGAATGCTTCACCACCATGGACAACCCGATGGCCGATACCGGCAAGTTCACTGGTATCTTGCAGTGCACCTGATTCCTTGAGAACGTCTCCCAGCAGTTGGAATCCCGCCAAATGGTCGGCCACCACTTCTGTTTTTGCAATTTGATCCATATTGCCCTGTGCGTTGCGAGTCTGATGGATCAACCGGCTTTGCTTTTCTCCGATTTGTTCTATGATACCGGACGCCAATACGGTCTTGGCATGCATGTCAAAGAGTTGATATTTTATCGAAGAGCTGCCGGAATTGAGAACGAGTATTTTCATGGGTTTTCTCTTTTTGTTTTACCAGTTATGAAGTGCATGGTGTTAAGTTCAGCATTTTAGGCCGCTGGCTTCTCGCTTCTTGCTTCTGGCATGAAGTCGGGAATCAGTTGCCAGCAGCCAGAGGCCAGCAGTCAGTCGCTACAACCTTTAATATTAACACGAGCCTTGGATGATAGGGATCTAATTGCCTGCTGACTCGACATTTTGAGCCTGGATAGCAGTAATCGCAACGGTGTTGACAATATCCGGGATCGTACAGCCGCGGCTCAAATCGTTGACGGGTTTATTTAATCCCTGCAAAATCGGACCGATGGCCACTGCATTGGCGGAACGTTGCACGGCTTTATACAGGTTGTTACCGGTGTTTAAATCTGGAAAAATAAAGACCGTGGCTTTGCCGGCCACCTCGCTATCCGGAAGCTTGGTTTTGGCCACGCCCGCATCCACGGCGGCGTCATACTGAATAGGGCCTTCAATTTTCAGATCCGGCCGGCGTTCCTTAGCAATGCGAGTCGCCTGCCGCACTTTATCCACATCTGCGCCTTTGCCGGATTCGCCGGTGGAATAAGAGCACATCGCAACGCGTGGCTCGATTCCATAAATGGCAGCGGTTTCAGCTGAGCTGATGGCAATTTCTGCTAGCTGTTCGGCATTGGGATCGGGATTGACCGCACAATCACCATAGACCAGAACGCGGTCTGGCAGGCACATCAGAAATACACTGGAAACAACTGAAAAACCCGGCTGGGCGCGGATAATCTGAAGGGCCGGCAGGATTGTTTCTGCGGTGGTGTGGATGGAGCCGGACACCATGCCGTCGGCTAAATTTTTGTGCACCATCATAGTACCGAAAAAATTGACGCCACTGACGATATCGGCTGCCATTTCTGCGGAGATACCCTTGTGCTTGCGCATTTCATAATAGGTTTGTGCGAACTCCTGAAGGTGCTCGGATGTGTTTGGGTCGACCATTTTAATCCCGTCCAGATTGAGTCCCAGCATCCCTATTTTATTTTTGATTTCCGCCGGATTGCCCAGCAAAGTGAGGTCGGCGACACCCCGGCGCAGTATGATTTCACCGGCGCGTAAAATGCGCTCCTCTGTGCCCTCCGGCAGGACGATGTGGCGGCGGTCGTCCTCCGCGCGATCAATAAGTTTATATTCGAACATAATCGGCGTGACCCGTCGGGAATCGATTACTTCAATACGGTCTTCCAGTTGTTGGATGTCGATATGGGATTTAAAAACACCGAGGGCTGTAGCTATCTTGCGATCGTTTTCAGGTGTTAGGGCTGCCCGCACAACACTGGCATTCATAGCGGTGGTATAGGTATCGGTATTAACGCTGATGACCGGAATCGGTGAAACTTTTTTTAGACCTTTGATGAGGTGCTGGATCGAATCTGCCAGTTGCAGCCCACCGCTCAAAACCAATCCAGCGATATTGGGTGAATTCTCAGAGACGTTGGTGGCAATACAAGCCAAAACAACATCAGCGCGATCGCCTGGAGTGATGATCAGATCGCCATCCTGAATATGGTCGAGAAAATTGGGCAAATTCATGGCCGCGATTTTAAGGTCATGCACTTCGCGGTTCAATCCTTTGGGCCCACCCTGTAGGATTTGAGCCTCAAGGCTGCGGCTGATTTCACCCACCGTTGGTTTCCCCAGGCTGGGTTCTTCAGGCAAGATGTAAATCGGATCTGTTTTCAAACCTATTTTTTTGATTTGATCGTTGACTGCTGCGATGACATTGGGGTCCGCGCGGTTAACAATGGTCGCCACGACCGTACACCCTTTTTCTTCAAATAATTCTTTAGCGACCTGCACGGTATCAACGATTTCATCTACCGATTTGCTGCGTCCGTTGACCAAAGCTAGGCTCGGAGCTCCCAAATTATTGGCCACTTCAGCGTTAAATTCGAATTCGAACGCCGATCCCACTCCGGTAAAATCTGTACCTTCACACAGAACAAATTGGCATTGGCGCTGCAGTTGTTTGTATTTTGCCAAAATATTTTTTAAAAGTGTTTTTTCCTGTCCGTCAGCAACGAGATTGCGGGCCTCATCGTGTGTATACGCAAACATCTCTTTATAAGCCAAGTCCAGGTTAAAATGCGACTTGATCAGCCGTATATTGTTGTCCGGAACTTCGGCGGAATGTACGATGGGGCGAAAGTAGCCGACCTGGCGAATGCGTCGTGAAAGCAATTCCATCAATCCAAGAGCGACAACCGATTTGCCGCTGCCGGGTGCTATGGCTGCAATATAAAGGCTGGTTGCCATATTTTCCTCCTGTGACTAAATTTTAAAGACGGTCTCAGACATATTGGCACAATTGTCAACAGAGAGCCAGGGGTGAATAAGGACCTAAGAAAAAGGGGACCGGACGCGATGGTCTAACGCTTATCAGCTGCCTGGCTGGTAAGCAACGGTGTGTTTTTCATCCATGACATCCTAGAGCGCCTGCATTCAATGGTTTGCCATCGCAAAAGCGGCTAACGCCCCCGGACCGCAGGTAATGCCGCCGCCGGGATGGCTGCCGCTGCCGCACAGATATAAACCTTTGATCGGTGTATGATATCGTGCGCATTCCGGGGTGGGCCTTAAAAGCAGTTGATCCAAAGCGTGCTCGCCGTGTAGGACATGCCCTTTTACCAAACCGTAGCGGTTTTGCATATCAAGCGGAGACAATACCTCGCGGGCCACCAGTGCAGCGCTCACCCCGGGTAGGTATTGTTCCAAAGTGGATATCACTGTATCTCCCAGTTTTTCAAGCTGATCATGGTCCCATTGGGACTGCAAACCAAACGGAACAAAATGCGTTATAATCGAAACCACGCTGTGCCCGGCAGGAGCCAGATCCGGATTTAACACACTGGGAATATGAATATCCAGGATAGGTTCGGTTGCAAAATATCCGTATTTGCAGGCGTCAAAAGCCTTTTCCACTTGATCCAGGTGGTGACCTGTGCGAGCAAATGCAATTTTTTCTCCTGCCCGCCCCTTAAATTCCAGTTGTGTATTTAGCGCTAAATTTACTTTGGCGGTTGTTCCGGTACCCCGAACATGCAGAAATCGCTGCTGCTGCCAATTTTCAATCTGAATGCGCGGCACCAGATCCAAAAAAGTATGACGGGGATCGCATGATGCGGCAACCATATTGGCCTGGATTTTCTCACCGTCTTCGAGCACTACCCCTTTGATCTGTCCCTCGGAGACCTGAATCTCGCTGACGTTCGCATCGGTTCGAATGTTGCCGCCCAAAGATATGAATGCCTTTTCAAGGGCGGCAATCAAAGCTTGTGGTCCGCCTTTTATGCGGTATCTGGCGGCGCATTCCCACAATAGCAGGTTAAAGGCTGTGCCAGGGCTCCAAGGTCCGGCAAAATTACCAGTTAATCCCGGACCGGCCAAGGCTGCAATTAAGTGGCTATTGTCAAACCATTCATTCAACCAATCAGCGACACACATGGGCGCTATGCGCATTAAATCCATCATCTTGTTTTTTCCCAGCCGCCGCAGGGCAAACCCGGCTTTGAAAAGATCCCAGCGTGAGCGACCATCGGTTGCGTCTAAGTCCGGCGGAGGGTGGTCGAGGATGCGATTGACCACGCCTGATACATGTTTGACAAATTTGCGGTAGCGATGATAGTGGTCGACGTCTTCGGGTGAGTAAACCCTAATTTCTTTGGCGGTACGGCGCTCCTTGTGGCCAATGAGGATCCCTCGATCTTCAGGGTCCAGCGCCAAAAAAGAGGATCTGCCCGAACGGATTTCAAGACCGTGGGATTTTAAATCGAGGTGTTTGATAAGCTGAGCCCGAATCTGGCCGGAGTCATGCAGTACCCCGACTGTTTGATATCCGGCATGAAATTCCTCGCCCGCTGCCAAACCGCCGATGGACCTGCGTCGTTCAAGAACTAAAACCTTGCGGCCCTCCTTTGCAAGAAGAGCAGCGGCGGTTAAGCCGTTATGTCCGGCACCGATGACGACCACGTCGTAGGCGTTGTTTGATGATGCTTCCATATTTCAATTTTGTTTCTTTTATTTCATTCTTAAGGTTTCAGGTGTCAGGTGTCAGGTTTCAGGGTCCATTAGAAGGGCTGACACCTGAACACTGACACCTGGAACCTTTTGCTATTTAACGAGTAACCCATAACAAATAACTGCTGATTGAGTTTTAACCCAATCAGCTTTTAAGCAGGGTTTTAGCTGCCAATTCCCCAGGAGCCCCCATAATGCCGCCACCTGGATGAACACAGGAACCGCACATCCAAAGCTGATCGATGGGGGTCTGGTAGCGGGACCAGCCGGAAACCGGCCGAAATGGTCCCAGCTGTTCCAGGCTCAATTCGCCCTGAAAAATATTGCCCTCAGTCAGACCCACCTCTTGCTCCAGATCCCAGGGGGTGATGACCTGCCGGTGCAAAATACTGTCTTTTAGATTCGGACAGTATTCGGCCAGCGTATCGATGACCGTATCTCCCAATGCCTCCCGCTTGGATGGCCATTTTGCAGCACCTTCTTTCAAATGGTAAGGAGCGTATTGGACAAAAATCGAGATCACATGCTTACCCGGCGGTGCAACTGTTGGATCGCTCAAAGAGGGGATGACGATATCCAGGAAAGGGTGTTCTGAAAAAGCGCCATATTTAGCGTCATCATAGGCCTTTTCCAGATACGCCACTCCCGGAGCAATGGTGATATCACCCCGCAGATGGGGTCCTTCACCCGGTTTGCTGCTGAAATCCGGCAGACAGTCGACGGCTAGATTGACCTTCGCAGAACTGCCCCTATATTTAAAACGGTTAAGCTGCTGCACAAAACCAGCGTCCAGATGCTGTTCGCCCACGAGTTTGAAAAATGTTTGATGGGCATCGGCAGCTGAAATAACAGTATTGCATTTGATTTCGTGGCCGCCCCGGACCACTACGCCGGTTGCTTTTCCCTCCTTCATTAAAATTTTTTCCACTGCGGCTTCGGTGCGTATGTCTGCACCGAAGGATCTGGCCGCTTTTGCGCAGGCCAGGCTGACGCCACCTGTACCCCCTTTGGAAAATCCCCAGGAACGAAAGGCACCGTCGATTTCTCCCATGTAATGGTGCAGCAGGACATAAGCAGTTCCCGGAGACCGTACGCCCAAAAATGTGCCGATGATGCCGCTGACCGACATGGGACCGATCAGGCGATCGGATTCAAACCACAGTTCTAAAAACTCAACCGCACTCATCGTCATCAGTTTGGTGAATACATATTTTTCGCCGTCTGCAAGCGCTTTGAAGCGGCGCCCCAACCCGAGCAATTTGGCCAGCTCGCTGATTCGCAAAGAGGTTAAATCCGCAGCCGGTGCATCAATCAAGTACTTTATGAAACTGGCCATTTGGGTCATGGCCAAAGAGAAGCGGGGGGCAACTTCCGCGTCTTTGGGGCTGAAGCGAGAGATTTCGCGCCGGGTCGCCTCAGGGTCACCACAACGCAGCATGGACTCGCCGTCTGGAAACGGTGTGAAGGTGCATTCCAGCGGGATAACCTGATATCCGTGCCGGGTAAGGTCGAGCTCACGTACGATATGCGGACGAAAAAGGCTGACGACATAGGAATAAACCGAAAAGGTGAATCCCGGAAAAATCTCGTCACTGGCAGCCGCGCCACCCAGAATATGTCTATTCTCCAGAACGAGGACTCTTTTGCCGGCTTTTGCAAGGTAGGCCGCGCAGACAAGTCCATTATGACCGCCACCGATCACAACGATATCGTAGTTTCCAGTCGGCATATTCGAACCAAACGGCAAAGCAATTTGAGCAATGTGAGACATTCGTTTTGTCCTAAAATAAGCTTTCCTGATTAGGCTTTTTTGTGTTCCGGATTATAAAACGGCATGGGCGCCACATCGGCAGTTACGGTTTCCCGCTGGTATTCTACAGTATATTCAATTTTGAGTCGGGTGCCAATTTTTGCGTAGCGGGTGTCTATCGACGCCAGCGCCAGGTTTTTTTTGATCATCGGTGACCAAGCACCGCTGGTGGCTTTACCGATTTGACGGCTGCCGTCATTGTTATAAACCGGCACGCCGCTTCGCCAGGCTCCCGGGTGAACCTGAACGGGCAAGCCATGTTTTGCGTAAAGGGCTTCCTGTTCATTCCAGTCCAACTCAAGGCCGACGAGGGCAAGCTGTGATCCGGACTGACGCTCGGCTTGCAGCGCCCGCTGCCCACAAAAAGGCTCGCGATCAAGGTCGACGGTCCAGCTCAGGCCCAGTTCAAATGGAGTCGATTTTTGGGATTCAACCAGACAGTGGGCTGCATTGTGAAACTCGACGCCATTTAAAATCAGACCCGCTTCGATACGGGCAATGTCCAAAACATCTATACCGAAAGGTTGTAATAAATAGGGTTTTCCAGCAGACATTAGCGCGTCCCAGAGGGGCAGGGCAGCTGTGTTGTCCACCCATATCTCATATCCTAAATCACCGGTATAGCCGGTGCGGGATATCAGCACGGGCAGCTTATCCAGTTGAGCCATCATTACCCGGTAGTAAGCCAATGCGTCCAAATCAATATCAGTGATTTGCATTAGGATATCGCGGGACGTGGGTCCTTGGATGGCCACCGCAGCAATTTTTATGGATATATCTTCCAGGGTGACATCGAAATAGTTTTTAAATTGCGCAAACCACGCCAGCATTGGCTCTGCCGTATGCACCCGAAAACGCTCTGTGTCCAAACGGAATACGGTTCCATCATCGACAATCTTACCAAAGTCATCACACCAGCAGCAATACACCGCTCGACCGATGGGAATGTTTTCAAAATTTTTGGTCATGATACGAGACAAAAACAGCGCTGCGTCCGGTCCGCTTACTTCGTATTTAAACAACGGGCTGATGTCAATGATACCGGCAGAATGACGCAGGCTGTAATATTCACTGTCGTTGGGCAAGTTATAGGAGGCCACTGCGTAATAGCCGGCCCAATCGGTCCAGCGGTAGCTGGAACATAAAGCGGCGGTTCTATCGTGAAAGGGTGTTGGGATTGGCATTTTCGTTCAAAGTTTTTCAGGTGTCAGAAAAAAAATGGTTTCAGTGTTCAGGTGTCGGGTGTTAGCTAAATCCAGGTTTCAGGTGTCAGTGTTCAGGTGTCAGGGAACATAAGATTAAAATCTGATAACAACGAAAACATGCGATCATTATGGTTAATGATTAACAAGGGGACGATATTGGCCACCGAAGACCTGACACCTGACACCTGAACACTGACACCTACTTTAATCAGTAACGGCACAGAATAACTCCAAAGTCCTGCGCCAGTTAAAGCCAGATTCGCGAAGTTGTGCGGGTTCGATATCTGGGATGCTATAAGTTGTCAAGCTATTTTTATATGCAAAAGACTGATTGACAAGCAATTTTTGACCCATTAGATTTGTTAACGCCGAAATCGGACAAATCTGAGCCCAGATAAAAAAATAAGCCATAACATCACGAAAAAAAGGCAACATAAATTTCGTGCTTTTATGCGTTTGTGTTTTTGTGGTAAAAAATATAATGACGTAATTCTTCAATTTCGAATCTGGAATGAAAAATGTTCTATCCAAGTGGAGGTTGCTATGCCGTACGATCCAGAAAAAGATGTGGTCTTGAAAAAGTGGAAGTGTGATGAGACCGGATTGGTAGTGACGATCAATCAATATGGTGATGCTGAGCCAAAAGTTCAGATCGGACCGCGAATTTTATTAAAAAAAGACGGTAGTGAAAGGGCCCCGGTAAAAGCCGGACGTCTGACGATCGAGGACCTGATGTGGCTATATGACATTATCGATGAAGTTAAAGAGAAACTGACATCATTGCACAAACCGCAGTAAGTCAAACGCCCCGGGATATATATCGCTAAATTATTATACAAGTAACTGTTGAGGCATATTTTACCTCCGTTATGGAATAATGGAATTGTGGAACGATGGAATTTTGGGTTTTAAAATAGGATATTGTCTGTTCTTAACGAAATCGTTGATTTGTAGTTTACCATTTTTCCAATATTCCAGTTTTCCATCATTCCAATGGGGACAAAGCCCCTGACGGGTTGTTCGGAATTGGCCTATAATGGATGCCAGGGATGACTGAAGACAACGGTATCATATTTCCCAAAAAGAGCAAACGTTCTCCCGATTTAAGCTCTGTGGCCGTGGTTGCCGGAACTGAAGCTGATATTTCTCTGCTCTGTGGGTTATTAGATGTTGATAGCGCGCGCTATCAAAAAATATTTACGAGCCGTCTGTATGGCGCTAACAAATCGGATCGCAGCATTGCACTATGCGGACCGGTGGTTGGTGCACCCTATGCGGTGATGGTGCTTGAAAATTTGATAGCCTGGGGCGCCGAAAAGATCATTTATTTAGGATGGTGCGGTTCGATTTCGCGGCAGGTGAACATCGGTGATATTGTTGTCGCGACATCGGCCCTGATTGATGAAGGCACCTCCGGGCACTATTTGAGCAATCAGAAAGGCCAATCATTTCCTTCTGAATGGCTGACCAATCTTATCATTGCTGAGTTAAGTCAGGCGCAAATCAAGTACCACAGCGGAGCGATCTGGACGACAGATGCGATCTATCGTGAAACACAACGCAAGGTGAAAACCTATCAGGATCTTAACGCGCTTGCTGTTGAGATGGAAATTTCAGCCTTGTTTACAGTGGCGCACTATCGCGGTGTCGATTTAGGGGCCTTAGTGGTTGTTTCGGATGAGCTTGCTTATTTCAAATGGCGTCCCGGCTTCAAAATGAGTGAATTCAAACGCGGTCGACAGGCGGCCTGCAGGGTGATTAATGACCTATGCCAGAAAATTTAAATCCACAAATTGTTGAGAAAACCAAAGAACTCAGAGCGGCCCTGCACAGGCATAATTATCGCTATTATGTGCTGGATGATCCCGAAATTTCGGATGCCGAGTATGACCGTATGCTTCGGGAACTCATGCGGTTAGAAGAAAAATATCCGCAGCTGATGCGACCGGATTCGCCGACTGTTCGGATCGGTGCTCCGCCGCTTGAAAAATTTAAATCGGTTGCCCACAGTATTCCAATGCTAAGTTTGGATAATGGTTTTAATGATGACGATATTCTGGAATTTGACCAAAGGGTTAGGCGGAATTTAGGGGTCTCGGACAATATCATTTATACAGCGGAACCGAAAATGGACGGTGTGGCCATTGAACTTATCTACGAAAATGGGAAACTGGTCACAGCTGCGACACGTGGAGATGGCCAGGTCGGTGAGGAGATCACAGACAATGTCAAAACCATACAGACCGTGCCGCTGGTGATGCAAAAAGATCCCTTAGCAGCCCCTATCCCGTCCAGAAGTGAAATTAGGGGAGAAGTATTTATCGGCCTGGAGGCCTTTAAACAGTTGAATCTGGAGCGTCTTCAACAGGAACAGCCGCCGTTTGCCAATCCCAGAAATGCAGCAGCAGGATCCTTACGCCAATTAGATTCAAAAATTACTGCTGTCCGTCCGCTGGAGGTATTCTTTTATGGAATTGGCCTTGTTGAAGGAACAGTCTTTGAATCGCACGGCGCACTTCTTGAGATTCTAAAACAATGGGGTTTTAGGATCAATCCGCTCATTAGAGCCGGTATCTCCATTGAAGCGGCCCTGGATTATTTCCGGGAGTTAAGTGAAAAACGACACCAGCTGGCGTATGACATCGATGGCGTTGTGGTGAAGGTCGACCGCATTTCTCTGCAGCAGCAGTTGGGAGCTACCTCTCGAAGCCCGCGCTGGGCCATTGCTTATAAATTTAAAGCCATTCAGGAAACAACCACTATCAAAGCCATTGAGGTCCAGGTGGGGCGTACCGGTGTATTAACCCCGGTTGCCCATTTGAAGCCGGTCACTGTCGGTGGTGTCCAGGTGAGTCGGGCCACGCTCCACAATCAAGATGAAATTGAAAAAAAGGATGTCCGCATCGGCGATCACGTTCTGGTGCAAAGGGCCGGAGACGTCATCCCGGAGATTGTCAAAGTGATTGCATCAAAACGTGATGGGCATGAAATTGCTTTTAAAATGCCTAGTACCTGCCCGGTGTGTGACTCTCAAGTGATACGGATGGAAGGCGAGGCGGCATCGCGCTGCATCAACTCTAGCTGTTCGGCCCAGGTAAAAGAACGGATTAAACATTTTGCTTCCAAAAAAGCCTTTGATATTGACGGCCTGGGAGATAAGCTTGTTGATCAACTGGTCGATAAAGCGCTATTATCATCATTTGCCGATATATTTAATCTGGATGAAGCCGTCCTGAGTGAATTAGAGAGAATGGGCGCCAAATCAGCGACGAATCTGAAAAATGCCATCAATAACGCCAAATCGATTACTTTTGCCCGTTTTCTCTTTGCCCTGGGGATCCGGCACGTCGGTGAACATGTGGCGGCCTTGATGGCCGATAATTTTATCGATCTGGACACCTTAATGAACTCTTCCCAGGAAGAACTTGAAGCCGTTGAGGGTATTGGTCCGATTGTGGCCGAAAGTATCATCCGCTTTTTTGAACAAAAACGTAATCGGCGAAGCATCGATCAACTTTTGGCCAGCGGCGTAAAATTAGAAGCCGCGGGCCGAAAGAGAACCGGTAAACTCAACGGTCAGGTTTTCGTGCTAACCGGTAAGCTTGAAAATTATACACGTTCCCAGGCCAAAGCGCTGGTTGAAGCTGCCGGCGGCAAGGTTAGCGGGTCAGTTAGTGGTAAAACGGATTATGTGGTCGGCGGTGACGCCCCGGGATCAAAGCTCACCAAGGCCAAAGAATTGGGTGTCAAAGTCCTTGATGAAAAAGCATTTAAGGATTTGGTGGGATGAACTAGATGGCTACGAAGCTCGGAAGACGACAAGCTGGCAGGCAGATCTGATGACCTTACCGCAGTTTTCCGACTTCCCGGCATCATAGCTTGCAAGCAAAACAATTGTGAGGTTCACATGGAAAAACAGGTACGCGCCCACGTCATCATATCCGGTCGGGTTCAAGGTGTTTTTTTTCGGGTCGAAACCCAGCGTGCTGCAGAGCGGTTTGGCGTTCTGGGTTGGGTTCGAAACAGACCTGACGGCACGGTTGAAGCTGTGTTTGAAGGCACGCAGCCGGATGTGGATGCCGTTCTTCAATGGTGCCAGGAAGGTCCTCAGCTGGCCGTAGTTGAAAATGTGGATCTGAAGTGGCAGGATTTTATCGGAGAGTTTAAACGCTTTGACATCACTTATTAAAGCTATCTTAAAAATGCATCTAACGCCCAAGGGCTGTGTTAAAAACCGATTCGAAATGCTCGAATACTGACGTGTATGCTCCACTTTCGAATCGGTTTTCGCCTTGCTTTGTTGAACACCTTAATTTGCTGAGATCAGATGTGAAATCCCGCATTCATGCGGGGGACGTAATCTACTATTTTTAAGACAGCTTTAAGTCTTCAAATTGGCCAATGACAACAACCAGAAGCCATTAGTTAAAGAACCAACGAAAAAGCCGCATCGTTTCTTATCAATGCGGCTTTTTGAAATAAAAGGGCGCTTCATGCCAAGCATAAAGCGCCCGATTTCTCTTTGGTTTAGTTTAGACGGCGTCTCTAAGCTTTTTGCCAGGTCGGAATTTAACCACGTTGGTGGCCTTAATTTTGATCGGCGCACCGGTTTGCGGATTGCGTCCCTTACGGGCTTTGCGGCGAACTTTCTGAAAAGTGCCGAAGCCTACCAGCGTCACTTTGCCGTTCTTTTTCTTCAGTGCTTTGGTTACACCGTCCATAAACGAGTTGAGCGCAGCTGCAGCTGCAACCTTTGAAATTTTTGCATCTTTAGCCGCTTTTTCTACAAGTTCTGCTTTTGTCATAGTGTTTTACCCCCTTCTAGTTTTGTTGATGTTTGGTTATGGTTAATACGAACCGATCGCCTATTTGCCTGTTTCCATATAGAAAGATAAAATCGATGTCAACAGAAATCTACATTTTACAACACTTTTTTTGAAAACATCCTCGCTGAACGGCTGCATGACGGCATTTACAGAAAAATAATTCTTAAAATTTCGTCAAAATTTGATACCCGCGATTTTCTCCATTTTGCTTCCGAACATTGGAAATTAAATCAGGGCATCAACAAATTTATCGGCATCAAATTTTTGTAAATCATCAACCTGCTCGCCGATACCGATATATTTTAATGGTATTTTCAAGGTATTACATATGCTGATAACAATGCCGCCTTTGGCAGTGCCATCCAACTTTGTCAGCGCCAGACCTGTAACACCAAGGGCATCATTAAATAATTCGGCCTGTGATATCGCATTCTGACCGGTAGTTGCATCCAAAATCAGTAATACTTCGTGGGGTGCATTCGGTATTGTTTTTGAGATGGCGCGTTTTATTTTTTTTAGTTCTTCCATTAAATTGACTTTGGTATGCAATCGACCGGCAGTATCGATCAGCACTAGATCGGCACCGCGCGCTTTCGCGGCTTCAACCGCATCAAAGGCAACCGCAGCTGGATCTGCCATCTCCTTATGCTTGACAAAATCTGCCTGTACGCGATCCGCCCAAATTTTGAGTTGATCAATCGCAGCAGCCCGAAACGTATCTGCTGCACCAATTAGAACCTTTTTCCCGGATTGTGTTGCGCGTGCTGCCAGCTTGCCGATGGTTGTCGTTTTGCCGGTCCCGTTCACACCGACCACCATGATGACCTGCGGTGCTTCTAATGGTTTTTCCGGTTCTGTTTCCTGAGGCGCAAGTAGGGACAGAATTTCAGCTTTGAGCAAGGATTTAATTTCATCCACACCGGTAACTTTTGACGTTGCCATCTTTTCCACAAGCTTCAGCGCCGTTTGAACCCCAATATCTGATGTAATCAAAAGTTCTTCAAGCTCTTCCAGGAGATCGTCATCGATCTTTTGTTTGTGTAAAAAGATTTTATCAAAACCACCGGAAAACGTTTTGCGGGTTTTCGATAGCCGGTCTTTTAGCCGCTGAAAATATCCGCCAGATGGCTCCGGCGGGCGGGGCAGGTCACCGCTTTCAGCAGCATCCTCAGCAGGGTTTTCAACAGCATTTTCAGACAATTCTGATGCTTGGTTTTCAGTATCGGTTTTATTTTTTTTGGATCTACGAAAAATCATTTTTTACAATTCACCTCAAAGACCATAAAGCTGAATTCAACGTGGATAAGATTAATCTGAATGCTATTTGATTTTAAATAAGATGGATATCGTGCACATGAGTTTAGAGGCTATCTCAAAAGTGTGGATCAGGGTTCAGGGCTAGGCGCGGGGCAGATCAAAAGCGGAGCATACATGTAAGTATGTGAGTATTTTGAGCTGTTTCGCAACACCGCCATGGGCCCTTAGACGCATTTTTGAGATAGCTTCTAGTTGGAGGAGTGCGCCGCCTCAAAATTAACGGAGACGATCTTTGATATTCCTTTTTCTTCCATAGTAATTCCGAACAAGGTATCGGCAAATTCCATGCTGCGCTTATTGTGGGTGATCATAACGATCTGTGATTTTTCTCCGATAATTTTGAGCAGATCATTAAACCGATATACATTGGCATCGTCCAACGGGGCGTCGATTTCATCCAGCAGACAGAAAGCAGCGGGCTTGATCAGAAAGATCGAAAATATAAATGCGATAGCGGCCATGGCCTTTTCACCACCGGAAAGGAGGCTTAAACGGGTTAGCTTTTTCCCGGGTGGGTGAATCATAAACTCGACCCCGGTCTCCAGAGGCAAATTGGGCTCTTTTAGAATGAGCTTGGCCAACCCACCGCCAAACAACTTGGGAAAGACTTCCTTTAATTTAGCATTGATGAGATCAAAAGTCTCTAGGAAGCGTTTTTGGGTGATTTTATTTATTTTCCTAATGACCTTGTGTAAATCTTCAATGGCACGTTCCAGATCATCGCGCTGCTCTTTAAGAAAATCAAAACGATCCTTTAGCTGTTCATATTCTCGAATGGCGCCTAAGTTAACATCAACGATTCTATCTATTTTATGTTGAACGGTCGTCAGCTCCGTCTCCATTTGTTCAATGGTTTTTCCATTTGTCAACTCCAGTGCCTCTGAATCCTGCTGGAAATCGGATTTAATGACCGCAAAGGCTGCCCGGTATTTTTCTTCTAATCGGCTGGCAACATTATCTTTCTTAATTTTACGCTCGGATTGTTCCAACTCTAACAGCCTGACTTTTTCCATTACCTGTTCGCGTTCACTTTTAATTTGAGACATTTTATTGTCGCTGTCTTGAAGTTGTTCATCGATAACACGGTAACGTGCCTCGTTGTCTTTCAGTGATTGATCAAGAGACTCCATGTTTTTATACATTTCAGAGAGTTTTTGATCAAAATCGACGATTTGCTGTTTGGCGTTTTTTTCCTTTTGCTGTTTGGCGCGAATTTCTTGTCCAAGCTGTTCAAGTCTGTTCAAGCTGTCATTATGGAATTCGCTTAATCGTCGTTGACTGTTGTTGGCATTTTCTAGTTTCGCATTCAACGCCGTTAGCTGTAATTGCAGATCAACGACCTTTTGCTGGTATTGTTCCAATTCTGTTGTGACCGTATCAATGGATGTTGAAATATGAGAAACTTCCTGTTGGGCCGCATGAACCTCAGCGGACAAATCTGCCAGAGCCGAATTATACTTGGTCATTTCAACATCAATATCGTTGGCTTCACCCTGCAGCTGTTCTTTTTCCAACGCGATGATTTCAAGATGACGCTCGGCATTTTTAAGTTCTTCCGAAGTGCGCACCAGATCTTTTTCGGCCTCAATTTCGTTCTTTGTGGCGTTATTTTTTTGTTCGGTTAACTTTTGCAACTGAATCTCAAGCTGGCGGGCCTCCGATTCTAATCTGCTTTGATCCGAGCGCGCTTTATCCAGTTTCTGGTCTATTTTAACGGCCTGACGACTCAGGGTTTTGAGCTCCTGCTTTTTGGCCAAAATGCCGTTTAACTTATCTTTGCTGCCGCCGACCAGAAAACCCTGCGGTGAGATGACATCACCATTTTTGGTGACAATGGTCTTTAAGGTTCCATTGCGATTATACATCTGGATGGCTTCAGTCATGTCCTCCGTAAAGACCACATGGCCGAGCAGGGCCCTAACAATCGCTTCATAGCCGGGCTTTATGGTAATCTGGTCTAACAGCAGTGACCCTGAGACGGGCGCATCCGTCTGAAGGTTATCGACCGGCTTGACTGTAGAAAGGGGAATGAATCCGCTTCGGCCAGCTTGGTGGGTCTGTAAGAAATTGATGGCCTCAAGACCCGCATCCTGGTCCTCAACAATAATATACTGGAGCGCGTCACCCAAAACCGCTTCTACAGCGGCCTCAAAGCTGGGTTTGGCTTCGATGATATCGGCCATAAGTCCAACAATTTTTTTGGCGACATTGGATCCAACAGCGACACCATCCGTTTTACGGGGCTTCATGATCGCTTTGACACCATCACGGTACCACTCAAAATCATCGGCCATTTTCTTTAGGGTATTTAAATTGGACTTGACCGTGTTGCGTTCCAGCTCAAGCGTCCGGGTTTCTTTTACCTGCTTGCCCAGGTTACTGTTTGTTTGCGTCAACTGCTTGCCGGTAGAGGTGATCTGTTCTTCTATAGCGTGGATATCGTCTTTTATGGCTGCCAGCTGCTCGCGGGCGATTTCTTCCTGCTTGCGGACCCCTTGGATTTTTCTCTGCGCCTGGTCTTGGTCTTCATCAACCCGGGACAGGCGTTTTTGCAGGCTTTCTTTGTTATTGACAGTAGTTTGATAGATGTTTTTGTATTGCGCTTCGCGGGCGATAAGGTCCATTAAGCGGGATTTGCTGATGTTCTCATCCTGATTGAGCTCTGCTAATTTTTCGGCAATAGTTTCGCTGGCCGTTTTTTCGGCGTTGATTTGTTGTTCTTTGGCACTGATTTTTGCTTTGACTTCAGCTGTTTCTCTTTTGACTTGTTCGATTTCAGCCAGCATTTCCTGGTTTTTTTCTTCTAAATCAGTGCGTACGGCTGTCAGCTCGGCGGATTCTTCCGCCAGCCGTTTGACTTCGCTGATCAAATGAATTCGATCATTTTCGGTGCGGTCGATGGTGCGCTGGGTTTCGTATTGATTCGATTTTTGTTCAGAAATTTCCTGATTTTTTTGCCAGCGCTTGAGCTTGATTTCTTCAACTGAGGCATCGAGTTTTTTCAGCTCGGTGGTATGACTGATATCCAAATCCTGCAATTCGCGCAACAAGGTGTCAGTTTCCTGGATCTGGCGATCATATTCTTCGTAGTAATGCAGGCCCAGAAATGTCTCAATGGCTTTGATTTGAACACGATAACTGTTGTAAATTTCGGCTTTGCGGGCCTGTCGCTTCAGACTGGCCATTTGGCGTTTGATTTCCAGGATAATGTCGGTAACGCGCAAAAGATTGTTTTTGGTAACATCGATTTTGCGCAGGGTTTCGTTCTTGCGGTTTTTATAACGGGTAACGCCGGCTGCTTCTTCGATAAAAAAACGAAGCTCATCCGGGCTGGCATCGGTAATGGCGCCGATGCGACCTTGCTGAATTATCGCATAAGATTTTGAGCCCAGTCCGCTGCCCCAGAAAACATTGTGAATATCTTTCAAGCGGCATGGTTGTTTGTTTAAAAAATAAGCGCTTTCTCCGGAGCGATAAAGTCGACGGGTAAGGTTGATTTCGGTGAAGTCTTTTAGCTCTTCGGGGCTATCACCGTTATCGTTAGCCAGGGTTAAAGAGACTTCGGCCATATTAAGCGGCGGTTTGCCGTTGGCCCCAGAAAAGATGACATCCTCCATCGTTTTGCCCCGCAGCTGTTTGACGCTTTGCTCGCCCATGACCCATCTTAAAGCATCAATGATATTGCTCTTGCCGCAACCGTTGGGGCCAACCACCGCAGAGACACCCTCTGGAAAAGCGATTCCCGCTTTATCATAAAAGGATTTGAATCCCGTAATTTCAAGCTTTTTTAATTTCATATATCCAGATCTCCTCAGATCGTTTTGCCAAATATGCGAATTTTTCCCTAAGCGATGACTTTTTGATTACAGGCGTTGACCGACCGTTTTAATGCTGATCCTAATTTTGATATTGTCAATCCGCAATCGAGGT
>JAAUXY010034690.1_pt1 | contig 20967 bp, 20 predicted proteins | sample 7278121 | NCBI WGS metagenome assembly JAAUXY01 (sample SAMN14350117, study PRJNA611818) | marine sediment metagenome | isolation source: surface marine sediment (1.8m) | place: French Polynesia: Moorea | collected 2018-08 | reverse complement strand
GCATGGGCAAACCCGGCAACACTGGAATCCGCAGAATCATCAGGGCGACGCGCTACTCGGCGCAGGGTTTCGCTCATGCGTGGAAACATGAAGCGGCGTTTCGTCAAGAGATCGGTCTGACGATTGTGCTCGTCCCGTTCGCCATCTGGCTGGGGCGCACCGGCACCGAGCGCGTGATGCTGATCGCCTGCTGTCTGCTTGTGCTGATCGTCGAGCTTCTCAATTCGGCGATCGAGGCCGCGATCGATCGATTTGGCGATGAACGTCATGAGCTTTCCGGGCGCGCGAAGGACCTCGGATCGGCCGCTGTGTTCGTAAGCCTGGTCGTCGTTGCAGCGGTCTGGGGAACCGTGGCCTGGCAGCGCTTCCTGACGTAGTTATCAGGCGAAGATCGCGAGATTCGTCAGCGCCAGCGAAGCACCGATCACGGCAAGGCTGTTTGCACGATGGTGCCTAAGAAAAACATTCGGCAGGCACTTGCGCTGGACCGGGCGCAATGCCGTCGCTTCGCGGAACACCGCAGCTGGAACCGTTCGACGCGCCAGTTCGAGGGCTACCTGGCGCCGCGCACGCGACCGACAGCCTCGGCCCAGCCGGAAAGCAGTGCCGCCCGCTGATCGTCGCTCATCTGCGGTTCGAACGCCGCGTCACGGCTCCACAAGCTCCCGAGACTCTCGACGGACTCGACGACGCCGCTCTGGTAAGCAGCAAGGTATGCGGCACCGAGCACGGTCGACTCGACGTTTTCCGGGCGCTCGATGCGCACATTGAGAATGTCGGCAAGAAACTGCAGGAACCAGTCGTTCGCGACCATTCCGCCGTCGACGCGTATCACGCTCGGCGCGATACCGTCGTCCGACATCGACCGGATGAGATCCGCCGTCTGGTATGCAATGGACTGCAGCGTCGCCGTGATGATCGAATCGCGCCCGGTGCCTCGGGTCAGACCGACGATGGCGCCGCGCGCGTGCGGGTCCCAGTACGGTGCGCCGAGGCCCGCAAACGCCGGAACGACGTAGACATCGTCGACCACGCCGGTTCGCTTCGCTACGTCTTCCGACTCCGGCGCTGAATCAATGATCCGGAGCTCATCTCTCAGCCACTGGATGGCCGACCCGGCGACGAAAACGCTTCCCTCCAGTGCAAAACTGACCTTGCCATCGATGCGCATCCCCACCGTCGTGAGCAGGTGGTTCCCCGATGCGAGCGCGTTCTCTCCGGTGTTGGCGACGACGAAACAGCCGGTCCCGTAGGTGCTTTTCGTCGTGCCGTAGTCAAACCCGGCCTGGCCGATCAACGCGGATTGCTGGTCGCCTGCGATGCCGCACACCGGCACGTTGCCACCCAGCAGGTCCGACACCGTCACGCCGAAATCACTCGCGCAGTCACGGACGTCCGGTAACAAGGAACGCGGAATGCGAAACAACTCCAGCAGTTCGTCGTCCCAGTCCTGCGTGTGAATATTGAAGACCATTGTGCGCGAGGCGTTCGTGGCATCTGTCGCATGGACCTTGCCGCCCGTCAGTCGCCACAGCAGGAAGGAGTCGATCGTACCGAACGCCAGCGTGCCCTGCTCTGCCTTCTCTCGCGCACCGTCTACGTTGTCGAGTATCCAGCGGATCTTCGACGCCGAGAAATACGGATCGAGCCTCAGGCCGGTCTTGTCGACGACGGTCTGCTCGACACCGTCCCGCTTCATCGCATCGCAGCTCTCCGCCGTGCGCCGATCCTGCCAGACGATCGCATTGTGAATGCACCGCCCGGTATCGCGGTCCCAGATCAGCGTGGTCTCGCGCTGGTTCGTGATTCCGATCGCCGTTATATCGGCAGCCGTCGCACCCGCATCGTGCATCGATTGGCGGACGACGGCTTCCACCGATGACCAGATCGCCTCCGGATCGTGTTCAACCCAGCCCGGCTGCGGATAGATTTGCGGGAATTCCTGCTGGGCGCTCGTCACTACGCAAGCGCCATGGTCGTACATGACGGCGCGGCTGCTGCTCGTGCCCTGATCGATTGCCAGCAGGAATCGTGTGCTCACTGTGAGTCTCCTTCCACTTTGAATAACGGTTCGGGGACTTGCATATGCCCACATGCGGCGTCGGGCCACGTCCAGCTGCCCTGGCGCTCTGCGAAGTGTGCTATTCCCTCGATGATGTGCTCGGGCCAGGGCGCAACGCGCCTCAGCTTCAGGTCAACGTGCAGGTTCATCCACTCGGTCGTGGCGACAAGGTACCCTTCCGTACCGTGATACATGCGCATGAACTGGTGAATTCTCTTCGCATCGTAAGCCAGCACCTGGGTCGTCACGAGAAACGGATCATCGAGCCTGAGCTCCCGCAGGTAGCGGACATGGCATTCGACGGCAAACGTGGAACTATCGTTATCACGGACATGATCCGCCGTTATGCCGAAGATGTTCCACAAACTGTCGATCGCTAGGTCGAATGCGAGCACATAGTACGCGACGTTCATGTGGTCGTTGAGATCGATCCACTCGGGCAGCACAGTGCCCCGGTAGATCTCGAATCCCTGTATTTTCGTGTCGGCCATCAGTCCCTCGCCAGTTCCTCGATACCCTGAAAGTGCCGTAGCGCGTCCGGGTTCGCCAGCGCCTCCGTATTCCTGACAGGCTCGTCGTGTACGACGGAGCGTACTGCGACTTCCACGACCTTGCCGCTCTTGGTGCGGGGAATCTCGGGCACCGAGACGATCTTCGCCGGCACGTGGCGAGGCGTCGTGTTGCTGCGGATCTCCTCGCGAATCCGCTTGCATAGCGCGTCGTCGAGCTTCACATCCGACTGCAGCACCACGAAAAGCACGACTCTCTCATCGTCGTTCCACCGCTGGCCGATTGCTATGGACTCAATGACCTCATCCAGCTTTTCGACCTGTCGGTAGATCTCGGCAGTGCCGATGCGAACGCCGCCAGGGTTCAGGACCGAATCCGAACGACCGTGGATCACGATTCCGCCGGCCGGCGTCAATTCCGCGAAGTCGCCGTGGGCCCAGACGCCTTCAAAGCGGTCGAAATAGGCCGCCTTGTACCTTGCGTTGTCGCCATCATTCCAGAAACCGACCGGGGCAGACGGAAACGGCTTGGTGCAGACCAGCTCGCCCTGCTCGCCGACGAGCGGATTGCCATTGTCATCCCAGATTTCGACGGCCATGCCCAGTCCGCGGCACTGGATCTCGCCGCGACGCACGGGCAAAAGCGGATTGCCGAGCACGAAACAACTGATGATGTCGGTACCCCCTGCGATTGATGATAGCTGCACATCGTCTGCAATCGCGTCGTACACGAAATCGAAGCTCTCCGGAGCGAGGGGCGAACCTGTCGATAGAACGGCACGCAGTGCCGACAGGTCGTAGTGGTCTTTTGGGCGGACACCGGCTTTTTGCAGCGCCGAAATATACTTGGCGCTCGTGCCGAAAACGGTCACGCCCTCGCGCTCCGCCATCTTCCAGAGTCCGTGACCGTCATCGAAAAACGGGGAGCCGTCGAACAACACCAGCGTCGCTCCTGTGGCCAGTCCGCTCGCAAGCCAGTTCCACATCATCCAGCCGCAGGTCGTGAAGTAGAACAGATTGTCCGGCGGGCCCAGATCCGTGTGCAGCGCGTGTTCCTTGAGGTGCTGCAGCAGGGTTCCTCCATGACCATGGACAATGCACTTGGGGACGCCCGTCGTTCCCGAGGAGAACATGATGAACAGCGGGTGATCGAACTCGACGGGCGTGAATTCGAGCGCCGCGCCACGCACGAGGAACTCGTCCCATGACAAGGCGTTGTTCACGGCAGCCGTGTCGGAAGCGCCGGTCGCAAACGGCACGATCACGACGTGCCCGATGCTCGGGATTTTCGCTACGACGTCCGCCACAACGGGCAGCGAATCGAAACGCTTGCCGTTGTAGATATAGCCATTACAGGCGACGAGAACCTTCGGTTCAATCTGTCCGAAACGATCCACCACGCCGTTCGCCCCGAAATCCGGTGAACAGGATGACCAGGTTGCGCCGATGCTCGCGGCAGCCAGCATGGCGACGATCGCCTCCGGGCAGTTCGGCAGGTATCCCGCAACACGATCGCCTTTGGCGACGCCAGCCTCGCGTAATCCGGCGGCGAACTCGCCTACCGCGATGTGCAACTCGTCAAAACTCATTGCGCGACGCGTGCCGTCTTCGCCGCAGAACACGATCGCCGTGCGACGGCCGGTGAATCGAAGCTGATGCTGCGCGTAGTTGAGCGTGCTGCCCGCGAACCAGCCGGCGGTCATGATGCTGTCCGGATCGGACAGCGTATTTACCGCCGGCCTGTCGAAGTACACGTCGCAGAAGTTGCAAAGCGCTTCCCAGAATGACGCCGGTGCTTCGATCGACCATCGATACAGCTCGTCGTAGTTGTCGAAGCCCAGCTGGACCATGAAGCCGTGCATCATGGATGCCCGCGCACGCTCGAGCGCGGGTTGCCAGATTATCGGGTTGTCTGCCACGATTGATCTCGTTCGAAAGGCGAATCCAGTATCCACAAAACGGGGACGGTGTCCATGCGCGCAATAGCCATAACAGAACCCGGTCCGCCGGCGGTTTTGCAGGTTGCCGAAGCGCCGATTCCCGAGCCGGGACCCGAGGATGTATTGATTCGGGTTGCCGCCGCCGGCGTGAACCGCCCGGACTGCCTGCAGCGCCAGGGACTGTATCCCGTGCCTGCCGACGCGAGCCCGTTGCCGGGACTGGAGGTTGCGGGCTCCATACAGGCGACCGGGGACAACGTGACGCGCTGGAAACCCGGCGAAGAGGTGATGGCGCTGACTCACGGTGGCGGTTACGCGGAGTTTTGCGTGGCCAACGAAACCCATTGCCTTGCCAAGCCTGAAAACCTGAGCTTCATCGAATCGGCGGCGATACCCGAGACGTTTTTCACGGTCTGGTACAACGTATTCACGAGGGCCCGCCTGTCGGCCGGCGAGACCCTGCTGGTACATGGCGGCTCGAGCGGCATCGGCACCACGGCGATCCAGCTCGCCCGCGCCCGGGACTGTACGGTCATCACGACTGCAGGTAGCGACGAGAAATGCCGTTTTTGCGAAGACCTCGGCGCCAACCACGCGATCAACTACAACGACCGCGACTGGCAAAAAGACGTCATGGAACTCACCGGAGGGCGCGGCGTTGACGTCGTCCTCGACATGGTCGCGGGGCCGTACGCACAACAAAACCTCGACAGCCTGGCGCGCGACGGCCGCTACGTGATCATTGCATTCCTCAAAGGCGCGAACGCCGACTTGAACCTGCGTGCGATACTGACAAAACGCCTGACCGTGACGGGTTCCACGTTGCGCCCCCAGACAACGGCAGAAAAAGCGGCGATTGCACGCAGTCTCGAATCCGAGGTGCTGCCCCTGCTCCTCGATGGGACAATAAGGCCGGTCATCTACAAGACGTTCAGGCTCGAAGAAGCGGCCGCAGCGCATGAACTGATGGAGACGAGCGCGCACATGGGAAAAATCGTGCTAACCCTTGACGAGGACAACGCATGAAGGGTCTTCTTTTCTGGCTGAAGCTACTGATTTTCGGCGGGCGGCCGGTACCGGACGTCCTGAAACCCGGCCAACCGCTGCCCGACTTCGAGGCTGTAGATGAACGCGGCGACAAGGTAGGAACCGCCGATCTGAGGGGCGCTCCGGCCGCGCTGTTGTTCGTACGCGGCAGCTGGTGTCCGTTCTGCGACCGGCAGGTCAAAAAGCTGACGAAGCACTACCGCGAAATCGTCGACCTCGGCGCGAAGCTCATCCTCGTCACGCCAAAACCTCTCGAAACGACGCGCCGCGTCGCCGAGTTCTTCGAAGTCGACTTCGATTTCTGGCTCGACGAGCAGCTCCACGTCGCGAAGCAACTCGGTCTGCTGCTGGAATCAGGCGTGCCAGGTGATTATGAGAAAGAGTACGGGCCCGACACCGCATGGCCGGCGGCCGTGATCGTGGACGCGGATGGCGTTATTCGTTACGCGAATCTGTCAAAACGGATCTCGGACCGACCGGACCCGCAGGAACTGCTCAGCCAGCTGCGTCGGCTATGATCCTTCTGGCATGTGCATCCGCGATCTCGTTCGTGGGCCTGCCGGTTTCCGCCGCTTCCTCGAATATGCGCGTCAGGCGAGGGCCGATTTTCGCGACGAGTTCCATGACCTCCGCGTCCCCGACGTCACCATAGTATTCGCAGGCAACGTTGATAATGCCCCCGCCGTTGATGACGTAGTCGGGCGCGTACAGGATACCGGCGTCCGCGAGACGCTGTCCGTCCTGCTTTGTGCGAAGCTGGTTGTTGGCGCCCCCCGCAATAATGCTCGCCTTGAGTCTCGGTATCGATTCCTCGTCGAGAATCGCGCCTAGCGCACACGGAGCTACGATATCGACGTCCTGGAACAGGATGTCGTCGAGCCCGGCTGCTTTCGCATCAAACTCCTCGCACACGCGGCCAACGCGCGCCTCGTCGATGTCCGATACGACCAGAGCGGCCCCGGCTTCGTGCAGGTACTTGCACAGGTAGTAGCCGACATGCCCGACCCCCTGCACCGCGACGTTCATTCCGTCTACGCTGTCGCGCCCGTGTTTGAACCGGACGGCGGCTTCGATACCGCGGAATACGCCGAAGGCCGTCTTTGGTGACGGGTCACCGCCAGCTTTGCCACCCTCGGGTGGCAGTCCCGACACGTGACTGGTTTTGCGAGCAATCAGCTGCATGATTTCAGGCGTCATTCCGACGTCTTCGGCCGTGACGTAGTCGCCATTCAGCGAGTCCACGAATTCACCGAAACGTTCATACAGCGCGTCGCTGCCGTCGAAATCCCGCGTTCTGACAATGACCGCCTTGCCGCCTCCGAAACGAAGCCCCGCCATTGCATTCTTGTAGCTCATACCCTGAGACAGGCGTAGTGCATCGTGCACGGCCGCGTCCGCATCGTCGTAGTTCCACAGTCGTGCACCGCCGGCGGCCGGCCCGAGTGCCGTGGAATGTATGGCGATGATGGCGTACAGCCCTGTCCCCGCATCGCGGCAAAAGAGTACTCTCTCGTGGTTATCGAATGCGGAATCGTTGAAAACGGCCATGAGCAGACCCTCGTTGCAGGCGCGCGGATTCTAGCACCGCGCCTCTCAAAACGGTACGCCGACCGCCTTGCAGAGAAACTGCATATACTCGCCACCTGCCTTGAAAGCGGTCTCCACCTTGCGCTGGAATGACGGGCCCAGGGCATCCTCGACGTTCATCTCTTTTACCGCAATGAAGCTCTTGCGCTTGATATCGTCGATGCACGCATGGTCCGCGGAGAACCCGCGCGGTGGCCGTTTCAGGGACTCGCCGCCGAGGGAGAAATGGCGTTTGAATCGACTCGCGCCCACGGTGCGTTTCCACTCCGCCGGACGCGCTGCGATGCGTTCGCGAATCGCTCGTAAGGGGTCAGAGTCGGGACGCCACATACCGACGCCAATGAACACCTGGTCGGGATCGACGTGGACGTAGTATCCCGGCGAGTGCACGTCTTTCGCCCGCTCGTGGCGGAACTGGATGCCGACATTGGTCTTGTACGGCGTCTTGTTTTTCGAGAACCGGGTGTCTCGATAGACACGCATCAACGACCCGCCGACCCGTGTCGGCAGGACAACGAAATGCGGTGCGATTTCGGCGAGCGGCGCCTGCATCGACTGGATGAATCGCAACGCGACGTCGAGCACCTGCTCCTCGTAACGTGATTTGTTTTCCCGGAACCAGTCGCGGTTGTTGTTCGCCGCGAGTTCCTCGAGGAACGCGATCGACGCGGGCTCGAATCCGGCGTAGCGCGACATCAGCAGGTCGCCTCGCCGGCATCGGGGTGGGGGTACATGTCGGACTCGTCTTCGCCCTCGCGCGGCGCGAGGCAAGCAAAGTCCTTCTCCACCAGGATTTTCAGGACATCGCCATCGTCGAGTTGCTGCTCACCGTCGATAGAGACCTGCTCGGTGCTGGCCCACGCGAGGACGGCAGTCTCGGGCAGACGCACGGTAATAACGTTCTCGGAAAAAAACGCCGCCGGGCTGATGCTGGCAGGACTGCTCACGACCTCGTAGCGCAACGCCCGGCCGCCCGGAAACCCGGTGCGGGCGTTGACGAGGCCCTCACGCCTGATCGTATCGACCTCGCCGCGAGTGAGGCGTAGCCGCACGGAATTGTCTCTGATTCGCAGTTTCACGGTACCGTTTTGTTCTTGTTTTCCCAATAATACGACAATACGACAAATGTCGCGCGAGGGAGTGCCTTTGATATCCGACCCCCTGTTCTACGCCGCCGCCATTCCCGCCATCTTCCTGTTCGCCGTCGCCAAGGGTGGTTTTGGCGGCGGCCTCGGCGTCGTGTCGGTGCCCCTGATGGCGCTGGTCATGTCGCCTGTGCAGGCCGCCGGCATCATGCTGCCGATACTGTGCCTTATGGACCTGCTGGCGCTCTGGGCGTTCCGCGGCAAATGGGTCTTGCCCGAGTTGCGCGTCATGTTGCCTGGGGCGCTCGTGGGTATCGGGATCGGCGCCCTGCTGTTCGGTTATATGAGTCCCGAGATCATAAAACTGATCATCGGATTGATCGCCGTGCTCTTCACCGTTCAATTCTGGCTCGGCAAGTGGATTGCCAGCCACTCCGGCACACGTCCGCTTGCGATGTCGTGGGGCGTGCTGGGCGGCAGCGTCGGCGGTTTCACGAGCATGGTCGCTCATGCCGGTGGACCACCCGTCACGATGTACCTGTTGCGTCGCCCGCTCGACCGAACGCGTTTTGTCGCGACGACGACCGTGTTTTTCGCCGTCGTGAACTACGTGAAGCTGGTGCCCTACGGCTGGCTCGGGCAGCTGTCGCCGGACAACCTGTTGTTGTCGCTGATCCTTGCGCCTGTTGCACCGGTTGGCGTCGCCACCGGCGTCTGGCTGCACCGACGGGTGTCAGACCGCTTTTTCTTTGCGGTCGCTTACGTCATGTTGTTCGTCGTCGGCGTGAAGCTGATCCGCGACGGCCTGGTAGGGTTGTAGCGCGATATCCGGTACGCACCGAGAAGGCCGCCCCGTCTGCTCAAGGCGCGACTGGAAGATCCTCAGCGCAGCCTGCGATCGGCGGCAGGCTGAGGACTGAAGCGATAGCCGTATTGGAGTATCTGCCTCGCACGCAGATACGTAGACTAGTCGGCGACGACGTTTTCCGCCTGGGGACCTTTCTGACCCTGAGTCACTTCCATCGTGACCTTCTGGCCTTCCTTCAGGGTCTTGAAGCCTTCCATCTGGATTGCTGTGTGGTGGACGAACACGTCCTGACCGCCTTCGCGCTCGATGAAGCCAAATCCCTTGTCGTCATTAAACCACTTGACGGTGCCTGTAATTCTCTCGCCTGACATATCTACCTCTGAACAAAAACACCTGCGCAGTCGCAGGAACTACCCCGGCCGCGCTGGGTCAGGTTGCAATGATGGTACTCGCATTTGGTACACAATGCCCCAAAATCGTTACAATTTTTTTAACGTACGTGGAAACTTTTTGCGCGCAAATTCGGTTTTTTGGTGCGTTTTCAGGCGATTGCATGACCACGGGCCAGGCGCGCCATTTCGTCTCTCGCGTCAAAAATCCGAACAGATGCGCAGCGGAGGTTTGTGTCGCAATTTCGCAACAGCAGTATTCGGCAAACCTGCTAAGATGCGCCGCCCACCGATTTCGAGCAGCAACAGAATGACCGACAGCAACCCGAACCGTGCCATCGCCCTCTGGCTGCTCGCGTGCTGCGCAATCGTGTTCTGCATGATCGTCCTCGGTGGTGTCACCCGCCTGACCGGTTCCGGCCTTTCAATGACCGACTGGAAACCAATCCTCGGCATCCTGCCACCGCTGGATGAAGCCGACTGGTTGGCGCGATTCGAGATGTACAGGCAGTCGCCCGAGTTCCAGAAAATCAACTCGCACATGAACGTTGAGGATTTCAAGGGCATATTCTGGCTCGAGTATCTGCACCGACTGCTCGGCCGGGCGATCGGCGTGGCGTTTCTTCTGCCGTTCCTGTACTTCCTGGCCCGAGGCCGGATCGCGTTCCGCGCATCGGGCAAATACTGGCTGATGTTCGTGCTCGGCGGTTTGCAGGGGCTGCTCGGCTGGTACATGGTCAAAAGCGGTCTCGCCGACGTCCCGCGAGTGAGCCAGTACCGGCTGACCGCTCACCTTTCGCTTGCACTCGTCGTGCTCGGCTTCATGTTCTGGGTCGCGCTGTCGCTTCTCTACCCGCGATCGGACGCCGCTCGACACCCCTGGTTTGCGCGAACGCTGGCACTCGTCGCGCTCGTCTGTGTGACCATCGTCTCCGGCGGTTTCGTCGCCGGGCTCGACGCCGGACTGGTATTCAACACGTTTCCGAAGATGGGCAGCAACTGGCTACCGCCTGCGATGACGGCGCTTGATCCGTGGTGGAGAAACGCGTTCGAGAACCACGGCATGGTGCAGTTCGATCACAGGTTACTCGCGGTGACGACGCTTGTTGCGATCCTTGCCTACCGTTTCGTCTCCGCGCGTGCGAACCTGCCGCGGCGCGCGTCGCTCGCGAGCAACCTGCTCGCAGGGTTCGCTATTGCTCAGGTCGCACTTGGCGTCTTTACTCTGCTTATGCGCGTTCCCGTGACGCTCGGCGCAGCCCACCAGGCCGTCGCGGTGCTACTATTCCTGACGGCTCTGTACCTGTTACACAGCCTGAGGCAGGCATGAGTAGCACATTCGACAATGACGTATGCTTCGACGCGGATCTGATCGTCCGCTACGGGGGCCGTGGCCCGCGCTACACGTCATATCCCACGGCCCTGCAGTTCAGCGAGTCGTTGACCGTCGACGACTATCTCTCGAAGGCACGGGAGAGCAACAGCAGCGGTATGCCGCTGTCGTTGTACGTGCACATCCCATTCTGTCACTCGCTCTGCTACTACTGCGCCTGCAACAAGATCGTCACGCGTAATGCCGAGCGCGTCGCGACATACATGAAAAACCTGTATCGGGAGTTCGAGCTGCAGTCCGAATTGTTCGATCGCGACCGCGTGGTAGAGCAGCTGCACTTCGGTGGCGGCACGCCAACCTATCTTGATGAGGGTCAGTTGCGCAGCCTCATGGCCAGAATTGATGAATCGTTCACGCTCGATACCAGCGAGCAGCGCGAATTCTCCATCGAGGTCGATCCGCGTACCGTCGATGCCGCAGGTATCGGCCTGCTGCGAGAACTCGGCTTCAACCGTCTCAGCATGGGCGTGCAGGATTTCGAGCCATCTGTGCAACGCGCCGTGAACCGCTTGCAGAATGACGAGGACGTCGCGGCCCTGACAGACGCTGCCCGGGAAGCCGGGTTCGGGTCTGTTTCCTACGACCTCATCTACGGCCTGCCTTTGCAGACCGTCGAGTCCTTTGACAGGACGCTGTCGCGCGTCATCGAGCTGCGTCCCGACCGCCTGGCAGTCTACAACTACGCGCACCTGCCGCAGCGCTTCAAGGGACAGCGTATGATCGACGATGGCGACATACCGCTGCCGGAAACCAAGCTGGAAATCCTGCGTCGTACGATCGAGCGACTGTGTGGCGAGGGCTATGTGTACATCGGCATGGATCATTTCGCGCTGCCCGGAGACGAGCTCGTACAGGCGCGACACGACGGTACGCTGCAGCGGAATTTCCAGGGCTACTCGACACATCGTGAGTGCGACCTCGTCGCAGTGGGCGTCAGCGGAATCGGTCACATCGGCAATATGTATGCGCAGAATTCCCTGACCACGATGGAATACGAGGCCATTCTCGAGAACGACCGGCTGCCGATACGCAAGGGCCTCGTGGTGGACGACGACGATCTGAAACGTGCTGCCGTCATACAGTCGCTGATGTGTTACGACAGCCTCGATTTCGACAAGGCCGGTACGGACCTGGCCGTCGATTTTCGCGAGTACTTCTCGACGGAAATCCGCCGCCTGCAGACGCTGGCAGAAGACGAGCTGATCGTGCTGAGCAACTCAGGCGTGGCAATAACGCCAAAAGGCCGGCTCCTGCTGCGCAGTATCGCGATGGTCTTCGATCGTTACATCGATCAGAAGCAGAACGACAACCGTTTCTCGAAGGCGATCTAGCCTACCGGCGTCAGCCAGTCGAACCTGTCAGGCGCCAGCCCGTACTGAATATCCTGCAGTGCCTTCTTGAGCCTTTCCGCATTCGGCCCCGCCATTCCGTCGCGAACCGCGATGTGTTCACCCTTGTAGACCAGCTCGCCGACGGGCGACAGGCACGCAGCCGTACCCGACAGGGCCGCCTCGAAGGTTGGCACCCATTGCAGCAGCTCCGCCACTGTGAAATCGCGCTCGTTGACCCGGTAGCCAAGCTCGCCTGCAAGTTTCAGGATCGAGTCGCGCGTCATACCGTGCAGAAACGCCGAGCTGAGCGGTTTCGTAATGACCTCGTCATCACTCATCAGCAGGAAATTGGCCGCACCGGTTTCCTGCACGTCACCATTCGGACAGAACAGAACCTGGTCGACGCTATACTGCTCCTTGGCCTCGAGCGTCGGCCCCAGCGCAGCGGCGTAGTTGCCGCCGGTCTTCGTACTGCCGAGTTGTTCGGTCGAACGTGCTTTCGTGTCCTCGATAAGCAGCTTGAGTGGCCTGGCACCCCCGGAAAAATAATCGCCGACCGGTGACACGAGCACATACATCAAGGCCTCGTGCGATGGTGCTGCCGCTGCGCCGATGTTGGGCAAGGTACCGATCAGCGTCGGGCGAATGTACAGCGAACTCGGCGGCGCCGGTACGTCGTCGATCTGGTGAGCAACGATGTCCATGACCATCCCCGCCAGCAGATCGGCGTCGGGAATCGGCAGTCGCATGGACGCGGCACTTTTGCGCATTCGCGCCACGTGATCGTGCAGACGGAATATATGCGCCTGACCGTCATCCCAGCGGTACGCCTTGAAGCCTTCGAAGCACGTGCTCGCATAGTGCAGAACGTGAGCCGCCGGATGCAGCTCGATCGGCGCAAGTGGCTTTATCGCGGGCGGCTCCCAGGCGCCATCCGCATAGCTCGTGACGCAGAAGTTGTCGCAGAACTGTGTGCCGAACTGGCTCATTCCGAATCCGATATGTCGCGCGGCTGGGGGCGTAACTTTGCCGCAAAAGCCATGCCGTGACCAGCGCGATTGTTCAAAAACTTGGGGGAGTGCACGCAGAAATCAACTCACAGGGCACATTGCCCGGATTATGGAAATGATGGGGCTGGTTGCTCTTGAAGTAGTAGGCGTCCCCCGCCTTGAGCACGCGCGATTCATCGCCTACGGTGACCTTCAGGCGACCCTTGAGAACGATTCCGCACTCCTCACCTTCGTGCGTGATTTCGTGACGCCCTGTTCCCGCGCCGGGCTGGTAGCACTCCCGGAGAAACTGTATCTCACGGTCGTGGAGGTTCGCGCCGACCTGTCGGTAGGACACGCCGCCCTCCGCTATCTCTGTGAGCTCGTCCGCGTGGAAGAAAATACGCTCTTTGGGCTCGAACTCGTCGCCGAAAAACTCGGCCAGGCTGATCGGGATTCCATCCAGAACCTTCTTCAACATGCTCACCGTCGGGTTGAGTTTGCCGGCCTCTATCTGCGAAATCGTCGCATTGGCGACGCCGGCCTGGCGCGCCAGCTGGCGCTGCGACATCCCCAGGTGCGTGCGAATCTCGCGAAGCCGGATACCGGTTTCCATCTCCATGATGCGTGCCTCGATGTGTTTAGCTTAATGAACATTTTCGCGGTGCAACCCAATAGAATCAAGAGTTTGTAAATGATCAGCTAACTGATTGTTTAACATCTAGTCGCAGGCGTAAACTGGGCCCTAACCTCGAAAACGAGCGGGAGCCCGAGACCATGAACGCCGTAGCAAGCCACGTTGAAGCTTACTGGATGCCGTTTACCGCGAACCGGGATTTCAAGAAGAATCCCCGCGTCATCAGCAGCGCAAGCGGGCATCACTACACCACGAGCGACGGCCGACAGATATACGACCTTTTCTCCGGCCTGTGGACGACCGGCGCGGGCCATTGTCATCCGAAGATCGTCGAGGCTGTGCAGAAGCAGGTAGCAACGCTCGATTACGCGATCGCTTTCCAGATCGGTCATGACCGGTCGTTCGAACTCGCAGAGCGTGTGACGGGTATGGCGCCTGACGGCTTCAACCATGTCTTCTTCACAAATTCAGGCTCCGAGTCGGTGGACTCGGCGCTGAAAATCGCCCTGGGCTATCACCGCGCTCGCGGTGAGGGCAATCGCACTCGCCTGATCGGCCGCGAGCGCGGCTATCACGGCGTCAACTTCGGTGGCATGTCGGTTGGCGGCATGGTGCCGAATCGCAAGGTCTTCAGCCCCTGCCTGCTGCCGGGTGTCGACCACATCAGAGCGACCTGGAATCCCGAGCACATGGCGTTCAGTCGCGGGCAACCGGAATGGGGCGTGCACCTCGCGGAGGACCTGGAGCGCCTCGCGGCACTGCACGATGGCAGCAACATAGCGGCGGTGATCGTCGAGCCCGTTGCCGGCAGTGCCGGTGTGCTCGTTCCGCCCGTCGGCTACCTCGAGCGGTTGCGTGAGATCTGCGACAGGCACGGCATCCTGCTGATTTTCGACGAGGTCATAACCGCGTTCGGTCGCCTCGGTCGGGCGTTTGCGGCCGATTACTTCGGGGTCAGGCCCGACATCATCACGACGGCCAAGGGCCTGACGAACGGCGTTGTTCCGATGGGCGGGGTGTTCGTGCAGGATCACGTGTACGACGCATTCATGCAGGGCCCGGAGCACATGGTAGAGCTCTTCCATGGGTACACGTACTCCGGGCACCCGGTAGCCGCGGCCGCGGGTATCGCCGCTATGGACGTCTATGATCAGGAGGGGACGTTCGAGCAGGCAGCGGAACTGGCGCAGCCGTTCGAAGAAATCGTCCACTCGTTCGCAGACCACGACAAGGTCATCGACGTTCGCAACCTGGGTCTCATGGGCGCAATCGAACTGGCGCCGCGCGAGGGTGCGCCCGGCGCGCGGGGCCTCGAGATCCACAAGAAAGCGTTCTGGGAAGAGGACCTGATGCTGCGAAACGGCATGGACACGATCCAGCTGTCGCCATTCCTGAACTCCAGGACCGGAGACTGGGAGAAGGCCTTCGATGCCGTCAGGCGCCTGATCGACTGGGTTGAATAAGCGGAACGGGAGTCGCACATGATTGTTGGCCACCTGATTAGCGGCGAGGCCGTCGCAGACGACAACCGCCCGCAGCCGGTTTTCAACCCGGCGACTGGCGAGCTCACGAGGCGGGTTGCGATGGCGTCGCGCGCGACTGTCGAAGGCGCCATTGCGGCGGCCGAAGCTGCGTTTCCCGCCTGGCGGAACACGCCCCCTGCCCGCCGCGCACGTATCATGTTCGACTTCAAATCGCTGCTGGAGAAGCGTGCCGACGAGATCGTTGCGTTGATTACCGAAGAGCACGGCAAAGTGCTCGATGACGCGATGGGCGAGTTCCAGCGGGGTATCGAGGTCGTCGACTACGCCTGCGGCATTGCCGAACTGCTCAAGGGCGAGTACACGAAGAATGTGGGGCCGGCAATCGATAGCTGGTCCGAGTTCCAGCCGTTGGGGGTCGTTGCCGGGATCACCCCGTTCAACTTCCCCGCGATGGTGCCAATGTGGATGTTCCCGATGGCGATCGCTTCCGGGAACACATTCATCCTCAAGCCGTCGGAGAAAGATCCTTCAGCACCATTGCTGATTGCGGAATTGCTGCATGAAGCCGGCCTTCCTGCGGGCGTCTACAACGTCGTGAACGGCGACAAGGAAGCCGTCGATACGCTGTTGACCGAGCCACGCGTGCAGGCCGTCAGCTTCGTCGGCAGCACGCCCGTCGCCGAGTACATCTACTCGACCGGCACGGCCAACGGTAAACGCGTGCAGGCGCTCGGTGGTGCGAAAAACCACGCCGTCATCATGCCCGACGCGGATATCGACAACGCCGTGAGCGCCCTCATGGGCGCCGCGTACGGTTCCTGCGGCGAACGGTGCATGGCGATATCCGTGGCGCTCTGCGTCGGCGACGATACCGCCGACGAGGTAGTCGACAAACTGAAAGCCAGGCTTGCCGAACTCCGTGTCGGCAATGGTGCAGACACGAGCAACAACATGGGACCACTCGTTACCCGGGACCACCTCGAAAAAGTGAAGGGCTACGTTGATCTCGGTGTCGAGGAAGGCGCGGACCTGGTCGTTGACGGAAGAGACCTCGTTGTAGACGGACACGAAAACGGGTTCTTCCTCGGCGGTTGCCTGTTCGACCGCGTTACCGCAGCCATGCGGATCTACCAGGAGGAGATCTTCGGGCCCGTGCTGTGCGTCGTACGCGCCGAGTCCGAAGAACAGGCCATGGAGCTCATCGACAATCACGAGTATGGCAACGGCACCTGCATTTTCACGCGCGACGGTGAAGCGGCGCGTTACTTCGCCGACAACATCGAGGTCGGAATGGTGGGTATCAACGTGCCACTCCCGGTGCCCGTGGCGTACCACAGCTTTGGCGGCTGGAAACGTTCCCTCTTTGGTGACCTGTTTGCCTATGGACCCGACAGCGTACGCTTTTACACACGGCGCAAGACGGTTACACAACGCTGGCCATCGGGCGGCGTACGAGAAACCGCTCAGTTCTCCTTCCCGACTAACGATTAGACTGTAATCGATGCGCGATCGGGGTTGACCGTCGCAATCCCTTCGGCCCCAGAACCGAATTCGAGAATTCCGATTCGGGTCAGGATTGATCGAGCTCGCGCAACCACTTCATCATGATCTCCGCGGCCTCCTGCCAGGCCGGCGTACCATCGCGAAAAGCGTATGCATCCTCAATCGTGGCATAGCGATTGTCACTGTGGCCGATACTCGGTCGCTCGACAAAAGTCGCGGAACCAGGACGCAGTCGATTCACAGTGTCGACAATCAGCTTGTGGCCGTGGCGCGTCTCGAACTGATCGAACGCATTGAAGATCACAAGCACTGGTGCATCAATTTTCGCCCACGCAGCCAGAAAATTGTGCTTCGCGGCCTGCTGGTGCCAGGAATAGGGTCGGCCGTACTGGTCCGTCGCGCCCATGCCGAGCGTGTCTTTTCGAATCCTCGCCATCTCCGCATTGTCCTGGGCTACGTCGTCGGGATGCCGGTCCTTGACAAGGTACTCGTACTGAAATCTTGCCCGCAGCAGTATCTCGCTGTGGATATCGGCCGGCGCAACATCGTCCGGTCGCCGCTCGAGGTAGATTCGCTCAAAGTTGAACATGCGTTCGTAGTAAGTGATCGCTCCGCCGCCTTGCACCATGATGCCGGCGATGTCGAATCCTTTGTCTTGCAACTGCCGGGCAACCAGTGGCGCCGTCGTCGACCCCAGGCTGGAGCCATACACATAAATCCGGTTCGCGTCGATGCGCGGGTCTTCCAGCAATTGCGAGAAGGCATCGACATAGTGAGCCACCTCCGTGTTGTAGTCGAGGTCCTCACACGCCGGGCCAGATCCGTCCAGTGCCGTACGCTCGACCCGAATCATCGCAAGACCTGAATCCCTCGCCAGCGCGGCGAGCAACTCGCGAGAGTTCGAGCCCTCTCGGTACTCCAAAGAGCCGCAGGAGACCCACTGGGTGAACAATATGGGATGTCTTGGTGAAGTATCGCCGTCGGGCAGGGAGATGATCGACGGCAGGCGTGAGCTATCGGCGACTTCAACCTCAATGTAGTGCGAGGAGACGCCCGGTATCGACTCGGTGGCGTGTGCACTCGGGGCGAAAGCAAGCAGTATGAAAGAGCAGACTATCAGGCGCATGGCAGGCCTCCATCATTTGGCAGAAGGCAAAAAGACTAGCTGCATGCGATAACTGCAATCTTGCAGGATTCTCGATGAATTCTTGCCGATTCGTGAATCGGCACGATTTAGTGCGCGTTCGACGCACCATTTAGCGTCCTGCGCCGGTAATCCGTCGGAGTCATGCCGACGCGCGTTTTGAAAGCCCGATTGAATGCGCCGATGGAGCCATAGCCCACTTTCATCGCAACAGACAGCACCGACTGCCTGGCCTGTTCGGGACGGGCCAGTTCATTGCAGGCTTCGCGGATGCGCCACTCGTGCAGGAAATCGTTGAAATTTCGGTGCCCCATGCCGTGGTTGATCACCCGCCGTAATACGTGTTCCCCGGTGCCGAGTTGCCTGGCCAGTTTGCCGACGGTAAGGCCTTGCTGCAGGTAGATCCGGTCGTTCATTAGCGACTGTTCGAGCCGAGCCAATACGGCGGCTTCCGCGCGGCTCAGCGCGACCTTCGGGACGGTACGCGCCGGATCGATCCAGCTCTCACTGCGCAACTGCAGCAGGAACCATGCGGCGACAATGCAACCAACGAAAACCACCGACATGTTGGCCCACGCTGCCAGAATCGGTGTGGACGTTTCGAGCAGCAGGTTGAACGATTGCACGCCGAGAGTACCCGTGAGATATACACCAGTGACAAGCATGAAACCCAATCTGAGGCGCCGCCGCCGCTCGACGAGATCGACAGTCAAATCGCGCCTGGCCTCGTATAGCCCTGCTAGAACGAACATCAGAAGTACGGCGTCAAAGCCAAATCCGACGAACGTTTCCCATCCGGCTGCATGACCCGCACGGTATTGCGGGAGGAAAACCAGCTGCTGCCAGGTTCCGGCAATCGCGACGGTGCTGGCGATCACGATGTGTCCAGATCTGAGCCTTGCCCGGTCATTGAACAACGCCCTGGCGAAGAGCCAGAACCATACTGCCTTGGTGACGCACAGCGCGGTAAGTGGATAGACCCAGGGGCCAAGTGCTGCCGTCGAACCGTGCCTGGAAGTCACGAAGAATGCTGCTACTGCGAGACAAAAGAGTGCGCCCGGAGGTCCCGCCGGACGTCGCCGCCCGGTCGCCAGGAGTAATACCGCCAGCAATCCCGCGGCTGTAACGGCCAGAGTGCGAAAGACGATATCGAGGCTTTCAGGCATATCAAAAAGTATGGAGTAGCAGTTTGCTCGAGAGTTCACTGAAGATCAGAAAGTCGTCCTCCTCCCGCATGAGAGACCAAACGGCGGCCGCTGACCCGAGTCTGCCTGTTGGGCGACCGATCGCATTGCGTCAGTAGGCGTCATCCTACCTGCAAACACGCTGGTGGCCTCTCTCAACCGTAAGCGACCTTCGAATTGTCTTGTAGGAGCCCGCCATGCGGGCGATCTTTGTGTCGGCTATCGGCCAGAAGCGGACTGGCAACTCACTCGATGACCTCATCAAGTATCGCCAGATCAGACTGAATTGCATCTCGCCAAAACGAAAAATCTTCATCATCCGGAGCGAGCAATTGGCGATACCTTATAAGGTCTTCTTCTCGAGATAGCCAAACTCGCCGAGCTCCTGGGTTCTGGTGCAAAAACGCCGCCCAGTCGCGTCTTATCAGGTCTGCGATGTCAGATCGCCCCAGCCGACCGGCATGCGATTCCGCCACCACCCAGCGCGTGTTTATGACGGATATCATCTCACTGTAAACGGCCGACTCCGAAGCATCCAATTCTTCGCCGGCATTCCCCTTAACCCAGACTTCGGAATTCGAGGCAACAAGATCAGCCGTATCCACCATGATTCCGACCATTGTCGTGTCAAGTTCCATATAGGCAACGTCGTTGGTCTGCTTCATTTGTAGTCCCACAAATATCAACGAAAGCACAACCGCCAGGATTCCGACGAATTCGGCAACGCTCCTCCAGCCTCGATTGCTCGTCATACTTGTGTCACTCGAGATTCAGCACCCAGCGGTTCCACGAACGGTACCGATGTCCGCTTTGGACCAGACGCCGCCATTCTACATCGAAACGCCTGGATGGCCGCTCACGGCCAAAAAAGCGGTCATTCGGAACGTCGGGAATGCGTCAATAGTCTCCGTTAATCAAACGGTCAACAACGTCATCCATCGTCTATATATTGAGGTGCGCATTATCTGGCGCGGTACCGCGCCGATAGAATTCAAAGAGACAGTGATCATCTCCGTTGGCGATGGTGCAGAATCTGCGGAACTCGCAATCCACGTCTTTTTCGATTGCAGCGAACCCTGCGACATCATGATCACACCCGAATCGTCCCAGCTCCGGCACGTTCAGCTCATTGAACAACTCAACGTTCGCGCATGTGGTCACTTCTATCGTCAACTTATCGGGGTCGTCCTCGTAGCTTTCCATCAACCACGTGCCATCTTTGGTGGTCCTTTCAAAAAGAGCAATGTTCATCTTCTTGAAATTCTCGAAAACGTCTCCCTCACACCTTTTTAGTTCAGGCACCTGATAAAGGAGCGGCACAGAAGTCAGGGCTGTTTTGTAGATCACCTCGTTTTTCAGGAATTCATATGCTTCATTTCTTCCCAAGCGCTTCGCCAAAGCCAGGAATATTCCCGATAGAGCAAACAACTGTTTTTCGACGATCTTGCCCATTGCCGCTGCCCGCCGTCTCGTTTCGGGAAAGTCCCTTCTCAGGCGTCGCCGGATCGAGTAGGTGTCAAGGAGCACGCCCAACGCTCCCAAAAACCCGAACTGCTTCCGAAGCGCCGTCCACAAGATCCTGAATTGCGTTTTGACCGCTTCTTTCGGCATCTCAAGAGATGCACCGTACTTCTCCAGATCCTCAACTCGCATAACGGTATTCATGCCAACTCTCCACTTTGGTCTGGCTCCGGCAGCGCGGCGATCGTGGGGTCCTTCGTCGCGTCGCAGAAGGCGCGGCGGAGGAAGCGAGGGCCCGTGGCTCTGCGTCTCCAGCTTTCGGTGAATCTGCCTTTGTCAGGGTGATAATGCCGACGCTGAAAGAGTGGTCAATTCTGGGATTTACTGACGTCCGCTGAGCGTCAGAAGCAGACG
>JAAUXY010126929.1_pt1 | contig 20980 bp, 15 predicted proteins | sample 7278121 | NCBI WGS metagenome assembly JAAUXY01 (sample SAMN14350117, study PRJNA611818) | marine sediment metagenome | isolation source: surface marine sediment (1.8m) | place: French Polynesia: Moorea | collected 2018-08 | reverse complement strand
CACCGGCAAGACCAACAGCCGCTACATTTATTATAAGGAAATGCAGCGCCCGCCCGTGGGCTGATCCGCGCGAATGTAAAATCTGCAGTCGCAGAAGCGCCTTGTTGGTGGCGCCGGTGAAAACTGTGAATTCTGCCGCTACAAAGTTGCGCTGATCGGCTTCAATTAGGCACCCGCAAGACCCGTTTGAAGTGTGACGCCTGTCACGCTGTTCGCCTTGGCTGAGCTGTTAAGGTCAACCTATCGGCCTGATTTTTAAGAACTTTATGCGTTGGCCCGAATGGAAATGGGTGGTGTGTGTAACCTTGCTGGTTGCCGCTGGGTGGCAGATGGCCGCTCACGCAGCGCAGCGGCCCATGTATTTCCGGCATCTAACGCTGCAGGATGGACTTTCCCAGGCCACCATCATGGCCGTCCATCAGGACACCCAGGGATTCATCTGGCTCGGCAGCCAGAACGGACTCAATCGTTACGATGGCTACGACATCGTTCGCTACCATCGGGACCGCAATGATCCACACGCGTTGGCCAGCGACTTCATCTGGCAGATAGCGGAAGACGACAACACCGACCTGTGGTTTGCAACCATGGACGGCGGCGTCGCACGCTGGACGCGGGCTACGGATCGGTTCCAGAACTATCGGCACGATCCACAAGATGCAAGCACGCTTGCAAGCGACGCGGTCCGCACGCTCACGGTCGCCCGCGATGGCATGATCTGGGTGGGCCTGTCTGAGCACGGTGTCAACGTGCTCAATCCCGTAGACGGGACCGTTGAGCGCTTTGCCCACGATCCGGATGACCCTGCCAGTCTGTCGTCCAACGCTGTGTTCGAGGTACATCAGGATAAAGCGGGTTCGATATGGGTTGCGACGGATGGTGGCCTCAACCTCTTTAATCCGCGCAGCCGAAGCTTCGTCCGGTACGAACACGACCCCGACGACGAAAGCTCCATCTCCAGCAACGCCGTTCGCACGGTCTATGAAGACAAGGAAGGTGGTCTCTGGATTGGGACGATGGATGCGGGACTGAACCGCCTCAATCGCCTGAGCGGGCGTTTTACCCGCTATGCCACCTCCGACGATCCGACCTCTCTCTCGCATCCGTATGTGCGCGTCATTTTCGAGGACGACGCGAAACGACTCTGGGTCGGTACTGCTGACGGCTTGAATCTCTTTGATCGGCAACGCCAGACGTTTCAGCGGTTCTACAACGATCAGTCGCCGCAGGGATTGAGCCACAGCTACATCATGGCGATCTATCAAGACCGCGGCGGTCTGCTCTGGGTAGGGACACGCTCGAGCGGCGTCAACATCTGGAATCCGCGCAGCTGGTCGCTCGGTCACTACACAGCCGACTGGATGCAGGACAACAACGTCACGGCCTTTGCCACCCGCGGGGAGCGTCTGTGGGTGGGCACGTTCAATCAGGGTCTCATGTACCTCGAAAACGGTTTGGAGAAAGCCAATTACCGGGCGTCGCAGCTTGGCGTTGACCGGGTCATGTCGCTCCTGCTCGACCGTCAAGACCGGCTGTGGATAGGCACGATGGACGGCGGCCTGAGCCGGCTCGATGTAACCACTGAGGACATCGTCAGCTTTCACCCGGATCCGGACAATCCGGCTTCGCTCAGCGCCAACGACGTCATGAGCCTCCTCGAGGACCGTAAAGGCCGCATCTGGATTGGCACGTACGGCGGCGGCCTCAACCGCTATGACGAAGAAACGAATGGATTTCACGAGTTCGGGCCGGAGCATGGTCTCAGTGGGTCGCGCGCGACATCGCTCGCCGAAGATCTCGACGGGTATCTCTGGGTAGGCACCGACGAGGGCTTGAATCGGCTCGATCCCGAGACGGGAGAGATTCTGCAGTTCCTCTCGGACCCGCAGGTCGACAACAGTTTGAGCTCAAACACCGTTTATGCGCTGCACGTCGACAGCGGCGGCACGCTGTGGGTTGGCACGGCGGGCGGCGGTTTGAACCGCGCGGTTTTCGACGGCAGAGGGAACGTCAGCTTCGCACGCATTTCGCAGGCTGAAGGCCTGCCCAGTAACGTGATCTACGGCATCCGCTCGGATCTGCAGGGCCGCCTGTGGCTGTCGACCAACAACGGACTTGCGCGGCTGGATCCCAGCAATGGCCGTATCAAGCGCTTTCACAAAGAACACGGTCTACAGGACGAAGAATTCAATTTTGGCGCCCATCATACCAGCGAGTGGGGGGTGCTCTATTTTGGCGGGGCGGAGGGTTTCAACGCGATTGTGCCGTCGCGCCTGGAAGAGAACGACCACGTTCCGAAAATGGTGTTGACGAGCCTGTTAACGATGAATAAGGAGGCGGAAACGCCCGTGCCGTTTGCCGCGCTCGAACGCTATGACGCAGCGCACGACGCCAACGCCCTGACTTTCGAATTCGCTGCGCTCGACTTCACCGCTCCGTCTCAGAACCGGTATTCCTACACGCTCGAAGGATTCGATACCGCCTGGACGACACCAAGTCCCGTGCGGCGGGCTTCGTATACCAACCTCGACGCAGGCGAGTACGTCTTTCGCGTCAAGGCGGCCAACAGTGACGGCGTCTGGAACGACATCGGGCTGGCCCTGCCGGTGACGGTCGCGCCGGCCCCATGGCAGACGAACTGGGCTTACGCCGGCTACGTTCTGATTGCGCTCGTGCTCAGCACGCTTGCGCTGCGCGCACAGTTTCTGAAAAGGCGCCGTGAGCTCAGCTACAGGCGTCAGCTGTACAAGCTTGCCTATTTCGACAATTTGACGGGTATCGGCAACAGACAGCTCTTCATGAACAACCTCAAGAACACGCTCCGGCGGATGGGCCCGCAGGGCACCAAGCTGGCGGTGATGTATCTCGATCTCGACGAGTTCAAACGCATCAACGACGCGCTCGGTCACCGTGCCGGGGACGCCGTCTTGAAGCTGGTTGCCAAGCGGCTGCAGGCGGTGATGGAGAAAGCCGGCCGGGCATACCCGAACCTCACCTTCGATCTCGCGCGTCTTGGCGGCGATGAGTTTGTCATCGTCGTGGGTGGCTTCAAGGACGAGAAGGTCGTTGAACAAATCGCTCAACGCACCTTGGAATTTCTTGCCAAGCCCCTCAATTACAACCGCTACGAGCTGGTCATCACGCCGAGCGTGGGGATATCTGTTTATCCCGACGATGGCGCAAGCATGCAATCGCTGATGAAAAACGCCGATACGGCGTTGCATGACGCAAAAAGCACCGGACGTAACGAGTACAAGTTCTACTCACGCGTGATGAACGCGCGCGGCCTCGAGGATCTTGCGCTGGAAGGCGAGTTGCGCAAGGCGCTCGAAAATGACGCGCTGCACATGGTTTACCAGCCCAAGGTCGACATGAGGTCAGGCATGACGGTGGGCGCCGAAGCGTTGATTCGCTGGGAACATCCGGAGAAAGGCCCAATCTCTCCGGAGGTCTTCATTCGTCTTGCCGAGCGGCGCGGGCTGATTCTCGACATCGACCAATGGGTAGTGAATCAGGTCATTTCGCAGGTGGGATCCTGGCTGCGCGATGGCGTGGACATGGTGCCCGTGGCTTTGAATCTCTCGGGCAGGGAATTTGTCGACAAAGGTCTGGTCTGGTCGCTCAGCAAGGTTGCCGATGAAGCCGGCGTGCCGACGGGACTGATCGAGATCGAGATCACGGAAAGCGTGCTCGCAAGCGACGCGGAAGCGGCAAAGACCACGGTGTCGAAGCTGCGCTCCATGGGCTTCGGCGTTGCCATCGACGATTTCGGCACGGGCTACTCGTCACTGAGTTATCTGAAGAACTTCGCCGTCTCGTCGCTCAAGATCGACCGCTCGTTTGTCAAAGACATCTGCGAGGACGCCGACGATCGAGCGATCTGTGCGGCAATTGTTGCCATGGCCAAGGGCCTGGGCATCAAATCCGTTGCGGAAGGCGTGGAGACGCGGGAGCAGCTCGATCTTCTCTGTGAGCAGGGCTGCGACTATGCGCAGGGATACTATTTCCACAAGCCGCTGGCAGCGGATGAGTTCCAGGCGCTGCTCGAAAGCCGCAGGCGCGTACAGCCGATCACTCCCACCAGCGTAAAAATCGAATCCGTCTGATACGACGTCGCGCGCACGCGCGTTTCTCACCGCCGGTCGTAGGCGATGTGCAGGTGCGGCAGGTTGCGGAGAATGAAGCTTGGCTCAGCCTGCGGCACGGGTGCGCCCTCCGCCAGTCGTATGTTCTGCATCCGCTCGAGCAGGGCGGGAAAACCCAGGTTCAGCTCCTGGCGCGCCAGCGGTGCGCCGATGCAGTGATGCACCCCGGACCCGAAAGCCAGCTGCATGCCTGCCTTTTCCCGGTGAATGTCGACCTCGTCGGGATTAGGGAACTGGCGCTCGTCGCGGTTCGCAGCGCCGTAGCGCAGCATGATGAAATCACCGGCCTTGAGCGGATAGCCGCCGAGCTCGGTATCGCGGGTTACCAGCCGCGGCAGACCCTGGACCGGCGCTTCAATGCGCAGCGCCTCCTCGACGAACGTTTTGATGAGCTTCTCGTTGCCGCGCAGCTCGTCCTGCAGATGGGGATTCTTACAGAGGAGCAGCATGCCCCAGCCGAAGGTGCTGGTTGTCGTTTCGTGCCCGGCAACCAGAAACTGATTGAGGATCGACAAGGCTTCGCCGTGGGTGAGATGCCGGTCCTCTTCCTCGAGCTTGCTCGTGGCGAGGATGGTAATCATGTCGTTCTGCGGATCTTCACGCCGTGCCTCGATCAGCCGGACCAGGAGCTTCTGCAGATCGAGGCCCAGCTGCGCGCGACGCAGCATCTCGTCCGGCGGCAATGGCGTCAGACGCAGGCCCGCGGCGGCGGCGGTAGCTGCGTCCTCGAAAAACGCACGATCTTCCTCGGGAATCCCCAGCCGGTCGCCAATGATGCGCAGCGGCACGGGGAACGCGAATCCTTCCATGAAATCGGACTCGCCCGATGCGACGTAGCGGTCAGCTGCCGCGTCAATGACGGCTTTAACCTGATCCTGACTTTTCTTGATTTCGCTGCCGGTGAAGAGCTGGCTGACCAGAGAGCGGTATTTCGTGTGCTCGGGCTCATCCAGGGTCAGCATGGTCGGGGGAATCGCAATCATTTCCTGCTCGATCGCAGCGAGCTTTTCCTTGAGGTCATCCGGCGCCGACTGCAGAACGATTTCACGTCCGGCGTTCAGAAAGCCGTCGTACTTGCTCGAATACGTTGCCGTGTCTTTGATGGCTTCCCGCACCAGGTCGTAGCGCGTGACCACGTGTAGATTGAGTTCCTTGGCGTGAAAGACCGGCGCTTCGTCGCGCAGGCGCGCGTAGGCCTCGTAGGGGTCGATGAGGGTGTCGATGGCAAAAATCTGCACGTCCTCTAGGGATGTAGTGTTCACGGTCAGTCCTCCGGAGCGATGCCGCATTATCACGAAAAAATGGAACACGGTCCAATTTGCTTTGGCCGCGTGAGGTTCGGCGTAACCCGGGCCGAAAAGTCGAAGCACTGATCGCGGCAAGCAGAGCGGCCTCTGCTGGTCCGGCTCAGGGGGCGGTCGGGGCTGACTTGTCTGCTTCAGCGTCGTCATCGTCGCTCGCAAGCGCCAGCAGGGTCAGCAGGATCCGCTGAAATGCCTCCGGTGACATCACCTCGTCCTCGTCACCGACTTCCAGCCCGTCTATCCCGGCCAGCTGCTCCACCCTGATCTGCCCGTCTTTCAACATCGAGTGGACAACGTGATCGTAGTCGGCATTGAGCTGCTCTGTAAAAGAATCCCGCTTCAGCTCCGCGGCAATGACCCGCAGCTCACCGATGTCGCGCTTGCTCAGCGCGTTGGTCATGGCGGCCAGCTCCACCAGATCCGAACCGAGCACGGCGTCGACGTGGTGCATGTACTCTTTCAGCAGTTTGCGATAACCCATTGCGTTAAGTCGCAGGCGTGGTTGAGGTCAGGAAAGCTAACGACGGTATTTGACATTTTCGTGACAAAGCTACTCACGATTCTGAATTCGCTCCGACCCGCCTGCAATCAGCCTGATGATCTGTGTACGTAACGCTGTCATTCAAATGTCACATAAACGCAATATTTCATTCATACCCCGGTTCTAGAGTGCGCGCCAAATCAGACCAACTGGGGGTAATTCGTGGAGATCTCAAACGTAGCCGGGGCGCTCGTCCTGACTGCCATGGCAGCTTTCTTGGCGGGCTGTGGCGGCAGCTCGAGCAACGCTTCGCCGGGATCCGTCGTCGTTGAAGTGCCGGTCGCCGGTCCGGGCGGCGGCGGCGGGGGTGGAGGTGGTGGCGGCGGAGCGCCTCCTCCGTCAGGTGGCGTGCCCGTTGCCAGCGTCATTCCCGCTGCGCTCAACGCTGTAATCACCAATTCCGGGAACACCTCCAATGCCGCGTTTGGCAGCAAGCCGATCTTCACCATCGACGTTTCCGCTCTGACTAATGGTGAGCTCGACCCTGCGGGTCTGGTGATCGGTAACGACAGCATCTTCCAGATCAGCGGCGGCGCCCTGCGCATTTCGCCACCGGCGGGTACGCCGGCCCCTGCGTCTGGCGATGGCAAAGACGTTGGCCTGGACGACGGCTCAGGTAACGCGAGCGCGGCCCAGCTGCCGGACTGTCAGTTCGAGCTGGCTCCCGGCGCGGTTGTCGTGGGAGAAACCGCGGAGGACTTCCTCGTCATCAAGCAGGACTGCGCAATCATCGCGGACGGCACGGACAGCACCGCTGATGCGGGTTTTCAGCCGATCGTCTTCACCGCGCTTGCCGAAGTGAACGGCACGGTGGAGGACGATGACCGCGGCCTCTGGGGCGGGCTCGTCATCAACGGCACCGCGCCGATCAACGACTGCCCGGAAGGGGTTGAAGGCGGCACCGCCGAATGTGTCAAGGAAGGTGAAGCCAACTCCGGCACCTTCGGTGGCGACGATCCGAACGACCACTCTGGGATTCTCCGTTACGTCAGTGTTCGCTACGCGGGTTCTTTCGTCGACACGGAAAACCAGCTGAACGGTATCGCCTTCCAGGGCGTGGGCAATGAGACCGAAATCGAGTATGTGCAGGTTCATAACAACCTGGACGACGGCATTGAATTTTTTGGCGGCACCGCCAATGCCAGATACGTGGTATTGACCGGTAACGCCGACGATTCTCTCGATTGGACTGACGGCTGGAACGGCAGCATCCAGTACCTGTACATCGAGCAGACCAATTCAGCAGACCACGCCATCGAAGCGGACAACCGCGAAGGCGATGAGGACCTCTTGCCGCGCTCCGATCCGAAGATCGCCAACATGACGGTCCTCGGCAAGAGCGACGAGCGCGCGCTTCGTATTCGCCGTGGCACGGGCCTGACGCTTTCCAACAGCTTCGTCGACGGTTCCGAAAGCTGCGTGCGCGTTGACGGTCGATCGCGCGATTTTCTAGGCGGCGGCACGCTGGAGACCGACGGTGACGTCGTCTTCCAGGGTGTGAGCCTGGCCTGCGCCAACGTGACCGACAGCGACGACGACGGTGCGGTGGCTGCATACCTTGCCGGCGCAACCAATGTGTCTACGACCGGCGACAGCGTCGATCCAATTGCCATCGGCGATTCATTCTTTGACGATACCGACTATATCGGCGCCTTCGGCGCTACCGATTGGACCGACGGCTGGACTCTGTCAGGTTCTGTCAGCGCTCCGGCGCAGCCGGACTTCGGCTGTCCGGACGGCACGATTACGAGTGCCGAGGTCATCGACGGTCAGCGCGTCTGTCAGCTTTCGGGCACGATCACGTCAGATCTTCTGCTGACGGCGAACAACCTGTACCAGCTGATTGGTAAAGTTCAGGTTGGTAACGACAATGCCGATACCGCATCGCTGACGCTGCAGGCAGGCACCACGGTGTTTGGTACCTCGCCCGATACGTTCATCCAGATTTCCCGCGGTTCACAGATTTTCGCCAACGGTACGCGCACCGCGCCCGTCGTGTTCACGGCGGACGAGGATGTGCGCGGTCTTGTCGACGTGGACACGGATCGTGGCCTATGGGGCGGACTGGTCATCAACGGCAACGCGCCGATCAACGACTGTCCGGAGGGACAGACTGGTGGCACCGCGGGCTGTACCAAAGAGGGTGAAGCCAACTCAGGCACCTTCGGCGGCGACCAGCCGAATGAAAGCAGCGGTGTCTTGAACTACCTGTCCGTACGGTACGCAGGTTCGTTTGTCGACACGGAAAACCAGCTGAACGGCATCGCCTTTCAGGGCGTTGGTGACGGCACCGAAGTCGACTTCGTACAGGTTCACAACAATCTGGACGACGGTATTGAGTTCTTCGGCGGCACGGTCAATGCCTCTCATGTCGTTCTGACCGGTAACGCCGACGACAGCCTCGACTGGACCGACGGCTGGGTGGGCAGCATTCAGTACCTCATTATCGAGCAGGCGAGTGACTCCGCGGATAACGGTATCGAAGCCGACAACCGCGAAGGTAACGAGACCGCAGAACCGCGCTCATTGCCCAAGATCAGCAACATGACCCTCACCGGCATTGCCGGAGAGCGAGCCATCCGCCTGCGCCGCGGTACCGGCCTCGAGCTCTTCAACTCTGTTGTGCAGGGGTCCGATAACTGCCTGCGCGTGCAGGGTGACTCGCTCAACCAGCTGGGTACCGGTATCCGGTTCGGCGGCGTGAGCTTCAACTGCGCGACGGTTGTGGAAGGTGACGACGTTCCCGCCATTCAGGCAGAGCTCGATGCCAGCGAAAGCATTGCTGAAGACGGCTCTCTGCCGGCAGCGGTAGACGTAACCGACAACGCCTTCTTCGACGATGTCGCCTACGTTGGCGCCATCCAGAGCGAAGCGGACGATTGGTCTCTGGGCTGGACGGTTGGCATGCCAAGCGCATCGGTCGACTATCCCTGCCCTGCGGGCACCTCCGAGGTGACCTCTCTCGACGGTACCACGCGCACCTGTTCGCTCGCTGGCACCTACACCTCCGACCTGGTGCTGGCACGCAATAACCTCTACGTGCTCGACGGTCGGGTTGCAATCGGTGGCGACAACGTCGACCCGGCCGCAATCTCCATCGAGTCCGGCACGCGCATCGTCGGTGACGATCCGGAAGACTTCATGCTGATCTCCCGCGGCTCGCAGATCTGGGCAAACGGCACGCAGAACGCGCCGATTACGTTCACCGCATCTGACGACATTCTCGGCAACATTGCCGATCCGGCGACGACCCGCGGTCTATGGGGTGGCCTGGTCATCAACGGCAACGCGCCGATCAACGACTGTCCGGAAGGAGAGACGGGTGGCACGGCTGCATGTACCAAAGAAGGCGAAGCCAACTCCGGCACCTTCGGCGGCGATCAACCGAACGACAACAGCGGCCGCCTGCACTACGTGGTCGTCAAGTTCGCCGGCTCCTTCGTCGACACCGAGAATCAGCTGAACGGTATTGCCTTCCAGGGTGTGGGTGATGCTACGGAGGTCGACTTCATAGAGGTGTACAACAACCTCGACGACGGCATTGAGTTCTTCGGCGGCACGGTCAACGCCTCTCACGTGGTTCTCGTGGGTAACGCTGACGACAGCCTCGACTGGACCGACGGCTGGACCGGCACAATGCAGTTTGTGCACATCCAGCAGAGCAGCGATTCCGCGGACAACGGCATCGAAGCCGACAATCGCGAAGGTGACGAGCTGGTGACGCCGGTCTCCGAGCCCACCATCGCGAACATGACCATTCTTGGTGTGGCGGGCGAACGTGGTATCCGCCTGCGTCGTGGCACGGGCCTGCAGCTCTACAACTCTGAAGTCTCCGGCAGTGACAACTGTCTGCGTATTCAGGGTGAGTCGCTCAACCTGCTGGGCACGGGGATCACCCTCAGCGGCGTATCGCTCGACTGTGCGACGGTCAACGAAGGCGACGATGTCCCGGCGGTACAGGCTTTCCTCGATGGATCAACCAACGTGACCCAGGACGGATCGGCTCCAGTGCCGGTGACGCTGCCTGCCGGCCTCGACGACAGCGGCAGCGACGTAGTCGGCTCTGACGTCGACGACTGGGGTGACGACTGGACAGTTGGCCTGAACTAACCGTTTCGTTCAAGGGACGCCGGGCAGCTTACGGATGAGTTGCCTGGCGTCGTCTCTTCAAGCTCAAGCTCGAGTACCAGGTGTACCTATGAAAAGCAAAACAACACTCCTTCTCACAGCGGCTCTCATGGCTTCTGTTTCCAGTGCCGCCGAGGAGGCCGACGAAGGCGGCGGTGCCGCTGCGTCGCAGGGACCGGTTGAAGAGGTGGTCGTGCTGGGCCGCTACATTCCAGACGAGAAACGCACGACATCCGAAATATCCAGCGTGCTCGACGAGGAGGCGCTGGGACTTCTGGTAGATTCGAGCGTTGGTGATGCACTCTCACGCGTCACGGGTTTGAGTCTGGTTGGCGGCAAGTACGTCTACGTCCGTGGCCTCGGTGAACGCTATTCGTCCACGCTGCTGGACGGTTCACGCATCTCATCGCCCGTACCGTTCCAGAAAACGGTGCCGCTCGATATCGTGCCGAAGAGCATCGTGCGCAACCTGCTCGTGCAGAAAACCTTTTCCGCTCAATATCCTGGTGATTTCAGCGGTGGCGTGGTGGACATCCGCACGCGTGCGACGCCGGAGCGGAATTACCTTGATCTTTCCCTGAGCGTTGGCGGCAACAGCGAGACGACGTTCGGTGAAGGCCTCGACTACAAAGGCGGCGACGACGACAACTGGGGCTACGACGACGGCACCCGTCATCAGCCTGACAACATCCGCCCGCTGTCCAGTGAAGCATTCGAGAACATCGGCTTTCCCGACGACCGTGCCCTGGGCGCCAGTTTCTACAACTTCTGGGACGTGCGTGAGCGCGACCTCGGTCCGAACTTCAGCGGTGACGCTGAAGGCGGTTTCCGTATCGACTTTGATAACGGCATGTCGCTGGGCATCCTGGCTGCCGGTAAATACGACAACGATTGGAGCAATCGCGAGAAGGACTTCAATCGCTATGAGTTCACCGGCGTTGACGGCGGTAGCACCCAGACGGTGCTGTACGAGCAGAACACGACGCGTCGTACCATCAACATGAGTGGTTTCGCCAACATTGGTCTCGAGATCAACAACGATAACGCGTTGACCTTCACGCACGTCATTCTGCGTCAGACGGACGACGAAGCGCAGCAGTTCCGCGGGTTGTCGAGCGAGGACGATATCTCCGGCAATGGCGGCACGCCGGTCGAAAGCTACCGCTTCCAGTGGACGGAAAACGAGATCCGTTCCACCAGCATAAAGGGTGAGCACTTCTTCAACATCGGCGACAGCGTCAACGGCGCGCTCTTCAACTGGCGCTACGTCGACGGGTCGGGTCTGCGCGAGTCTCCGGATACGCGTACCTATACCTATGCCGTAAACAGTGACGGGCTGGATGAGCTTGTCGGCTCCAACCGACAGGCCGCCGGTGACCTCCGCGAAGTATTCCAGGCGCCGGACCGGCAGTGGGCAAAGCTCATTGACGACATCGAAGAGTACGGTGCGGATCTGGAGCTGCCTTTTGTGATTGGTGATGCCGATGTCACCGTCAAGTTCGGCTGGTCGGAATACGAGCGCTCCCGTGAAACGGAAGACCGCCTGTTCCGCTTCGACCTGACGTCTGCCGCGCCGGATTTTATCGGGCTGCAGACGCCGAGCCAGCTTTTCAGCCTGGACAACTGGGGCGCCGGTTACCTCGACGTTCGTGACTTCTCCGCAGCCGCGGCGAACGCGGCCGGCATCTTCCCGTTCGCGGAATCGGCTGAAGAAGTGTCCGCCTATTATGTGGCCGTCGACGCGCAAATCACGCCGCGCATCAGGGTGCAGGCTGGCGTGCGGGAAGAGGAAACGACGCTAGCGGCGGATGCCTATGGCGGCAACACCGAACAGGGCACCATCAACGCCGTTTCGCAGGATTACTCAGATACGTTGCCGTCAGGCTCGGTGACGTTCGAGTTCGTCAACGACATGCAGGTGCGCCTGGCGTACTCGGAGACGGTCAACCGTCCGAGCCTGCTGGAGATTACGGGCAGCACAATCCGTAATCCTGAAGACTCCAATTTCTATCGCGGTAACGTATTCCTCGAGCCGGCTGAGCTCGAAAGCCTGGATCTGCGCTGGGAGTGGTACTTCGGTGATGCGGACAATCTGAGCATCGGCGCCTTCCAGAAGGAATTCGACAATCCCATCGAGATTGGCAAGGTGCAGGCGCAGAACGATATCTTCACCTGGTTCAATGCGGAGGAAGCGGAGCTCGACGGATTCGAGGTTGAGCTGCGCAAAGCGCTGTCCCTCGACGATTGGTTCGGCTGGGGCGATGACTGGAATTACTTCACGCTGAACGCCAACCTCTCGTTCATCGATTCCGAGGTGACGCTGCTGGGTGCCGGTGAGACGGCCTCCAACGTGCCGCTGACGGGCGGCCGGCAGATTGCCCGCCTCTTTCAGAATGAGCGTGAGCTCACGGGTCAGTCTGACGTTCTCGGCAACCTTATCTTGAGCTACACCAACTACGAACGCGGGATTGAAGGGTCGTTGGCCTACAACTATACCGGCGGGCGGGTGGTGCTCGTGGGCGCGGAGAACGCCCCCGACATCATCGAGGAATCACGCGGCAAGCTGGATCTCCTTCTGAAGTACGTCTTCCGCATGTGGGACACCGAGATGGAGCTCGAGCTCAAGGTGCAGAACCTGACCGACGAAGAGGTCGAATGGACGCAGGGTGGACTGCCGTATGAAAGCTACGATCCCGGCGTCGGCTACAGCCTGGGATTGAAGGTCAGCCTGGAGTAGGCGCCGGGAAGCATGTGACGGCTGCTCGTCACATGAGTGTCATATTTGAACCTTATAGTGCCTGCCATCATGAAGTTGAAACTTGTCATTGCACTGGGTGTCCTCGCGTTGGGCGGTTGCGCCGCGCAGCCGGCGACGTTTTCCTGGTATCACCCTGCCGGAGGCGAGTACCTCTTCGCGTATGACAGCAATGAATGCACTGCAGCCGTCACGCGCCAGGGTGGTGAGCTCGGCACCGACATCGACGGTGCGTATTTTCAGTGCATGCACGCCCGCGGCTACTATCTCGTGGACGGCGAACGTATCGTCCAGGCGCCTCCAGCAGAAGCAATTGCGCTCGAGCAGCAGGTCTCCCAGCAGTAGCAGATCCGTCCGGATCGCCAAAACAAGCACGTTTGATTTTTTTCCGGCTTTGCCGGAGGATTCCCCCGCTTCAGAAAACAATCAGGGGGAGATGAGATGGCAAGGTCCACGATGACGCTCGTGGGATTGGTCGCGGTGCTCGCGTCAATGTCACCAGTTGTGCCGCTCCAGGCGGACGAAATGGTGCTCGAGGAGGTGGTGGTGACCGCGACTCGACGCACTGAAACCGACGTGCAGACCACACCGGTTGCGGTATCGGCCATCAGCTCGGAAGAGTTCGACAAGCTGCATGCCCAGGATATCGGTGAAGTGGCGCTGTACGTACCCAACTTCTCGGCAGCGACGGTGACCGGCTTCAACGCCGCGTCGTTTGCCATGCGCGGCGCCGCGGAGACGGACATCATCGTCTACTTCGATCCCAAGGTGGGCGTCATTGTCGACGACTTCGTCGTACCGCACGTGCAGACGCAGCTCCTCGAACCATACGATATCGAAGCCATTGAAGTGCTGCGCGGGCCGCAGGGTACGCTCTTCGGCAAAAACACCACGGCCGGCGCCATCGTCGTGCGCACCAAGCGTCCGGACCTCGAAGCGTCGAGCTTCGACGCGAGCTTTTCCGCTGCATCTTTCAACGATCAGAAAGCGAATCTCGCTTTCAATGTGCCGCTTGGCGAGAGAGCGGCGTTCCGCCTGGCCACCCTTTATCAGAAAAGTGATGGCTACTACGAAAACGGTAAGGTCGACAATCCGATTGATGCATTTGGTGCAGGCATTGGCGACGCAGGTCTGACCGACGGCTCGCCGGTGCGCGGCAGCGGCAACAACGTGGGCGGCAAAGACGTGTTTTCCGGGCGCGCGAAGTTCCTCGTGGAAGCCACCGATCGGCTGACGATCCTCGCCCAGGCGGAATACGTGCGCGACCGCAGCGATCCGGTGCCGGTGGTGAACGACACGCCCGCTGCCGCGGGTCAGCTGGCGACGCTTTTCGGTTTTCCCGGCGTGACGCGCGGTGATCCCATTGACCAGGCGGGTATTCACAAGAGCGACGTCGTGAATCTCAACGATGAGCAGGAAGTGGACATCCTCGGCGGCTACGTCAACGTCGAATACGCGTTCGACAACCATACGCTCTACGGTGTGGCCGGATTCCGCACCCAGGAGTCGCGCCTGCCGAACGAGTATCTCGGCACCCCGTACGAGAGCTTCTTTGCGGCCACCCGCGACGATGACCGCGAGACGGTGCAGATTGAGGCGCGCCTTGCCTCGGAGCTCGACGGCAATATCAACTACGTGGTGGGCGGTTTCTATCAGCGTAACGACGTCGAATTCTGCGTGCTGCAGCAGCTTGGCCTCCTGGAATTTTTCGGCTCCGCCGTCCCCGGCGTGCTGGATAATCAGAACCCGCTGCTCCTCTGTAACCGCCAGGATGCCACAGCGGCGGCACTCTTTGCGGACGTCACCATTGATCTGACCGAGAAATTCACGCTCGGCATCGGCGCTCGTTACACGCAGGAAGAGAAAGACTACACCGCACGCGAAGGTCTGCCTGTTGCGGTGATTTTCCCGGGCGGGTACACCGGCGAGCCGCTGGACGGCCAGGATTTCGACCTTGCCTCGTTTGCAGTCCAGAGCGATGACGAAGACTGGTCCGAGCCAACCTGGCGAGTCACCGGTTCGTATCAGTTCACCGACGACATCTATGGCTACGTCACCGTTTCACGCGGCTTCAAGAGCGGCGGCTACAACGATCAGGCGGGATCGGGCGGCTTTGCCAACTTCCCGCTGCAATCTTACGACCCGGAATTTGCCAACAACGTCGAGGTGGGCGTCAAAACCAATCTTGCGGACGATCGGGTGCGCTTCAACGTGACCTACTTCCAGGTGGAGTACGAAGACTTCCAGCGCAGCACGGTGGTTTCGGTCCCGGGCACCGCGTTCCAGGAAACCCGCACGTTCAACGCGGCTGAAGTGACCTCACAAGGCCTCGAAGTCGAGCTGACCGCGCTCCTCATGGAAAACCTGACGCTCAGAGCCAACGTCGGCTGGCTTGATTCGGAGTACGACAAGTTTGTCCTGGATCGCAACCTCGATGGCATTCCGGAAGACTTCTCCGGCCGCGACGTGGTGCGTTCTCCCGAGATCACCGGCGGCATTGATCTGACCTATGAGCAGGATCTGGGTGACAACGGCCGCATCACGTACAACGTGAATTATCTGTACGAAGACGAGAACACGTACTACTACAACGACGATATCGGCCGTCAGTTCGACACGCTGCTGGAAGAACGCAACATTCTCGGCGCCAGCGTGACCTGGACCAGCGCGGACGATCAGTACTACATCTCCGCGTTCGGCAAGAACCTGACGGACGACCGTTACAAGACCGCATCCCAGGCGGTTGGTGTGTTGTGGACGTTCTCCAACTACGGCCCGCCGGAAGTTTACGGCGTGCAGGTTGGCGTAAGAATGTAATTCGCCGGTCAGCCCGGCGCGCTACCAGCGCGTCTGGGCTGACATGCCGCCGTCCACGACGAGGTTCGCCCCGGAGATCCAGCGGGCAGCCGGGCTCAGGAGAAAGAGCACCGCGTCGGCCACGTCCATGGCGTCGCCCAGACGTCCCAGAGGCGCCTTGTCGCGCCAGCGGGCCACACCTTCCGGCCAGCCTTCTTCGATGCCTTCACGGTGGATGAGACCAGGCGCTACGCCGTTGACGCGGATATTCTTTGCACCAAACTCCAGCGCCATGCTGCGGGTCAGCATGTTCAGCCCCGCCTTGCTGACCGCATAGTGGCCGTGCCCCGGCGCCGGGTCGGCCCCCTCTATGGATGAAATCATCACAAACGAGCCGCCCGCCGACATGCGCGCGGCACAGCCCTGCGAGAGGCTGAAGACACTCGTGAGATTGGTCTGCAACATGTCCTGCCATGCGTCTTCCGGCATGTCAGCCAGCTCGGCAATGCGCTGATCCGCGGCGTTGTGGACAACCGCGTTGGGTGCAAATCCAGCGGCGTCGAGAAGCTCGAGAAGATGTGCGCTGCCGCCGGCGCTCTCCAGGTCCGCCTGCAGCAGCAGCGGTTCGCCGGCGAAGGTAGATACGTCGGGTTGGTTGTTCCGATAGTGCAGAGCCAGCTGCGCGCCAGCCTCGGCGAGCCGCGTGGCGATGCTGGAGCCAATGCCGCTGCCGGCGCCGGTGACCAGGATGCGCTGGCCGCTCAGATTCAGCAGATCGCTGACGGGAGGAATGTCGCTCAAGATACTCTCCGGTTACACATGACTACTTTGCCGGGAAACGCGTCCGGAAGCGATAAGGGTTGCGCGCATTGCGGTATGCCGGAGAGGCAGTACACTGCGGCGAAGCGTAGGGACCGTCTAACATGATCGAAAACGAACGTGGCCTGGTGGAGGGCGCGGCAGGCGAGCCGTTCTACACCGAGGAACGCTGCTACATCACCGAGTTACTGAATACGCCCCGCTGCGCGGAGGTTTCGCTGGCGCACTGCCGGGTGGTGCCGGGAGAGACGACGCAGCTGCATCGTCTCGAGGTCGCCGAGCGCTATGTCGTCCAGTCGGGCCATGGCCTGATGCAGCTCGATGACAACCCCGGTTTCGACATCGGGCCGGGTGACAGCGTGCTGATCCCGTCCGGCTGCGCACAGCGGGTCAAAAACGTCGGCGACGATGATCTGGAATTCCTCTGCGTGTGCACGCCACGATTCGAGCCTCGGCATTACGAGAATCTCGAACGATCGGATACTCCGGCTATATGAGCATCGCGCTCGATCTCGTCCGCGTGGCTGGCGGCATTGGCGTCATCGTGCTCCTTTGCTGGTTGATGTCGAGTAATCGGCAGGCCGTGTCCTGGCGGACGGTAGGGGCCGGCTTGGCTCTGCAGTTTCTCCTTGCCGCAGCGGTCCTCTGGTCGGCTCCGGGGCAGACGATGCTCAGGGGCTTGAGCGACGGTGTGACGAGCGTCGTGCAGTCTTCCGCCGCGGGCGCCGAGTTTGTTTTCGGAACGGGTTATGAAGAGCATTTCATCGCCTTCAGCATCCCCGCAACAATCATCTTCTTCTCTTTGTTGATGTCCTTGTTGTACCACTGGGGGGTGGTGCAGTGGGTGGTCCGGATCATGGCCGCCGGCGTGCGGCGCGTGATGCCCGTCTCGGGCGCGGAGTCGCTGGTTGCGTGTGCAAACGTGTTTGTCGGCAACACCGAGTCGCCGCTGCTGGTCAAACCCTACATCGCCGGGATGACGCAGTCGGAAATCATGGCCATGATGACCGCCGGCATGGCCACCATCAGCGGCGGCATGCTGGCGGTTTACGTCGGCATCGGCGCCGATCCAGGGTATCTCGTCACCGCTTCGTTGATGGCGGCGCCCGGCGCGCTCGTGGTCGCCAAGATCATGCTGCCGGAATCAGAGGTGCCGGCAACCATGAGCGGGCAGGTGGGCGAGCTGAAGTCGACTGAGGTCAACGTCTTTCAGGCGATGACCAAAGGCGCGTCGGATGGCCTGCTGCTGGCGGCCAACGTGATTGCCATGCTCATTGCCTTTGTGGCGCTCGTCGCGCTCATCAACATGATTCTGGGATTTCTGCCGGCAATTGGCGGCGAGGTGTTGACGCTGCAGCGCATATTCGGCTGGCTCTTCTTTCCATTTGCGGTGTTGATTGGCGCGGACCTCGCTGATGCCGCTGCTATTGGTAACCTGCTGGGCACCAAGATCTTCATGACCGAGTTTCTCGCTTATCTGCAGCTGCAGGAGCTGGGCGACACGATTTCAGAGCGCTCACGCGCGGTGGCAACTTTTGCGCTGTGCGGTTTTTCCAGCTTCGTCTCGATTGGCGTGCAGGTTGGCGGGATCAGCTCGATTGTGCCGGAACGGCGGGACGACATCGCGCGCTGCGGCCTGCGTTGTATGGTGGGCGGCACTCTGGTCACGCTGATCAGCGCCACCATAGCCAGCCTGTTCGTCTAGCAAACCTGGCGGGCGCCTCGCCTGCCGAGTTGGCCGGAAGCGTATGGGGTCAGCCGTCCAGCTTGGGCAGGGCGGCGCGAATGGCCGCTGCGTTTTCCTGGATGGTGCCTTTTTCCAGCTCTTCGAGCATGACGTGGAGAATGCCTTCGAGGCGGGCGACGTGGCTTTCCAGCGATTCGATGTGGGCTGCGACTTCTGCGTCCATGATTACCTCCCTAAATGCTCCCATACAATATCAAGGCGCCGAACGCGACGCCAAGCACACCCCAGACGCGGATGACGCTGACCGGCGCATGGCTGAACCAGTCCACCAGGGCAATGAAACGCTGGTGGCCGATGATGGGCAGTGATACGGCGGCGATCAGGCTGAGCACGCCAATCACAAGAAAAAAAGTAGGGAAACGGCTGGCGTCGGCGGCAATGAGAAACGCGGCGCCGGCAACGAGGCGCACGCCCACCGCGATCCACATGCCGCGCTTGCTTTCGATCACGTTGGCGGCAAAGTTGAGCAAGGTCGGCGGACGCACGAGCGCAACGGCGCACATGCCGATGATGATCACCGCAAAGACAATCAGTAGAACGAGCGCGGCATCAACCACGGAGAAACGCTCCGTCACGCATCTGTAAAACTCTCTATCAGTAAACTTCCAGCAGGCATCTTGCCGTGGGCTTTGCCGTGCCGTTGTGGTTTTTGAGGTAACCCTCTGCCAGATCCTGCTCGACGAGCGCGTTGAAAAGGCCCCTTTCCATGCCCTCGATGCCGCAGACGTAGATCAGCGTGCCTGGCGCTGCGAGGAGAGGACAGAAGTAATCCATGTTCCGCGTGATCAGGTCGCTGACATAAAGCGCTTCACCCTCGCGGCTGAGCGCAGTGTGGTAGTTGAAGTTCGCAAACTCGTCCGCGAGCTCGACGAAGAGACTGTCGTACAGGAGGTCGGTGGCGTACGGCGCACCCATGACGAGGTCAATGCGCGCCGGGCTTGGCCCTGTGGGGCGCATCAGGAGCTCCATGATCATGCCGCGGAACGGCGCAATACCGGTGCCGGTGGCGATGAAGAGGTAGTTGTGAACGTCGGGTTCGTCGGGCAACAGGAAGCGCTTGCCCTGCGGTCCGGTCAACGCAACGCTGTCGCCGGGTTTGAGGTCACACAGGTAGTTGCTGCATACGCCGAGGAAAAGCGAGTGGTCGGCGGGATCGTCCTCGTCACTCTGCGGCACAAATTCGTCGATGACGCGTTTTGGCGTGGTCGACAGCACCTGGGCTTCGCCATCCTCTCCCCAACTGGGGCAGGCGATCGAGTACAACCTGACTTTGTGTGGCCGACCGTCATCGTCGACCCCGGGGGCAAGCACGCCGAAGCTCTGGCCGGCGCGGAAGCTGCCCGCAAGCGGCGTGTCGCTGACGTCGATGACGGTATGTTTGATGAAGCTGGCTGACTTGCCTCTGAGGCACAGCTCATTGGAAATCACCCGTCCCATGACCGGGGCTTTCGGTCGGACGAGGCCCATCTGCACGGGCGGGAATGTCGGCGAGTCGGGCATTCTGCTACTCCCCGGGCGCGTCGTATTAAGGTACCCAAAGACATCGCCCTTGTAAAAGCGGCGCGTGCCGGGTTAGAGCAGGCGTCGAATCAGCGAGATCAGCCCCGAGAGCACCACGGAGACGACAATCATCGATGCCAGCGGGAAGTAAAACTGAAAGCCTTCCCGCTTGATATGGAAATCTCCGGGCAGATTGCCGAACCAGCTGAAGAGGCCGGTTTTTGCGATGATGCCAATGACGAGGAGGCAGATCCCGAGAAAGATCAGCCAGTTGCCTATGGATCCCTGCATGCCACGAGCTCCGCAAGTGTGCGCAGTATTACCTGGCCGCGATCATAGCGCGCCGCATCTCTACCAGGAAGCGCTGGCCGGCTCACCCTTGATGGGTCCAGCGAGGTCATCGGTCACCCAGCCGCCGTAGAAACCACCCGGCTGCGGCCGCGCACGCTCGCCGTCGACAAAACAGTCGAGACGGCCGGGATAGAAGCTCACCCAGAGATACAGATCGAGAAAGGCGGGGAACATGCGCACGTAGCGCCAGCCTGCGTCTTCCAGGTCATCGACCGAGCAGCTCTGGGCGACACCTTTCCATTCACAGACCGAGTTCATGTCGCCGAAGCTGAGCTCAGCAACCACGTCTTCCGGCGGGAAGTAATACGTTGGCGCGCCGGCGGTCTCCAGCACGCGCACTCCACGCCGGGTCTCGGCAATCAGCGTATCGCCGTTGTAGACCGTCAGATGCTGGGCGCAGGGGATCAACGCTGGCGGCCGCGGAAAGTCCCACACGGATACCTGTCCCGGTCCCGGCGACTCGGCGAAGTCCGGACGGGTTGTGCCGTTGAACTGCCAGCGGCGGCGTGCTTCGAGAATGTGTTCCGGCTCGGGCAATACGGGGATGCGATCGACGTCGGGATTGGGCGTTTGCGTGTCAGTCATGGTGCTAGGGTGACAGAGATTGCACCGTCAGCCTAGTCATGGTTTGCTTTCTGGCCTGGGAGGAGAAGAGATGCAGAAACTCATCGAGGCTTTGCCTGCGGATTCCGAGTTCGAGGGCGTGCTTGCGCATCGCACTGAGCTGCAGGCGCGCTACCGGGCGTTCATGCAGAGCGTGTGTGGAGACGGCAACGTGCCGCCGCGCATCCTCGAGCTCTGCCGCGTGCGAATTGCCCAGATTCACGGCTGTGCTGCCGAGCTCGAGCTCGGCGATGCGGCAGCGCCGCTGACGTCGGCTGAGAAGGATCAGCT
>JAAUXY010137888.1_pt1 | contig 20984 bp, 23 predicted proteins | sample 7278121 | NCBI WGS metagenome assembly JAAUXY01 (sample SAMN14350117, study PRJNA611818) | marine sediment metagenome | isolation source: surface marine sediment (1.8m) | place: French Polynesia: Moorea | collected 2018-08 | reverse complement strand
TGGGGGTCGCCGTGGCGGCATCCTGCGCTTTCCTGACGCCGATCGGGCACAAGAACAACACGCTGATCATGGGTCCGGGCGGGTACCGCTTCGGTGATTACTGGCGCATGGGGCTGCCGCTCGAAATCCTGATCATCGCCGTGTCCGTGCCGACGATTCTCGTCGTCTGGCCGCTGTAACCATCCGACCAGATAACGCCTTTTCCGCCGTGCATTTATGTCAAGCGGCTGTCGCCAAATACCGTACAACCAGGTCCAAAACTGACACAGATCGTACGCTTTCGTCACTGTCTCCTGCCAGCGACAGCACTGTAACTATATGAAATTAATGGATAAAAAAAATCGGCGTCGGCATCCGAAAGTTGGCACGAGGCTTGCAAAAATCTACCCAGGCGCGGCTGAGTCAGGGGGACGACGCCGCTAACGCTTGAGGCTTAGGAGGACGACATGAACAGGGCGACATTGATTCAGGACTGGACCCAGAGCGAAGTACTGCTGACTTTCAGCCGCCACCGCGAGGTCAAGTACCGCGTGTACCGCGACGGCGAACGTCACTTTCAGGAAATCTGCGAACTCGACGACACGCCCGTGCACACGCTCGAACTGCCGGACGGCATGAAGCTCGACCGCTCGAGCTACGAGGTGCTGCTGCGCTACGTGCTGATGGACGTCGTCGCCGCGTAAGTCTTTTCGGCCGTGGCGCGTCCTGCGTCGCGGCCGCTTTTTTCTAGCCCGCCAGTGCCGCGGCTTTGTTCTCCACTTGGCTCCGGATGCGCAACATATTGCCACCCAGTATCTTGACGATGTCTGCCTCGCTGTAGCCCCGCTGTAGCAGCCTTCCACGAGCTCCGTCCATCCGTGATTCTGGTCATTTCGGGCCCGGAGCGTCTTGAAAACGTCGCCGATGTAACCACATTTGTAGTTTGGACGCCTATATATCCGGCGCAGTCCACGCCAAGTTGGAGGAGAGCAATGACGCAAGACAACCCCCCCGCGGATCATGTATCGGTCGAAGAAGCGGAGTCGACCTCCCCGAACATCGAGGAAAACCTGAAGTCGAAGTCGACGTGGCTGCGGCTGGTCTTCATGATCGTGTTCGCGCTGCTCGCGAACGTGGCCATGTTCGTGACCTCGATTGTCGTGGTCCTGGGCTTTCTGTGGGTCCTGTTTACGGGCGAAACCAACCAGCACCTGAGGCAGGCCGGCCGTGGGCTCTCGTCCTACCTGTACCAGATCGTGCGCTACCTGACCTACAACACGGACGATAAGCCCTTCCCATTCGGAGCTGAGTGGCCATCGTCAAACGAGCAAGAGTCCGCGTAATTTTGTAGCGCCGCGCGCCCCAGCGCGCGGCGACTAGACCGAGAGTTCGCGCTGGCCGGGTTGCCAGTGCGTCATGTTGACCTTCGCGCCGCCCACTCCCAGCCCGCGGACCCAGCGTGCCGCGGCGTCGAGTGTCACCCAGGTCTTGACCTTGCCCTTGCGGGTCTCCGCCGTGATGGGCCCGTTCGGCGTCGTCGCCTCCACATGGAATCGCGCGCCCGTCGCGATAATGTCGACTCGCCTGACGGCACCCGCGGCCACGAGTGCTTTCAAGGTCTTCTCATCCATCCATGTCTCCCGGCTCACCTTTCGGTGACTGACTGATTTCGATTCCGGCCTGGTCGCAATGCCGGCGTATCAGGACTTCGACCATATTGGCGACGCTGCGGTGCTCGCGCGCGGCGGCCTCGCGAACGGCGCTCTTGATCGCGGGGCTGATGCGCAGGTTGAGTGTCGAGACCTTCGTGCGTGCCATGCGTTACAATATACCGTAAATATGTAATATTTGTAACGCACTTTGCAACGCAGTGTCAGCCACGACGCGCGAGCGTTTGCGCGGCGCTATCATCAATGGGTTCTAAGCGGGCCCTGTGCCCGCGGGGGGAGTGCGTTGGAACAGATCATCTTTATGATCTGCCTGTTCTTCGGGGTTGCCTCGGTAGCGATGATCGCTTTCACGCTGCTCTGGATCGCCCTGGGCAAGATCGACGTCTGAGACAAAAGCCGGCGATTCGCCGGCAAGCTCTTTACGCCGCGCCCGCGGAGCGCGGTGCGTGCTCATTGCGTCCGCGCGGCGATCGCTGCAGCATTGACGCATGGACTCCATGCGCATCGTCAGCGTCAACGTTGCCAGCGCCGAGCCGATCGATATCGGTGGCGACAGCGTCCTGACGGGTATTCTCAAGCGACCGGTCGACGGTGCCGTTCGTATCGACGAAGCGGGCCTCGAAGGCGACGTGGTCTGTGACACGGAACGGCACGGCGGTCCCGACCAGGCCGTCTATGCCTACGCGGCCGCCGACTATGAGTGGTGGAGCAGGGAACTCGACCGTGAGCTGGCGCCGGGCACGTTCGGCGACAACCTGACCATTGCCGGCCTTCCCGAGGACATACACGTAGGCGACCGCCTGCTGATCGGCAGCGTGATTCTCGAGGCGAGTGCGCCGAGGATCCCGTGCAAAACACTTGCAGCGCGCATGGACGACTCAGGCTTCGGCCTGCGTTTCCGCCGGGCCGAGCGCCCCGGCTACTACTTCCGCGTGCTGAACGGCGGCGAAATCAGCGCTGGCGAAGCCGTAACGATCGTCGAGGATCCGTCCAGCAGCGTGACGATGCTCGACCTGTATCGGCTGTCGTTCCAGCCATCGCCGCAGCCGGAGGACCTGGAACGAGTCCTGGCCGCGCCCATCGCCGAGAGACTGAGGAGACGCTTCGAGACGAAGCTAGCGGCTGTCGCTGACCAGGTTTGAAGCTTCGATGATCGCCTTCTCGCGGAGAGGTGCCCAGTTACCCGATTCAATGGCCGCGTCGATGTTCGCCTTCATCGATTCGAGCTTCGCGCGCATCCGACCTCGTGAGGCGACGAACGCGGGCTCGTCTGCCAGCATCTTCAGCAACGGGTCATCATCGATTTCCCAGAAGTCGAAGAAAATATTGCTGACGACGCCGGCGTCAACAGCCTCGTCGAGCGCGTCCAGGGCATCCTGGCGCCGGCCGAGCAACGTGTAGATCTGGACGTCGCGCAGCCCATAGCCGGAAAACCCGATACGCGGCATCGACTGCGTCACCTCGAGCGCAGCCTCGAGCAGCTCGCGGGCGCGGGCACGATTGCCCAGCTGTTGCTCGAGAAAAGCAAGCAGGACTGCGTCGCCCGCGTTGATCCGGTCTACTTGCAGTACCTGGTCGCTGGCCAGCATCGGGGTGTCCTCCAGCAGGAAAGAACGCGCCCGCTCGTACTGGCCGTCGAGCAGCAGCGCCCGCGTCAGCAGCGGGTAAAAGAACCCGATACTCGAATACTCCGTGCCGATGAGTGCTTCCAGCATTCGCGCCGTGCCCTCATAGTCGCCGCGGATGAACTGCAGGAAACTGGCGCCGACAGGATAGACCGGATGCTCCGGCGGAAGAGCCTCGACGAAGACGTCGATCTCGGCTTCGAGGCCGAGGAGCTGGTAGAGCCCCAGGGCGCTCGAGCCCGCCAACGGGTCGTCGCTGACTTCACGCAGCAGCATCGACCACGCCAGCGATTCGTCGATACGGCCGAGGCCCTGCAGGTGTCGCGCCAGGTAGTCGTTCGGTACCGTCCAGTTAGGGAACAGCTCGCGCGCATACAGCAAGAGGGCGATGGCCTCCTGGTATTGGCCCTGCAATGCCAGCAGTCCCGGCAGGTTTACGAATGGAATCCGATTCTGCGGATCGACATCCATCGTCATTCGCAACAATTCGATGGCATCGTCCACGCGGTCTTCGTTGTCGCGGAGAGTCGAAAACCACAGGTAGGCGGTCGACAGGCTGGGATTCAGGCTCAGTGCTTTCTCGAAGTCGGCCGCGGCCCGCACGTTGCCGTCGCCGACGCGCTGCCGTAACCACTGTGTGCTGATGCCGAGGCCGCGCGTCGCGTAGCCATCAGCGAGTTCCGGATTGAGTTCGAGCGCGCGGTCCGAAGCCTTGCCGGCGACCGAAAGGGCCTCCTCCGGCGACAACGCCTTGAAGTTGGTGTGGAGTACCAGCACGGTTTCGGCGAGTTTCGCATGCGCCTGTGCGTACTCGGGATCAAGTTCGATGGCGCGCTCGAAACTCGCGCGAGCGCGCACGAGGCTGCTGAACTCGCGCCGCCGGAGATCGTTGACACCGGCGACATAAGCAGCGAAGGCCTGCGGTTCCTGGGTGGGCACGCTGCGCTGGATGTCGGCACGGCTGTGCTCTCCCACCGGCAGTGCGGCTACGATCTGCGCGGAGATCTCGGACTGGAGGTCGAACACACTCTTGAGCGAGGCATCGCGATCGTAGGTGTCGCTCCACAGGCGCTCCTCGGTCGCCGCGTCAAACACCCGCACGATCACGCGTATCTCGTTGCCGGCTCGCTGCACCGAGCCCTCGACGATCGTCGACACGTCGAGCTCTTCGCCGATCTGGCTCAGACTCTTGCTACGGTCTCGGTATGCGTTCACGGACGTACCCGAGATGACGTGCAAGGAGCCGAGCGTCGAGAGGCGATCCATCAAGTCGTCATGGATGCCGTCGGCGAGAAAACCGTTCTCCGGGTCCGTGCTGCGGTTCTCGAACGGCAGGACCGCGACAGAGGTGCGTTCGACCGGTGTCGACAGTGGCGCGCCCGGGTTGCGCAAGCCGGTGATGTTGAGCGTTACTGAAATGACGAGCGCTGTCGCGAGCAGGCCGATCAGTGCGACGTTGACGACGCTGCTCTTCGCCGGCGTGTATTCGGTGCGGTCGATCTCGCTTTCGAGCTTGACGCCCTCCGGCGTGATCTCGAAGACCCAGGCGATGATCATCGCAACCAGGAAGCCGCCAAAGACCATGATCACGTAGACCTTGAAGAACCAGTCCGGCACGCCGAACGTCGGCAGGAGTACCGAGCCGGCTTCGATCAGTATCCAGGCGACAAGTGCGTATCCGGCTGCGACCTTGAAGACGTTCCTGCGGCGCAGCTCGTTGTAGAACGATCCCATGGCGCAATTATGGCGTGAAAGCCGTTGCGGCGCAGCAATGCCGGATCAGCGCTGCCGGGTACGCCGCGAGCGGGCAAAAAAATGCCCCGCACGAGGCGGGGCAAGGGGGAGCTGAGCTTTGGGGGAAGCTCATTATGAACTCAGTGGATCATTCAGAAGCCAGTCTGGATGATCAGGTCGAACGGTGCGCCGCCACCTTCTGCGTCACGAGCGATAGCCGTTATGACCTGGCCGTTGGCGACCGTCAGCGGCGCAGGGCCGATGGCGATGGTCTTGGTGCCTGCCACGGTGACCGACACTTCGTAGTCGCCGGCAGCGACGCCGAAGAAGCCGGTGTTGGCCTGGAACGGCACACCCGGGAACGCCGGGTCTTCGTTCGTGATGTCCGTACCCGGTGCCGTCAGGTAGATGTCGACGTCCATCGCGGTCGGCGATGCGTGGATAATGCGTACCTTGGCGTTGGTGCCTACGACTCGATGGTCGTCAGCTTCGACGAGTGCCGTGATGGCCTCGGTCGCTGCGAAATCGACGGCGATGACGTCGTAGACCGTGCCTGCGTCGAGCGTCAGGTCCGCTTCGATCGCGATGGCGGTCGGGTTGTTTGCACCGGTGACTTTTACGTTGTACGTGGCCGGCGGCACCTGCTCGAAATCCGAGAAGGCGGCGAACGGGACGTCGGTCAGGAACTCGGCATCATCGACGAGCACGTCGACCACACCTGCGTCAGGCGAAGCGTGCGTGACGCGCAGCGCGGCGGTCGCGCCGGCATCGCGGAACTCGGCCGAACCGGCGCCCGTCAGTGCAACGATGCTGATCGGCGATGCGCCGGGTTCTACGTTGTTGACGGCGGACAGGAACAGGTTGGCGCGGTCATCGAGGGTGATCGTTCCCGAGTCGTATACCGGGTTCAGGTCGCCCGGCAGAGTGACGCGGATGCGGTAGTCGCCAATCGGGACCTCGACCGGACCCAGCGTGCCGCGGAACTCGAACGTGCCGAGAACGGTGTCCGGCGACAGGGCGTCACCCGGAGCTGTCACGTGGACGTCGACTTCCGGGGCGCCGGATGCGCCGTGCAGGACGAAGACGCGCGCGCTGCCCGTCGGGACGTCGGTGCGCGGCTGGCTCAGAACCAGAGGCTCGAGCGGGAACGTGGCGCCAGCGGCCGTGTCACCAACGGCGACGATCGTGTACAGCGTGTCGGCGTCGAAGGTCAGGTCGACCGGGCCGATAACCGTTGCGGTGGTGTCGTTCGGCAGAAGCGCGTCGACCGCGACTTCGTACGTACCGACGACAACTTCAGAACGACCGGTGCCGACCTTGAAGTCAGCGCCGCCGGCGAAGGTCGAGCCAGCAAACTGGACGTTTACAGCCGGGGCATCAGACGATGCGTGCAGGACCTGGATGTCGAAGGTCGGCTGAACCGGCGGGACGGGGGCGCGATCGTCGCTGGAGTCGCAGGCGGTGACGCCCAGAGCGATGGCGACGAGCACAAAAATGCGTTGGAACAACATGAGAATTCCTCAGGGTGATAAACTTCGGGCGCAAGTTTGCGGGCGCCCTGAGCAGGTTTGGTCTCAATTGGGTATCAGAATGTATCGGGATGTTTCGAACGCATGACACGGGGATCCCCGTTGGAGCTACACTAAATCGTATGTCAAAAGTTCTGATCATCGACGACGACAAGAAGCACTCCGAGCTTCTGCAGGCTTACTTCAAGCGCTTCGGAATTGCGCTGGTCTGTGCCGGCGACGCTAGCGAAGGCTTTCGCAAACTTAGCCGCGAAGATCCGGACCTGTTGCTGCTCGATGTGATGCTTCCGGGCAAGGACGGCTTCGAGATCTGCCGCGAGGTTCGCAAGACCAGCAGCATCCCGATCATCATGTTGACCGCGCGCGGAGACGTTATCGATCGCGTCTCCGGGCTCGAGCTCGGCGCGGACGACTACATCGCAAAACCTTTCGAGCCGCGCGAACTGGTGGCCCGCGTGCAGGCAATCCTGCGACGTATTGACGCCGGAGCGACGTCGGGTACGAAACTCGCTTTCGAAGGACTCTCGATCGACACCGAGACGCGCACTGTGGTTGTTGATGACAAGCCCGTCGACCTGACATCCATGGAGTACGAGCTGTTACTGACGCTCGCCAAACGCCATGGCAAGAAGCTGTCTCGCGACGACATCCTGAGTGAGCTGCGCGGCATCGATGCGGCGATACTGACGCGATCCGTCGACATTATGATCAGCCGCCTGCGGCAAAAACTCGGGGACTCCGTCAAGCCGCCGCGTTTCATACAGACGATCTGGGGCCGCGGCTATTCGTTTGTCGGCGTCCCGGTCAGTGATGCTTGATCGCCTGTATCGATCGCTTTCATTCCGACTGTTCGCGATCTTCCTGGTTCTTGCGGGGCTCCTCGTCTGGGGCGCGCTGTCGGCCTTGCGCTGGGTCTACAACAGCGATGACATCCGCGGACTGATCAGCGGCCACCTTTCACTGCACGTGCAGTACGTGCGAGACGACATCGGCTCTCCGCCTCGCATCGACAGGGCGATTGCCATTACCGAGCGCGTGCCGGTCGACATTCGCATTCTCGGTCCGGACATCGACTGGGCCTCCGACGCCGGCTTCCCGGCGCTCGCGGATCTCGAGTTCGGTCCGAGCCCGGCGTTCAGTGACAATCCGGGCGCCTGGGTCGACGAGCTGTCGGGCATCGAGTTCGCGACCAGCGGCAAGCATCGTTTCCTGAAGCTGCAGTCGGGTACCTATGACATCGTTGTATCGACCCCGCCGATCTCCGATACGATGACCGGCCCGGACCTGACGAAGATCATTGTCGGCATGGTCATCCTGTTCCTGATCTTCGCGTACGCGGCGGTCAACTGGCTGTTCAAACCGATTCGTTCGATTCGCGCCGGTGCGTCACATATTGGCCGCGGCAATTTCGATCACCGCATCCGCAACATTCGCAAGGACCAGCTCGGCGACCTGGCCGAGGACATCAATCGCCTCGCCGAAGACGTGGAGGGCATGCTTGATGCCAAGCGCGCGCTGCTCCTCGGCATTTCCCACGAGCTGCGCACCCCGCTATCGCGACTCAACCTGGCCGTAGAATTCCTCGACGATGAGAAGGACCAGGAGACCATCCGTGCCGAGATCGCGGAGATGGAGAAAATCGTCGTTTCGCTCATCGAGGCCGAGCGCCTCAACACGCGTCACGCGTCATTGAATCGAACGCAGGTGCGGCTGGACGACCTGGTCGAGGAGCTCCTGAGTGACTTCTTCACGCGCGACCGGGAGCGGATAAAGGTCATCAGCAATGCGCCGAACCTCGAGGCAAGTCTTGACGAGGCGCGTGTCAAGCTCTGCCTCAAGAACCTGCTTTCCAATGCGCTCCGCTACTCGCCGGAGTCCGCGGGGCCGGTGACCCTTGTCGTGGATGAGCAGGATGGTGAGCTCGTGCTTCGGGTACGCGACCGCGGACCCGGTATCCCGCCCGAACATGCCGCGCGTATCGGCGAGCCGTTTTACAGGGGCGACCCGTCGCGCGCTCGGCAGACCGGCGGCACCGGTCTCGGCCTCTACCTGGCCACGCTCGTGGCGCGTGCTCACGAAGGCACGCTGCGGCTGGTAGATACCGAGGTGGGTGCCTGTTTCGAGGTGCGCCTGCCGCTGAGTTTCAGCATCTGATCCCAAGGTGCTCGTCACAGTCCTGTAACCAGGATCGGGTCTAATAGTCTCGCAGCGACGGCAGCAAACCAACGATAACTCCCATGCTGTCGGCGTTCTGACGACTCCCCCAAATCGTCAGGCATCTTGGAGGCCTCCCGAGCGGGAGGCCTTTTTTGTTGGCCATAATTTGACATAACCCAATCTCCGATGCCGCGAGAACACTGGTCCGCCGGGTTTTCGCCCCCGGGCGTTTTGACTTTCGGAGCAGGTGATATCAAAATGATATTGAAATGAATCGTGAGGAGAAGAGACGATGATCCAGGAAAATCAAAGAACCGTGCCGTCGGGCTACCTGATGCTCGTGGTACTCACAATCCTGCAACTGGGCCTCGTCTACGCGATCATCCGGGCGGCCTGGGCCGGGTCGGTCGTCGGCATCATCGTCGGCGTGCTCGCGTCCGTCGTCGTTCTGATCATGTGGGTGGGCCTTTTTATGGTGCATCCGAACGAGGCGAAGGTGCTGCAGCTGTTCGGCAAGTATGTCGGCACCGTGCACGACCCGGGGCTGAAGTGGGCGAATCCGTTCTATGCAAAGACTGCCGTGTCGACGCGCGTCAGGAATTTCGAGAGCTCCAAGCTCAAGGTCAATGATTCACGCGGCAGCCCGATCGAGATCGCGGCGGTCGTGGTCTGGAAGGTGTTCGACACTGCGGAAGCGCTGTTCGAGGTCGACGACTACGAGGAGTTCGTCCAGATTCAGAGCGAGTCGGCGCTCAGGAACCTGTCGACGACGTTCCCCTACGAGCCCCACGAGGGTGAAGGCACGGCGCTGCGTAGTCATCCGGCGGAGATTGCGCAGGCGCTGCGCAGCGAGATCCAGGACCGGCTCGAGCAGGCTGGCGTCACGGTCATCGAGGCTCGTATCAGCCACCTCGCGTACGCGCCGGAGATTGCCAACGCAATGCTGCGTCGCCAGCAGGCCACGGCGATTATTGCTGCACGCAAGCAGATCGTTTCGGGTGCCGTCGGCATGGTCGACATGGCGCTCGAGATGCTCAACGAGCACCAGGTTGTCGAGCTCGACGAGGAACGCAAGGCGGCAATGGTCAGCAACCTGCTCGTGGTGCTCTGCGGCGAGGAGGGTGCGCAACCGGTCCTGAACACGGGATCGCTGTATACCTAGGCGAAAACGGGCGAGGTTGGATGGCGGCACGCAAGGCGTTCGCGCTTCGTATCGACGAAAAGACGCTCAAGGCCATGCAGCGCTGGGCGAACGACGATCTGCGCAGTCTGAATGCGCAGATCGAGTTCGTTTTGCGCGACGCGTTACGCAAGAATGGGAGATTGCCAAAGCCAGGCACCGACAACGACGATTGAGGTGTTAGGATGAAGCGATGCCCGCCTGGATTCCCATTGTCGTCGTTATCCTTGCCCTGATTGTTGCCGTCTCTATTGGCTACATCGCCTGGGAGCTGTCATCCGACGAGTTCCACAAGAGCTTCGAACAGGAAAAGCGCCACGATCCGTTCGACTAGCAGGCTCTCAACGATCGCGGCGTCTGCCGCTCTCACGGATCGGCTGACGGCGCTCGCCCGTACTCTTCTGCGCACGCTGCGTGTTGCTTGACCCGGATGACCGTCCGCGGCTCTCGCTCTGCCGATTCGACGTCGAGTAATTGCGAGACTCTTTCGCCTGACTGCGGTTCGTCGGTTCGCGGCGCTGGTAGTTGCCGGACTGACGCGTCGAGTTGCGGTAGCGCGTCGCTTCGCCCTGGCTGCGGTCCGTCGTCGTGTAACGCTGGCGCTGTCGTTCGCTGGCGCCCTCGCGAGCGATTACCCGTTGCTGCCAGCTCGGCGCGGCGCCGTCACGCCGCTCGTTGCCGTTTCGCCGCGTGGTCGCCTGGCTGCGATTGACGGTCCGACTGTCGGTCTGGCCCGCGTTTCGGCGGTACTGACCCGATTGACCCGATTGGCGATATCCGCTCGTGTAGACGTTGCGACGGTCCTTGACCGACGTGCTGCGGTTGGACGCCGCGTACGGCGAGCGACGTGTTGTCGTCACGCTGCTGCGCCGATCGCGTCCGCCGGGGTAGTAGCCGCTGCGCGTGATGCGCTGGTCGGTGTAACGCAGCCGAGTGTGGCGGCTGGGTCGCCAGTAGTCGCCGCGCGTATAGCGATTGACGGAGATGTGGACGCTGTTGTCGATGTAGACACGGTTGTGAATGCCGATAGACGGGCGCCGGTACCACCAGCGATCCCAGTAGCGACGTCCGTAATAAGGATGGCCGTGATAGCTGTGGTGATAGACGCGCAGCCGGTCCGTCGTCCAGCCGATCGTGAAGGCAGTCGTCACGCCCCAGAAGTACCCGCGGCTGAATGCGTAGCCGCTCGGGTACGGATAGTAGTAGACCGGGCAGGGGCGCGGGTAATAGTAGTAGACCGGGCGCGGCTGATGGACGATGACCCGCGCCGGCTCGTAGTAAGGCACGTAAATGATGTCGTCGTTGACCGGGGTGATCTCGATGATCCCGTCGTCGCGCGTGACTTCCTGGTAGTCGTCGCTTTTCAGGTTGCCCGCAGCGTACGCGCGATCGCGAAACGTCTCGACAGCGCTGACGACGTCGGCCTGCTGTGCCACGACCGCCTCGCCAAGACGCCAGGTCCAGTCGAGGTCCTCGTTGAGCAGGTCGACGACTTCCGGGTAGTTGATCAGCGCGACGATGGAGTCGTCCCAGTCCGGGTCCGGTTCGAGTGAAGGATCGTCTTCTAGTGCTTCGAGGAAGCGCTGTGCCTGGACAACCTGCAGCGGATAGGTCGAGGCGGGCAGCACGATAGCGAGGAGGTCGTCAGGATACAGCGCGATCGGCCCGACGAGGTCCTCGAGTTCGCCCGGGGGCAGGAGCGGAATGTCCTCTTCGCCGGTCGCGTAGCCGGCGCTGGGCTCGTACTCGCCGATAAGCTGGCCATCGGCATCGACCGGCACCTGCGCGTAGGCCGGGAGGGCAATGAGCAGGGCTGGCAGTGCCAGCCTCCATACGTGTTTCGGGGCGTTGTTCATCTAAATGGCTCCCCCGCGCAATGCGGAATCGCGGATTTAGATCAAATCCTAGACGCCCTTACCTGAACCGGCGCTTAAAAACCGCGCCGGCGGGCGTTCAATCGTCGGCGCCGCCGTGCCAGGCCAGGAATTTCCAGCCATCGTCGGTGAGCACCAGTACGTCTGTGAAGCGGCCGTTTTCTGTCTCGACTTCGCCGTCCTTGTCTTCGCTGGCGCTCGAGTACAGGTAATGCGCGACGGCGACGTCGCCGTGCACGATGATTGACAGCGGGTAGAGCTCGTGGACCAGCATTTTCGACTGTTCGTCCGCGAAGCGGTCCCACATCTTGATCGAAGTCTTGCTGCGCGGCGCCGGCGAATTGTTACCCCAGCCGGCGAAATCGTCGGCGATAAGCCGCTCGATCCACTTCTTGTCGCCTTTCTCGTCGGCATCCCACTGCGCTTCGACGACGGCCCAAACGTCGGCCCTTATCTGGACACCATCGCTCGCTGCATCGGCCGGCGCCTCGGCCTCCTGCGCCGTAGCGGCGAATGCGAACAGGCCGAGAACGGCCAGGCCGAAAAATCGAAGACTCTTCATATAGGTAACTCCCCCAAGCTAACGTACCCGCGTCCACTCGATTCTAGTCACATTGACCAATCGCTACAAATGAAACCATCGCGTTCGGTTCCATGCTGGCTCGGGCGCATTGGTGGCTTGGATGCTACGGCTCGCGGAGTACGAGTTCGGACATTTCAGTCAGTTCACGCTCGGTCATGCGTGCCGGCGTGTCGACGATGTACAGCCGTTCGAGCGCATCGCGGTCGAGATACTCCGGGTGATGGACCTCGACGATGGTCGCGTACTCGAGCGTCTGGCTTTCCTTCAGCAGCAGCAGCCGATAAACGTGCATGGCCAGTTCGCTGCCGGTCGCCATGCGCATCAAGCCGGGAATGGTCTCCGCGGAGTCGGGAATCACGAGCGAGCCGACGTAGCGCGTCTCTTTGTAGACCTGCCAGCCGTTCTCCTTGAAGGTTGCACCGATCGAACCACCCGCGAGGATACGCTCGTGCTCGGTGCCGATAACGCTGCCGGGTACGTCGTCGAAGCGCACGACGGCATAGGTTCGACATATCTTGTCCTCGCCGGATCCTGAATAAAGGCTCGATTGGCGGACCCCGTCGGTGAAGCCCAGAACGTCGATACCATAGCTGCCGAATTCGGACTCGATGCGTTCGGAGTTCAGGAGCTCGGGTTCGACGACGCAGGCGCTTAAGGCAGCCGCCAGGACGGACAGGGGAACACGTTGTCGGGGCATAGTACGTATTGCGGAGGCAGGACACGCGCACCTTATACTCCGGGACCGAGACCGTAAAGGAGCCACGGATGCGCGCAATGCAGCTCCGCGAGTGCGTCGACATGAACGAGGTCGATTCGCCACTCGAGCTGGCGGAGATCGAGCGGCCGGTCCCCGGGGTCGGCGAAGTACTGATCGAGGTCAGCGTCTGCGGCGTATGCCATACCGAACTCGACGAGATTGAGGGCCGCACGCGGCCGCCGCAGCTGCCCGTCGTACCGGGACACGAGGTGGTGGGCCGGATCGTTGAAACGGGCTCCGAATGCCGTCGGCGCCGGGTCGGCGAGCGTGTCGGCGTCGGCTGGATACACTCGTCGGACGGCGCTGCCGCCGAGAACCTGAGCGCTGATTTCGTTGCCACGGGGCGCGACGTCAACGGCGGCTATGCGGAATTCATGACCGTTCCGGAGGCGTATGCCTGCCCGATTCCGGAGGTATTCAGCGACGAGGAGGCCGCGCCCCTGCTGTGTGCGGGCAGCATCGGCTACCGGGCGCTGAAACTCGCGGGCCTCGAAGACGGTCAGCGTCTCGGTCTGACCGGCTTTGGCGGCTCGGGTCACCTCGTCCTGCAACTGGCCCGCCACCAGTACCCGCAGAGCCAGGTCTACGTATTCGCGCGAGACCCGGAGGAGCGGGCATTTGCACTCGAGCTCGGTGCCGACTGGAGCGGCGACACGACCGAGCAGCCACCGGCGAAGCTGCACGCCATCATCGATACGACGCCGGCATGGACGCCGGTCGTCGCCGCACTCGAAGCCCTGGAGCCCGGCGGCAGGCTGGTCATCAATGCGATCCGCAAGCAGGCCGGCGACCGCCAGGTTCTCGCCGATCTGCGCTACGAGGATCATCTGTGGATGGAGAAGGAGATCAAGTCGGTAGCCAACATCACCTACGCCGATATCGCCGAGTTCCTGCCCATTGCGGCGAGCATCCCTATCCACGTCGCCACCGAGAGCTACCCACTGGAGGGGGCCAACGAAGCCCTGAAAGCCCTCAAGACCCGCCACGTGCGCGGTGCCAAGGTGCTCGTCGTCCGCATATAGTCCCGGTTTGCATCGAAATTATTGCTGCCGCCCGACATCCTGAAGGACGCGGTAATGAACGAGTTCGTGCCGAGCCAGCTCTGACGAGGCGTTATACTGCGGCCCTCTGAATCGGGAGGGCCGCATGGCTCGATTACCTGCGCGGCTTGGCCGGCGGCGCTTCGTTGCCGGACTCGGCGCTGCGACGCTCGCATCTTGCGGTGGTGTGGAAAAGACACCGACCCCCGACATCGCGCGGAGCCCGTTCGATGCCGAATCGACCGCCGAGGAAGTCACCGAGGGCATCGACCTCAAAGACAAGATCGCCATTGTCACCGGCTGCTCCTCGGGAATCGGTTTCGAGACGATGCGCGTGCTGGCCCTGCGCGGCGCCTATGTGCTGGGCACGAGTCGCTCGCTCGATCGGGCGCAGGCGGCCTGCAATCGCGTCCAGGGCGTGACGAGTGCGCTCGAGCTCGAACTCTCCAATCCGGAGTCCGTCGTTGCCTGCGCCGAGCAGATTCGGTCGCTGAAGTTCCCGATCGATATTCTGGTCTGCAATGCGGGCTACCGCGGCGGCGGCAACGACCGCGAACTGGTCAACGGCGTCGAGCGGCATTTCGCGATCAATCATCTCGGTCACTTCATTCTCGCGAACCGGCTGCTCGATCGGCTGTATTTCGGCTGGCAGGCGCGGATCGTCGTCGTAGCGAGTCGAACGTCCTATACCGACGCTCCCGAAGAGGGCATCCGCTTCGACGACCTGTCGCTCGCCGACGGCTACAGCGACGCCATGGCCTACGGCCACTCCAAGCTTGCGAACGTTCTGTTTGCACACGGCCTTGCGCGGCGGCTGCGTGGTACACGAATCACGGCAAACTCCCTGCACCCCGGCGTCATCAACACCGACATCGATCGAAACCTGTCCGGCCCGCTCCGTTTCGGTTTTGGCGTCCTGACCAAGATGGTCGGCAAGACGGTGGAGCAGGGCGCTGCAACCAGCTGCTTCGTTGCAACCAGCCCGCTGCTCGGATCGACGAGCGGCGACTACTTCGAGGACTGCAACGCGGTAACCGTTGCTGGCAGTCACCATTACAACGACGAGATGTCGGATCGGCTGTGGGCCGCGAGCGAGGAACTTACGCGGGACTACATCGTCACACACGGCACACCCGACCCGAAGGAACTCGAGAACTACCTGCGGCGCCGCGCGCCGCGGCCCCGGCAGTAGCGAACGACCATGCAAAGCGACGACAACAAGGCCGTGGTCGTGCTGTCCGGAGGACAGGATTCGACGACCTGCCTGTACTGGGCGCGGGACCGCTTCGGCAGCGGCAACGTGCATGCACTGACCTTCGACTACGGGCAGCGCCACCGGATCGAACTGGAATGCGCCGCGGCGGTTGCGAGGGAGGCGGGCGTGCCGCATACGGTGCTGCCGATCGACACCTTTGCCGCGCTCGGTGGCGATGCACTGACCGACGGCGACATCGAGGTCGAGCATGAAGTCGATCCCGACAGCGGCTTGCCGAACACGTTCGTTCCCGGCCGCAACATCGTATTCCTGAGCTTCGCCGCGGCCTGGGCCTGGCGGCATTCAGTACGGCACGTCGTCACCGGCGTCGCGCAGACGGATTACAGCGGCTACCCGGACTGTCGCGAAGAGACGATACGCGCGCTCGAGTCCACGCTGCGTCTCGGTATGGAGTCGAACGTCGAGATTCACACGCCGCTGATGCACCTGACGAAGAAGGAAACCGTTGAGCTCGCTGTCGCGCACGGTGCTCTCGATTCGATGTCATTGACGCACACCTGCTACGAAGGTCAGCGACCGCCCTGTGGTAAATGCCCGGCCTGCGTGCTGCGCGCGAAGGGCTTTGCTGAAGCGGGCATCGACGATCCGCTCGTGTCCATCGCATGACGTATTCGGTCAAGGAAATCTACTTCACGCTCCAGGGCGAAGGCGCGCACACGGGGCGCGCGGCCGTCTTCCTGCGCTTCGCCGGCTGTAATCTGTGGTCCGGGCGCGAGCGTGATCGGGCGACGGCCATCTGCCGATTCTGCGATACGGACTTCGTCGGCACTGACGGTGTGCGCGGCGGCAAATTCGAGACTGCCGAAGCGCTCGCGGTCGCCGTCGCGGCGGTCTGGCCCGCGGGCTCGGGCCACCCCTACGTAGTGTGCACCGGCGGCGAACCGCTGCTGCAGCTCGATGCCGCCGCGATCGACGCATTGCACGCACGCGGATTCGAAATTGGTGTTGAAACGAACGGAACGCTCGAGGCGCCGGACGGGATTGACTGGCTGTGTGTGAGCCCGAAGGCGAACGCGCCGCTCGTGTTGACCGCCGGCAACGAGCTGAAGCTCGTCTATCCTCAGGAAGAGCCCGATGCACAGCCCGAGCGTTTCACCCAGCTGGACTTCGAGCATTTCTTTCTGCAGCCCTGTGACGGAGATAGCACGGCTGAGAACACGCGTGCAGTGATCGATTACTGCCTCGCGCACCCGCAGTGGAAACTGTCGCTGCAGACGCACAAGGTGATCGGCATTGACTGAAAACGGCAAGGGCGAGCTGCGGCCGGGCAGTATCGTTTTCGGCATCTTGGTCGGCCTTATCGTCGCGTTCCTGTCCTACCAGTGGATAACGGACCCGGGGAAACGTGAGCAACGCGTGCAGCAGGAGCTGGCGGTCAACGCCACCCGCGCGTTCCTGCGGGAGAAGCTTGTCGTGACCGAGCTCGATATTGTCGACCCGCTGGCGCCCGACCGGAAAGTCGGCAAGGTCTACGTATACCCGGCCGACGATGGATGGGAGGTCTCAGGATACTATCGCCGCGACGATCGCGACGAATGGCACGCGTACCTTGCGCTGCTCGATGTCGACCGCTCGCTGCAACTGCTGCGGGTCCAGGATGACGACGCAGCGCTCAAGCAGCGCGCCGCGAGTGATCCCGCGTTCGAAGCGCTACGCTAGTCCGTTGCTGTCAGCAACGTTCATCTCCATGAAGAAGAACGCGACGAGCCACAGGAACGCCTCCCGGAAGCCCAGGAACAACATGTCTTGAATGCGGAAGAGCCTCGCGGCTAATGCTCAGTCGCCAGCTCCGCCGTATCGGTATCGACACCGGCGTAGTACACCCAGATGTTTTCTTCGCCCGTCAGCAGCTCGATGTACTTCGGGTGTACAAACAGGTTTTCGCGACCCGACTTGATCTCGCGCAGTATGCCCAACTCGCACAGCTGCTTCAGGTAGACCGACGCCGTCTGCCGCTTGGCGATGCCGGCATCGACCAGGTTGTTGATCCGGCAATATGGCTGGCGGAACAACAGCTCGCAGAGTTCCCACGTATAGATCTTCGGTAGCTTCGTCTGGATGAACTCGGCCGTGTGCTCCATGAGCTCACGAATTGCCTTGATCTTGTCGGTCGTCCACGTGCAGGTCTCTTCGACTCCGTCGAGCATGTACAGGATCCACGCCGTCCAGTCGTTCTCGGCCGTGACGTTCTTGATGAGCCGGTAGTAGGCGGCCTTGTTGCCGATGATGTAGCGACTCAGGTAGAGGATCGGCGAATCGAGCAGGCCCTGCTCGACGAGAAACAGGATATTGATGATGCGGCCGGTGCGACCGTTGCCATCCGCGAACGGATGAATCGCCTCGAACTGGTAGTGCTGCACGGCCATGCGTACGAGCGGGTCGACGTGGGTCGCGTTCTTCATGAAGTCGGACCAGTTATCGAGCTTCCGCTGCAGGAGTTTCTGGCCGACTGGCGGGGTATAGATGACCTCGCCGGTCATGCGGCTTGTCAACGTCGTTCCGCCTTCGGCGCGGAGATCGAGTTCCATGCCCTTGACGGTGCTGCATATCTGGATCGCCATGTCCGTGGTCAGCATCCGCCGCTGAACCATCTTCGTGCCTTCGTAGAGCGCCGTCCGGTAGCGCAGCGCCTCCTTCGTCGCGGCATCGGCTTTTTCCTCGTTGATGTCGGCGAACTCGAACAGTTTGTCGGTGGTCGTCACGATGTTCTCGATCTCGCTCGAGGCCTGGGCTTCGAGCAGCGGGATCGAGTTGACCAGCACGGCGGAATTCGGGATCAGCTCGGCGGCCTGCTTCAGTTCAGCCAGCGCGACGCGCGCGTTGATGCAGCGCTTCAGGATATCGGTCGATTCGATCAGCTCTGTCGGCGGTGGCAGCTCGGGCAGGTCGTTGTACGGGACATTGGGATCAAACTCAGCCATTTTGGTAACACTCCCCCTTGTTCGTGTCGATCGCGTCGCAGGTACGGCATGACCTGTCAACAACCCCGACCAATGTGGACGGATTCTCGAGTTTGTGTCGATGGCATCGACATGTCTGTGAAATGTGTCGAAAAAACCGCGATTCATCGACAGGTTCACCGTTCGTGTCGATGGCATCGACGCTTCCCGGCAACGTGTCGATCAAACGCCCGAACATCGACAGGTCTCCAGGTCCTGTCGATCCCATCGACACATCCGGCGAACGTGTCGATAAAACGCCGAAATTTCGACAGGTCTGGCGTTCATGTCGACAGTATCGACAGGTCGGCGAGATATGTCGACAGAATCGAATAATTTCGACACGTTGCGCTGACCTGTCGATCGAATCGACAGGTTTGCCGGACGTGTCGATGCAGGCCAATCGCGTCGACGCTTTTGAGTCGATTGCGTCGACACGTGGGCAGGATAGGTCGACAAAAGCGGATTTTCTCGACATGTCGGAGCTTTGTGTCGACCGAATCGACACGTCCGCGAGATGTGTCGATGCAGTCACCGAATATCGACACGTCGACAGATCGTGTTGATGGCGTCGACATGTTCGTCGAACGTGTCGACAAACGGCCGGAAAATCGACAGATTTGTCGAGAATGTCGATACGATCGACACGTTTCCCGGAAACGTCGATGAACCGCCTTGCGATCGATGCGTCCGGAACAACGTGTCGATCGCATCGACAGGTCCGCATAGGGGTTTGACGAAGCGGTTACGGTAGACCTTTCAGGCTAGAATCGCCGCCACGACAACGATCGGACCACCGGGGGGAGCAGAAGTGGGTGCGAAGAGCGACATCGAGATTGCACAGGCGGCCGATATCCGGCCGATCCAGGAGATAGGCGCCAAGCTCGGCATTCCGGCCGAATCGCTGATCCCGTTCGGGCACGACAAGGCAAAGATCGACGCCGACTATATCGACGCGCACGCGGGCGACAGCGATGGCAAGCTGGTGCTGGTCACCGCGGTCTCGCCGACGCCGGCGGGCGAGGGCAAGACAACGACGACCGTCGGCCTGGGCGATGCGCTGGCAAAAATTGGCCGCAAGGCAGCGATCTGTCTGCGCGAGCCGAGTCTCGGGCCCTGCTTCGGTATGAAGGGCGGTGCTGCGGGCGGCGGTTATGCACAGGTGGTGCCGATGACGGACATCAACCTGCATTTCACCGGCGACTTCCACGCCATCGGCGCAGCCAACAACCTGCTTGCGGCGCTCATTGACAACCACATGCACTGGGAGAACCCGCTCAACATCGACCCGCGGCGGGTCACGTGGCGGCGTGTCGTCGACATGAACGACCGTGCTCTCCGGACCATCACCTCCGGGCTCGGCGGCTACCACAACGGCGTCGTTCGCGAAGCTGGCTTCGACATCACAGTGGCCTCGGAAATCATGGCTATCTTTTGCCTCGCGACGGACTTCAAGGATCTCGAGGAGCGCATCGGCAACATCGTGCTCGGCTACACGCGCAAGAACGAGCCCGTCACCGTTCGCGAACTCGGCGCGCAGGGCGCGATGACGGCGCTGCTCAGGGACGCATTGCAACCAAACCTCGTGCAGACGATGGAGAATAACCCGGCGTTCATGCACGGCGGTCCCTTTGCCAACATCGCGCATGGCTGCAACTCGGTCATTGCGACGAAGTCCGCGCTCAAGCTGGCCGACTATGTCATCACCGAGGCCGGCTTCGGCGCCGACCTCGGCGCGGAGAAGTTCTTCAACATCAAGTGCCGCAAAGCCGGCCTGCAGCCCGCTGCAACGGTGCTCGTGGCAACCATCAAGGCGCTGAAGATGCAGGGCGGTGTCGCCAAGGATGATCTGTCAGCGGAGAACGTCGAGGCGCTCGAAGCAGGCTGCAGAAACCTGGGCCGGCACATCCGCAATCTGGGTCATTTCGGCGTACCCGTCGTTGTAGCCATCAACCGCTACACGAACGACACCGACGCCGAGGTGGACGTGGTCCGCGAGTACTGCGGCAAATTCGGTGTCGACGCGATCAACTGCACCCACTGGGCGGATGGCGGCGCGGGTGCGACCGATCTTGCGGAGAAGGTCGTCGAACTCTGCGATAGCGGTGCGGCCCAGTTCCGCACGCTCTACGACGACAGTCTGCCGCTGTGGGAAAAGGCCAAAAGAGTCGCTCGCGAAATCTATGGTGCGGACGATCTCATTGCCGACAAGAAGGTCCGTGAGCAGTTCGCGCGCTTCGATGCCGAGGGCTACGGCAGATACCCGGTTTGTATGGCGAAGACGCAGTACAGCTTTTCGACCGATCCGAACCTGCTCGGCGCACCCACCGGCCACGTCGTCCCCGTGCGCGAGATCCGGCTCGCGGCCGGCGCGGAATTCGTGGTCGTGATTTGTGGCGCGATCATGACCATGCCCGGTCTGCCGCGGCGTCCGGCCGAGGACGATATCCGCGTCAACGCGGAAGGCAGGATCGAGGGCCTGTTCTAGTCGCGTTCAGGCCGCGGCGACGCGGTCAGGCAACAGGAACGTTTGCCGGGCGGCGTCACTGCCGAGGCGTTCCCGGCTGTAATACCGAAACAGCACGTTGTCCTCGGCTGCAAAGAGGTCCGGATTGGAACGCTCGAACGCGGCCCAGCCCGT
>JAAUXY010012069.1_pt1 | contig 21004 bp, 18 predicted proteins | sample 7278121 | NCBI WGS metagenome assembly JAAUXY01 (sample SAMN14350117, study PRJNA611818) | marine sediment metagenome | isolation source: surface marine sediment (1.8m) | place: French Polynesia: Moorea | collected 2018-08 | reverse complement strand
TCGGGCTGTCCGTTCTTCCAGCGGTAGAGCGAGCGGAACGAATCCGGTAGTTCGGCCGGCAATACACTCTCCAGGCCGTCGAGCTGCTCTTCGGAAACGCCGGGCTGAAGGCGCGAGTGGTACTCAGGGCGCAGCTCCAGGAGCTCTGCATCGAGCCGTTGAATCAGTTCATTGAAGCTATCATTCATATTCTCACCCGGCGCTCTGAATCTAGCCTGCAGGTTTATGAAACTCGATCACGTTCCCGTCAGGATCGCGGACGAAGAAGAAATACGCGTCGCCGAACTCCACCTTCTCGGTGATCTCGATTCCGGCGGCGCCGAGCTGCTTCTCGACCGATTCCGCATCGGTGATCTCGAGAGCGATATGCGTGTATCCGGTGTGCTTCTCCGTGACGTCCATCAGCAGATTGTTCGGGGACGCATCAGGTGATGCGTTCAGTATGAAGTTGATGTTGACGCCCGAAGGATGCTCCATGATGGCCACTGGCTCGGGACCGACCGGTCCGGCGAGAAACTCGAATCCCAGCCGCTCATAGAATTCACGCGTGACCGCCAAATCACGGACGCGCACACCAACATGGTTTATTCGAGTGATTTCCTTCACAACAACTCCTCAGTGGGCTTCGGCCCGAAGCGAGAGCGAAAGACCTCCTGACACAAGCCTCGGATCATACTCCGTCATTGTAACGTCAGCCGCGTAGGCGGCAGAACCGTCACGACCGCGACGCTCCACACGCGCTCGCGAGGTTTTCTGGTCAGCTGTTTCCCGCTCCGGCCACTTCGCGCGCTGTCGTTGGATATATGAACCAACAGCTTGACGTTGGCAGACTGTTATCTCACGATGAATCGGCAGCCAGTCTTCGAGAAGCTCTCTGATTCAGACGAGTCTGAGTCTCGGAGATCTCTGGGGATACCCCAGGGAGAAGTTATTTCCAAGGCATTTCAGCTCCGGCACGCCGCTGCGCTTCGCGCAGTTCTGTACCGGAAATACGAGAATGGTCGGAGACTGGCTGCGTGCTAACCAGCAAATCCACAAAGGCCAGGTGGCTCGCCCTCTCACTCCTGGCAGGAAGGTGGGATGCTGACGGGATAACGGATCGACTCACCCGAGCTTTGCCCGCCGACTTCGAGGAGCTTGCCAAAGTCTCGGCAAGACTCCGAACTCGATTCGATGTGTCGTCGCCACCGACTATCGGCGCGCTGATCGACTACCTGCTTTCTGAGGCTCTGCTCAATTCCGTGCTCGAAGGCACGGCGATCACAGGACCGCTTCTGGACTCGCCCGCCATGTCGGCAACCCCGGAGTCGCTGGTCACGTTCCCATTGCCGGAACTGACAACCTGGTCGGACGTGGCGTCATGGCTATCCATTTCCGACAAAGAGCTGGCATGGTTCTCTGACTGCCGATCCCTGCAGGCGAAAGTCACCGAGAGAAAGCTGCATCACTACAACTACTTCTGGGTACCGAAACGCTCCGGCTCTCTTCGCCTGATCGAGGCCCCGAAGCCTCGCCTGAAAGAGATCCAGCGGAAGATACTCAAAGAGATTCTGAACCGTGTCCCGCCGCATTCCTGCGCCCATGGGTTCAGCCGCGGACGTTCGACGAGGAGCTATGCCGAGCCACACGTCGGCCGGGATGCGGTTCTCAGGCTGGACCTCAAGGACTTCTTCCATTCAATCCCTCTACCCCGCATCGGTGCGCTGTATCGCCGTATCGGATATCCGAAGAATGTCGCGTGGCTGCTGCAGGGTCTTTGCACGACATCCGCATCGCCCTCCCTCGCCGGCGAAGAGTTCGAGGACCTGTCCTGGGCCATCCGCAAGCGACTGGAAAGCAAGCATCTGGCGCAGGGCGCGCCGACCTCCGCGCAGCTTGCCAACCTATGTGCATACCGACTGGATTGCCGTCTCGAAGGGCTCGCGAAGAAATTCGGACTCAACTACACACGATACGCGGACGACATGGCGTTCTCGGGAGAACGCGGTTTGGCGCGCATGTCGGGATTCATCGAAGCACTGGTCGGCGCGATCGCCATCGATGAGGGGTTCCTGCTGAATCACCGCAAGACCCGCCTCCGGCTGGGCTCGCAGCGGCAATGTCTGGGCGGGGTCATCGTCAACGACAAGCCGAACTGCCGCCGCGCGGATTGGGACCGGCTCAAAGCGATTCTGCACAACTGCGGCAAACACGGGCCGGAGAGTCAGAATACCGATGAGCATCCGAACTTCCAGGCGCATCTGCGCGGGCGTATCGCTTATATGTCCTGGCTGAACCCGAAACGCGGAGAGAAACTCCGGCAGCTATGGGACAGAATCGACTGGGATTCGTGATTCGCGCTATTCGTGAAATCGTACGTCCTGCGGGTTATCCACGCACGCGGCCGCGCGCTCGCCGACCTTCCGTGCGGCCGCGATCCACGGAACCTTGCCGCTCTCGGTCCCTTCGAGCTGAATGGAGGTACTGAATCGATCCGGCGCGTACCTGACTCGATACAGCGGACCGCCTGACATCTCTTCGATGACCGGAATGGCCGGCTCCCGAACGAACACGATCTTGACGGAATCCAGAACCGACTCGCGAAACTGTATGAGGTAGGCCTCCAGGAGCGGACAGCTGTTCAGCGGCAGGTCGTGGTGCTCGATACCGGACTCGACTTGCCGCGCAACCGATAGCGTTTCATCGACCCAGTGAAACGAGTACACGTAGCTATCATCGGCCGGCGAGATTTCCCAGAAGGTTATGCCCGACGCCGACTCCCGATCGAAAGGCGGCGTGTGAGTCGTCGAGGCGCATGACCAAGCAGAAAATGTGGCCAGAATGACGATGCCGATATTTCGCATGGACAGCGTCAATCGCCAACGAACAGCTGCGAGGAAATCATATGCCACACAGGCAGGTCCATCGGCTTGAGCTGATCGATTCGCAACTGACCGGTGAATGCAGGATGCGGCGCAAACGCGAAGACCTGGTGTGGTTCACGGGTGACCCCCCTCTCCGCTGCCACACTCAGGAAATCCGGCATAAGGTTTGCTTCCAGCCAGTCTTTGTCGTCGAGCAATTCATTGAATTGGTCAATCGAGGAGGCGGCGACTGAGACGCTTCCTTCGAGAGGGTCGAGCCTGTGGATGGATCCATCGGTGCGCTGAAAGAAGATGTCGCCGAATGCGGATACCACATGCGGCTTGAGCGGTCCCGAGAGGGACGGCCAGTACCCCAGCGCGCGCTCGACATCTTCATTGCTTGGCGATGCGAAGAGTGAGATCTCGGGCATAACATTAATTGCGGATAAGAACCCGGAGCGATAGCGACCGTCAGGAACTCGGCGGAATCACTACTGCGAGCCGTCCGAGAAATTCTGGTCAACGAACATCTCGGCGAACTGCTGCGGCTCCAGTTCGACACCGGCCTGCTTCGCGATGTCCTGGTTCTTCGTCCACATCTCCTGGATGAGGCTCGCCATGTCTGGCGGAAACTCCATCACGCCATCGATGATCTCTTTCCATGTTCCCGACACTTCGAACAATTCAGCCAGCTTGGGCTCCATCGCGGTCAGCGAGGCCTCGTCTTTTGCCTCCAGCTTCCCGATGGCATCAAGGGCGTAGCACTCCAGTAACCTGAGAAGGGGTTTCCCTGCATAACGCTCATTCACATCAAGACTCCTTGCTCCGGAAGCGGCCGCGCCTCAGTCCATACGATCCCGAAAAAACTCGACATCGCGGTCGGCGGCATCCTCGCGAGCCTCGCCGGTGAAGTAGTGATCCGAGCCGGAACTCAGGTTCATTGATGACGCGACACGGCCGCGCAGCGTCTGATGGAAGCGCTGAGAATTCTGGAACGGCGTCGCCTCGTCACCGAACTCGTGCTGGATGATGGTCGGCACCTTGAACTCGGCGATGTACGCGTCGAGATCGTCGAGCGCCATCGTCGACCAGAACGCCGCCGCTTTGACGATGTCCGTCGCCAGCATCGCCCTGAGCGAGACCGGACCTCCCATCGAGTGCGACCACATGAAGACATTGCCGAGGTCGGCGCTGTCGAGATCGTCGAGTGCCGACATCAGCGCGACGACGTCCTCCGCGTAGTACGCGATCGAGTCGTCGTCCTGAGGATCGATGTATTCGAAACCGTCTGAGCTGTTATGACCGCGATAGTCCGGGATCACCGTCAGGAAGCCGCGCGAGGTGAAGAGTTCGGGGACGGAGCGATAGTAGTCGCCGGGCCGCGAATCGATGCCCTCGGCCGTTATGCCGTAGCGCCTCGGATCCGGAACGTAACCGTGATTCGCGATGACGACCGGGAATCCCGCTTCCGGCCGCTCGCTGCGAGGCACCGCGACCATCGCGTGCAGCGTGAGGCCCGCATGCTCGTAGGCAACAAGATAGGCCGTGAAGCTCGGCCCGTCATCCAGCGGTCCAACGATGCTGAGCGAGGCGTCGAAAACGTGCTCGCGGAGTTCCTCGATCGTCATGGGCCCGGTGGCTTCGACGACCGGCTCCACAGGATCGGGCGCTACCGGTTCCTGGGCCGGATCCGATACTTCCATGCCGGCACAACCCGCGAGCAGTGCCGCAAACGCGATTGTCGCGGCGCTTCGCGTCATACGATCGCGTAGAAGATGTAGAGGAACGCCACCGTTGCCCCGAAGAACACGAGCAGCAGCCAGCTCACGCGATCGACCTTGCCCGGGACGAGGAACCATTTGCCTTCTTTCTCCGGCAGGCCCTCGTCGCGGAATTTCTGCTGCTGTCCCTTGACCGTGTACTCGGACCATTCGTCCTGCGGGCCGTCGATGAGCCGGCTCGCAATCAGCGACACGACGATGTTCACGGCGCCGCCGAACAGGCAGTACCACGGCCAGGCGACATCGGTCCCGAGGTCCAGATACGCGATCATCAGGAAGCCGACGACGACGCCGACCAACAGACCCTTCTCCGTCGTTTGCTTCGAGAAGATGCCGAGGCCGTACATGCTGAGCTTGGCGCCGACGAAGAAGGAACCGATCTTCGACAGCGTTTCCAGAATCGAACCTTCAGTTTGGGCGAACAGTATCGCCGGGACAATAATGACGACCGCCCAGAACACGGTGAAGCCGCGCGACACCGTCAGATAGTGCTCCGGCGTCTCGTCTTTCTTGAAGTAGCGCTGATAGAAGTCGACGACGGAAACGGTTGCCAGCGAGTTGAACGAGGAGTCCAGCGAGGACATCGATGCCGCGACAATGGCCGCCGCGATGATGCCCATCAATCCCGGCAGACCGTAGTCTGTCGCGAAGTTGAGAATGATCGTATTCGACTCTTCGAACTCCCGGCCGCCGTAGTACGCGTAGAACAGCACGCCGAGCAGGAAGAACAGGAAGTAGATGAAGAAGGCCGCGAAACCCATCATCAGGAACGACTTCTTCGCATCCCCGATGTTCTTCGCCGCAAGCGTCCGCTGCACCATCATCTGATTGGCGCCGTACACGGTGATGTGGAAGATCGACATCGCGATAATGCCGGACCAGACGGTCGCTACTTTCGTGACGTCCAGCGACACGTCGAGAGGATTCAACCTGCCCTGCTCCTTGAGTCCGGAGAGCACCTCACCGATCGGCGCGGGCATATTGTCGAGCAGCGCGAAAAAGATGATCGTCGCGCCGACAATCAGCACGGCTGCCTGAATCACGTCGGTCCAGATGACCGCGGTGATACCGCCCATCATCGTGTAGATCAGCGCTACTACCGTGACGATCACGATCGCAACACGTACATCGATGCCCGTAATGAACGAGATGACCAATGATGTGCCGTACAGGATCGCGGCCGACGTGATCGCCTGCGATACCAGGAAGATGCCCGAGATCACGATGCGCGAGGTCGGCCCGAAGCGGCGCTCCATGTATTCGTAGATCGACGGGACGCCGCTGTTGAAGAAAAACGGCAGCAGGAACGTGATCACGAAGAAGATCACGATCGGATAGTTCAGATGGATGGCGATCACGGCCAGCCCGTCCGAATAGGCCCACGCAGGCCCGCCGAGGAACGACAATGCGCTGACGTAGGTCGCAATGACCGAGATGCCGATGGCCCACCACGGCGTCGTTCGTCTGCCGAGGTAGAAATCGTCAGCCGTCGCAACCCGTTTGCTCAAAACCCAACCGAGCAGCAGGTTCAACAGAATGTAGACGACGAGTATCGTCCAGTTCAGCGTGCCGAAGTCGCGCATGACTCCCCCTTCGTTCTCGTACCAGCTGTTTCAACGATTCAGCTGTTCTTGTTCTAGTGCGCCGTCCAGCCTCCGTCGACTTTCAGGCTGTGTCCCGTGACCATGGCGGATGCCGGCGACGCCAGCCACGTAACGGCCGATACGATGTCGTCGACCGTTGCGAGCTTGCCCATCGGAATCATGCCGAGCACGAAGTCGCGAAATTCCGGATCGTCGAGCATCGGCTTCGTCAGCGGCGTCTCGACGAATGTCGGTGCCACCGAGTTGACGCGGATGCCGGCAGAACCAAGCTCCACGGCCATCGCCTTGGTCAGTCCTTCCACTGCATGCTTGGTCGTGCAGTACACGGTCCGCCCGGGCGAGCCGACGTGCCCCATCTGCGACGACATGTGAATGATCGAGCCGCCGCTGCCGGCAGCGATCATCGCTCTTGCCGCCGCCTGAGCGACGAGGAAGGCTGCGCGGACATTGAGTCCGAGCAGGAAATCCAGCGTGTCCGCATCCACATCGACGAAAGGCTGTGGCCGGTTGGCGCCGGCGTTGTTGACCAGAATGCTCAAACTCTCCAGCTCGCCGATTCGCTCAATGAACGCGTCGTCGCTGACGTCGGCGGACCAGGTCTCGATCCGGCCCGATGCGTGGGCACCGACCTCTGCCAGATCGTCCTCCGAACGAGCAACGGCGATGACCCGTGCGCCGGCATCGGCGAGACCCTCGGCGCACGCGCGGCCAATGCCGCGCCCGGCCCCGGTCACCAGCGCCAGCTGGCCGCTCAGATCGGCGTTCATGCGGGAAGCTCGAATTGCATACGAATGCAATACTGCCTACCATCGATCAGGATTGGAAGCGGCGCACAGCCGTAGAATAATGACTAAATCCAGTAAAGCCACTGAAAAACAAGGAAAAAGCGAGCGTCGACGCGCCACCTCCTATGACGTAGCGGAACTCGCCGGCGTATCGCAATCGGCCGTCTCGCGGGTCTTCCAGGACGGCGCGAGTGCATCGCAAGCGATGCGGGAACGCGTCATCGCTGCCGCGGACAAGCTCGGCTACCGGCCCAATGCCATCGCCCGTGGCCTGATCACACAGCGCTCCAATATGGTCGCCGTGGTGATCTCGAAGCTCACCAATCTCTACTACCCCGAAGTCCTCGTGCAGCTGACGCAGCGCTTCTCGGAACGCGGCGTGCGCGTGCTGCTGTTTGCGCTGGAGCGCGAGAGCGACACCGGTTCCGCGCTCGAGCAGATGCTGCAGTACCGGGTCGACGGCATCCTGACGGCGGCGATGTTTACGCAGGCCGAGCTCAGGACGATCGAGAATTCCGGCATTCCGATCGTGTTCTACAACCGCACCTCGAAGGACCAGCTCATCAGTTCGGTCCGCTGCGATCAGCAAGAAGGCGAGCGATGGCTGGTCGACGAACTCGTCAACGCGGGGCACCGCTCCTTCGGCATCGTCGAAGGTCCGGCGGACTCCGTCGTCAGCATCGAGCGCAAGATGGGGGCCTTAAACGAACTCGCAGAATTGGGTGTCGACGACATCACGACGGTAAGCGGAGACTTCGGCTACGAAACGGGACGTTCGTGTTTTAGCGAGCTCGTCGAAAAACGCGGCTCGCCGCCTGACGCGGTGATTGCCGCGAACGACGTGATGGCGATCGGCTGCATCGACGAAGCCAGAGTGGCTTACGAGCTGGACGTACCCGGCGATATATCGATCGTGGGTTTCGACGGCGTCGGGCCCGCCCGCTATTCAGCCTACAGCGTCACGACGGTGCGCCAGCCGGTCCAGCGAATGACCGAAGCCGCTGCGTCGATGCTGCTCGAGCGCATCGACAATCCGGAGCTGTCGCCGGAGAAGCGGGCTTTCTCGGGCATCCCGGTCCGCGGGAATTCCGCCCGACTGACGCCAGCCGATGCCTGAGGAATCGCATTGGCCGCCGAACACATCCTGCTGCTGCCGGGCATGCTCTGCGACCGTCGCCTATGGCAACCGCAGGCATCCGAGCTCGGTCCGAACGTGCACTACGCCGACACGACGCTCGACGACAACTTCGAGGCGATGGCAGAGCGGGCGCTGGAACACGCGCCGCCGGAATTCGCAATTGCCGGACTATCGATGGGCGGGATACTCGCCTTTGAGATCTGGCGCCAGGCGCCGGAGCGCGTGACCCACATGGCGCTGCTCGATACGAACCCGCATCCCGACACGCCGGAGCGGCGCTCGCTGAGGCTCGAACAGATCGCCAAAGCCATGTCAGGCGGGCTTCGTGAGCTGGCGGTCGACTCGCTAAAGCCGCTGTATCTCGCGGCAGAGCACCGGGACGACGAGGCGCTGCTCGGCCTCGTGCTCGACATGGCAATGGACTTAGGCCCGGACGTCTTCGAGCGCCAGTCGCAGGCCCTGCGCAATCGGGCCGACAGCGTTCCGACGCTCGAATCTATCGATTGCCCGACGCTCGTGCTCTGCGGCGACGAAGACACGCTCTGCCCTCCGAAATATCACACTCTGATGGCCGAACATATCCGCGACGCTCGACTGTGCATCGTCGAGAACTGCGGCCACCTGTCCTCGCTCGAACAACCCGAGGTTGTCACCCGCGAGCTTCAACGACTCTTTGCGAACTGAATGAAGAAATGAAATCCAGCATCGACCGAATCCTAACGACCCATGTCGGCAGTCTGCCGCGATCGAAAGCCGTCACGGACGCCGTATTCGGCCGCGAGGCTGGCGAACCGAAACCGGACGAAGCGGACACCATCCGCACCGCGGTCGATGCCGTCGTCGCTCGTCAGGTGGAGACCGGCGTCGACATCGTCAGCGACGGCGAGATGAGCAAGATCAGCTACGCGACCTACATCAAGGACCGGATCACCGGCTTCGACGGCGACAGCGAGCGCGAGCCGCCGAGCGATCTCGAGGAATTCCCGGGCTTCCTGAAGCGGCAGGCGTCTAGCGGCGGCACACCGACGTATCGCCGCCCGTGCTGCGTCGGCGACATCCGCGTGAAAGATATGGAACCCGTCGGCGAAGACATCGCGAACATGCAGGCGGCGATTGGAAAACATGGACCCACCGAGGGCTTTATGAACGCCGCGTCGCCGGGCGTGATCGCGCTGTTCCAGCCGAACAAGCACTATCCGACCCACGAGGCCTACCTGTTCGCACTGGCCGATGCGATGGCGGCCGAGTACAAGGCGATCGTCGATGCCGGCCTGGTGCTGCAGCTCGACTCGCCCGATCTCGGCCTTGGCCGGCACATGCTGTTCAAGGGCAAACCCGATGAAGAGTACGAAACGCAGGCGAGACTGCATGTCGATGCGCTGAACCACGCGCTCGACGGCATCCCGAAGGACCGCGTGCGCCTGCACGTCTGCTGGGGCAACTACGAAGGCCCGCATCATCACGACGCACCGATGGAGATGGTCCTTCCGATCGCACTCGGTGCCAACATCGGCGCCATACTCTTCGAGAGTTCGAATCCGCGTCACGCGCACGAGTGGCAAGTCTTCGCCGAGGCCGATCTGCCCGATGACCTGATCCTGATTCCCGGCGTACTCGATTCGACGACGAACTTCGTGGAGCACCCGAAACTCGTCGCGGAACGCATCTGCCGTTTTGCGGACATCGTCGGCCGCGATCGGGTCATCGCGGGAACGGACTGTGGATTCTCGACTTTCGCAGGCTTCGGTGCCGTCGACGAAGACATCGTCTATGCGAAGCTCGGCAGCATGGTCGAAGGTGCGAAGCTGGCATCCGAGCGACTCTGGTAGAACGGAATGAGCGATCGCTGCAAGACATTCAGGGAACGGCTGACGGCCAGAGACTTCATCGTCGGGACGTTCCTGAAGACACCGTCTTCCATCGTCGCCGAGGTTCTGGGACTCTCAGCACTGGACTCCGTCGCGATCGACGTCGAGCACGCACCGTTCGGCCGGCTGGAACTCGACCAGTGCATCGGCGCGCTGCGCGCGGCGGATATGCCGAGCCTCGTGCGCGTCAGTGACGATTCGCCGACCCATATCCGTAACGCGCTCGACTGCGGCGCAACGGGCGTCGTCGTTCCGCACGTGACTTCGGCCGATCAGGCAGCCGCTATCGTCAAATGCTCGCACTTCGGGCCCGGCGGGCGTGGCTACGCCGGATCGCCCCGAGCCGCCGATTACACGACAAAATCGATGGCCGACTACATGGCCGACAGCGCTGCGCAGACCGCCGTGATCGTCCAGATCGAGGATCTCGAGGCGTTGGACCGGGTATCCGACATCGCCTCGATCGACGGCGTCGACTGCCTGTTCGTGGGCCGCGTCGACCTCGCTGTCGCGATGGGCGAAGCCGTCTCCAGCGCAGCCGTCGTCGATACCGTTAAGGAGATCTGCTCGGCGTGCATTGGCGCCGGTAAGGCCGTCGGAATGTTCACGCCCGATCTCGCGGAAATCCCGATGTGGCGCGAACTGGGCGCCAGCCTGTTCCTGCTGAGTTCGGATCAGTCGATGCTGCTGGCGGGCGCCGATCAGCTCATCGGTTCGGTAGCTGATTAGATCCGATAGAACGACTTGGCTGTGCCGCCGAACAGCATCGCCTGATCGGCATCGCTCATGCCGGCGACGATGGCTTCGAAGGCGGTGAAGATATCGGCGTAGCTGGCGTGAAGCTTGTCGACCGGGAAGTTCGATCCGAACATCGCGCGCTCCGGGCCGAACAGCTCGATACACGCCTCGACGATCGGCCGGATCGAATCGACGGTCCAGTCGTGATCGAACATCCCGAGGCCTGAGATCTTGCAGTAGACGTTCGGCATCGATGCGAGCAGCGCCATGCCCTCGCGCCACATCGCGAGTCCCGTCTCCGTTTGATCCCACGGCGAGCCGCAGTGACACACGGCAATCCGCGTGTCCGGTGCAGCTTTTAGCGCTTCGACGACATTGAGCACCTGCGGCGGGGTGAGTTGCAGGTCGAAGGAAAGGCCGAGTTCGGCGAGCGAGGCCAGATTCTCGTGCCATACGGTACTTCCGACGATTCTGCCACTGCCGGTCTGTTCGTCTTCCGCATCGGATCGGCCGACGATCTGACGAACGCCGCGCACTCGTGAGAATTTGAGCTGAGCTTCGAGATGACGGGGCGCTGCCGGATCGTCGAGCTCGCAGAACGCGACGATCGCACTCGGAAGGCCGCTGTCATCTCCCACGCTTTGCAGCCATTCCGTTTCTTTCAGCTCGTCTCCCGGAGCCACGCCGACCTGGATATGGACCGACGCCTCGAGCGAGTAACCGGCCGCGTCGGCGCGCAGGTCGTCGACGAGGTAGTTCTTCTGGATCGGAGCCGGATCGCCGAAGAAGCGCTTAACGCCGTGCGCCATCAGCCACGGGTAGTGACAGGCATCGAGGTCCCAGAGGTGGTGATGTGCATCGACGATCGTGCGCACGAGCGTTTATCCGCGCTAGCCGACCATCGTCTGACTCAGCACAGCCAGATCGTCGAACACCGTCATCTCGGCAGACACCCGGCCAGCGACGCAGCGCCAGTGCGTGACGCCGAGGATGAACATCGGCTTACCCGTCGGAGCGACGCCCATGACCTCGCCTTCGTGAAGCCCGGCAGCCGTCCAGCGAACGGCGATATCGACCCCGTTGTCCGAGAACGGCTGGGTAGCCACGTGATCGACGCTGAAGTGGACGTGCCCCATGATTCGGCGCAGGTTCTGGTAGTAGTCGAACACGGCGTCGCGGCCGGAGTAGTGGCGCATCGGAGAACGGTGCAGCACGCTGTACGGCGCGTGCGTCTGGTCGAATGCCGTCTTGTCGCCGCGCCAGCAGCTTGCAAGCACGCGCCAGGCGAAGCCCTCGGGATCGTCGTTCGGGGACACGTGCGTGTCGTCGACGACCGCCGGAGCGTCGATGGCCTGCACGCGCGCGTGCTCCGCATCGAGCCACGCCTGATGTTCTTCGGTGCGCGCTTCTGCCATGTCGCGCGCAGCAGCGAGCGGCTCGGCACTGAGCTGCGTCGCGAGCGTCATGTTGTCCCTGACCAGCCACTCCTTGGTGATCATCCCGTTCTCGACGAGACAGTCGGCGATGTTGGTCATCCGGATTCGAACGCCGGTCGCCGGTCCATATACGGTCGGTCCTTCGTTCGTGGCCATGCTCAGGAGACGATGCGACGAGTAGAAGCCGTCCTCCCGATTCCCCGACCAGATGACGTTCTCGGCCAGCAGCAGACGGTCCGGGAATGCGTCCAGCGTTTTCCACGTCGCATCGACCACCGCGGCCGCACCGTGGGTGATGCCGTCGAGGCCCCAGATGATGCAGTCCTCGGCGTAGTACTGATGGATGAGCGCAACGCCCCGCTGCTCCCAGATCTCGAACGTGATGCCGAGAATGAAGTCGACAATGTCGTCATCGGGCCCGTAGGCGCCGCGCGTCATCGGGAGGGTGTTGCTAGCCATTGTTGTGATTGCTGTTATTGCCAGACGGAGGGAAGATTGTACTTCGAATGCAGCGCGAAATCCTACTGTTTTTCGCCGCTGTCAAAGGGTCCCGCAGCTTGACGCACGAGATTATCTTGAATTCATTTTGCATTCGAAGTACATTCGTCCAAAAGCGTCTTTTCGGGCGCCGAATCTACAAGGGATTTCACGCAAATGGTCCAGGCCGCCTCGTCCGCCGAGCAATTCCCGGCGCTGCTCGATCAGCGTCTCGTGCGCTATTCGGAACTCAAGCCGTGCACGACCGCATTCATCGACACCCGCACGCCCGGCAGTGCGGAAAAAGAGAACTTCACGATCATCGGGCCCGGCGTTGCCGAGAGCCCCGATCAGCACGTCCATATCGACATCGCCCATGGCTTCAATATCGGCGGCGCCCGGCAGCCGCCGGGCTGCGTCAACTCGCAGCACAGCCATGAGACGGCCGAAGTCTTCATGGTGCATTCGGGCCGCTGGGCTTTCCTGCTCGGGCCGAACAAGGAAGACGGCGAGGTCGTTCTTGAACCCGGCGATACGATCTCGATCCCGATCCACGTTTTCCGCGGCTTCAAGAACGTCGGCGAAGACACCGGTTTCCTGTTCGCGGTACTCGGCGGCGACGACCCCGGCAACGTCACGTGGGCGCCGTACGTCTTCGATAACGCGAGGGAGTACGGACTCGTCCTCCTCGAAGACGGCAGCCTCGTGGACACCACCAAGGGTGAGACGGTGCCGGAGTCGAAACGGCCAATGCCGCCGACGACCGAAGCGGATCTCGAGCGCTTCTCAAGGATGACGCCCGACGATATGAAGGGCTGTGTCATCAGCGGCGCCGAACTCGCTCCGACCGACACGCCGGCGCTCGACGGCATGGACGAGTGCCCGATCATCGGTATCGAAAGCGCGGATGAGGGCCTCGCGGCGGGCCGCATGGCATGGCCGCACGGATTCCAGCTCAGGCAGATCCGAGTCGCACCGGACAACGCCACCCGGCCGCACGTGCGTCACGAAGAAGAAGTCATCATGATGCATAAAGGCCGGCTTACCGTGGAACTACCCGGCGGAGAGACGGAGATCGGTCCGGGGGACGTACTGACGGTGCCGGTGGACATGCAGCGCAGTTTCAGAAACGAAGGCAGCGACACGGTCGAAGCCTGGGTCGTTCGCGGCGGGGATCACCCCAGCGCGCCGACGATCGTCAACTAAACAAACGAGGAAAGACACAGTGATCAAGGTCATCAAGGCCGGCATCAGCGAAGAAGCGGCCGCCGAATTCGAGGCAAAGGTCAAAACGACCGTCGAGGATATCCTCGCGGACATCGGCTCCCGCGGCGACGACGCCGTCAGAGAGCTGTCGGAGAAGTTCGACAACTGGTCGCCCGAGAGCTTCCGGCTCTCGGACGAAGAGATCGAAGCAGCGATTGCCCGGCTGCCCGAGCGCACGATCGAAGACATCAAGTTCGCGCAGACTCAGATCCGCAATTTCGCCGAGATCCAGAAAGCAGCGCTCAAGGACGTCGAAGAAGAAACGCTCCCGGGCGTCTTCCTCGGTCATAAGAACATCCCGGTCAACAGCGTTGGCTGCTACGTGCCGGGCGGCAAGTACCCGATGGTCGCCAGCGCGCACATGAGCGTGCTGACCGCGAAGGTCGCAGGCGTGGAACGCGTCATTGCCTGCGCCCCGCCGCACGACGGTGGCCCGAACGATGCCATCGTCGCCGCGATGCACTTCGCCGGCGCCGACGAGATCTACTGCTTCGGCGGCGTTCAGGCGGTCGGCGCAATGGCGCTGGGTACCGAGACGATCGCGCCGGTCGACATGCTGGTCGGCCCCGGTAACGCTTTCGTTGCCGAAGCCAAGCGCCAGCTTTACGGCCGCGTGGGCATCGATCTGTTCGCGGGACCAACGGAAACGCTGGTCATCGCCGATGACACCTGCGACGGCGAAATGGCGGCCACGGACCTCCTCGGCCAGGCCGAGCACGGCATCAACTCGCCGGCCATCCTGCTCACCAACTCGGAGAAGCTCGTCGAGGACACTCAGCGCGAGATCGAGAAGCAGCTCAAGACGCTCGAAACCGCGGACGTCGCCGGCAAGGCCTGGGCGGACTACGGTCAGATCATTCTCTGCGACACCTACGAGGAGATGGTCGAGGAAGCAGATCGCCTCGCCAGCGAACACGTGCAGGTCATGACCAAAGACCCGAACTACTTCCTCGAGAACATGACCAACTACGGCGCGCTGTTCTTAGGCCCCGAGACCAACGTTGCCTACGGCGACAAGGTCATCGGCACGAATCACACGCTGCCGACGAAGCTCGCGGCGCGCTACACCGGCGGACTCTGGGTCGGCAAGTTCATCAAGACCTGCACTTACCAGCGCGTCACGCCGGAAGCGACGGCGATGATCGGCGAGTACTGCTCGCGGCTCTGCGCGCTGGAAGGCTTCGCAGGTCACAAGGCACAGGCGGATCTCCGCGTCGCACGGTACAAGTCGAAGGCAGCCTGAGGATGTCCGACCCGGCGAAACATGCGGCCAACAAGCGTGCCGTAGTCGATAACCTGCGCGCACTCTTCACGTCCGACGACCTCGAAGCCGCGGCGGCGAAGGCGTACATGGAAGAGGCCGAGCTCCACGCCTTTCATCCGGTCAACGATCAGCTCGGCGCTTCGGCGATTGCCTCCGAACTGTGGGGCCCGATCCGCGAGTCGTTCCCGGACGCCGAACGCCGCGATCAGATCCTGCTTGCCAATGAGTTCGAGGGCAGGGACTACGTCGCTGCAGTAAGCGTCATTCAGGGTACATTCGCGAAAGACTGGCTCGGTATCCCGGCAACGCACGGCGTGGCGACCCTTCGCTGCTGTGAGATCAACCGGGTCGTGGACGGGAGGATCAAGCGCGCCTACGTTCTGATCGATGTGCTCGACCTGATGTTCCAGGCCGGCTGCTGGCCGCTGTCACCGAGCCTCGGAGAAGAAGGCCGCTGGCGGGCACCGGCGACCGTCGACAGCGTCAAGCCGGACATAGTCGATCCCGAGAACGGCACGAAGGCGCTGGAGATTGTCCGGGCAATGCACGAAGGCCTGCTCGCCTTCGACGGCAAGAGTCTTTCAAGCATGCACCACGCTCAGTACTGGGCGCCGGACTTCCTCTGGTACGGCCCCGCCGGGATCGGCACGACGCGCGGACTGGCCGGCTTCGAAGCGCACCACCAGATTCCGTTCCTGCGCGCCTTCCCCGACCGCACCGTCGGCAAGCACATCGCGCATGTCTCCGACGGCAACTACGTGTTCACCGGCGGCTGGCCCTCAGTGATCGCAACCCATACCGGCCCGGACTGGCTCAACGTCGGGCCGACCGGCCGGCGTATCGAAATGCGGGTAATGGACTTCTATAGAGTCGAGAACGGACTGCTTGCCGAGAACTGGGTGCCCATCGACATCGTCAACATTCTGCTGCAGATGGGGATCGACGTGTTCGCGCGGCTCAAGCACCTGCGCGGCGAACCGCGACGCGACCTTTAACGCTTAGGGTCAGGCCATCGCGACGTCGATGACGACCCGCTTAAGCGTCTGGTCGAACACGAACGGCTGCTCGTAGGCCCAGGTCACAGGCGCGTGGCGGTTCTCCCCGCAGCGGATTCCTGCGTTGGCCGCATAGATCGGCCACATCCGAGGTAACTCCATGCTGCCGGCATCCGCGCCGTCGATGAACATCGTCAGCGTGCCGCTGTCCTCGGAGGTCTTCTCGATGCGGTAGCCGATCGTGTGCTGCCCGCTCGGCACGGGTCTCTCCGAGCGTCCCGTGTAAACTGCATTGCGGGTGTAGACGTAGCCGAAGTGCAGGAAGCCATCTTGCATCCATAGCTCGTAGCCGCAGCTCGAGTCGCCGGCCGCGAGGATAATGCCGTTCGCATTTCCCGATAGCTCGACGTCAGCCGAGAGCCGGGAATTCCAGCTATAGATGTCCGGTGCACTCAGCCGGTCGAGGCGTGTCATTCCCGGATAGAAGAGATAGGTCTCTCTGGGCGGCGGCACCGATGCCTGATAGAGCTTCAGCGTATCGTCTTCCATCGGCAGCACGTCGTAGCGTTCGGCCTCCTCGCGCCACAGCGCGGTCAGTGCGGCGAGCCGCTCCGGATCGCCATCGGCGCGGTTATCGGTTTCGGAGAAATCCTCGGCTGCGTGATACAGCTCCCAGACGTCGTCTGCATAGTCCGTGCCCGGCGTGTGCCGAGAAACCGCCTTCCACCCGTCAGCCCAGATCGCGCGGTCGCCGAGGGTCTCGAAGTATTGAACACGCTTGGTCGTCGGCGCGGATGGGTTGTCGAATGTGTAAGCGAAGCTTGAGCCCTGGATGGCCAGCGGAGCCTGTCCGCGGAACGTCTCCGGCTGCGCTACGTCGATCATGTTCAGCAGCGTCGGCACGACGTCGATGACGTGGTGATACTGCGAGTTGATCCCGCCACTCGGCAGATTCCCGTTCGGCCAGCTCACGATCAGCGGTGCCCGGATGCCGCCTTCGAAGGTGTCTGCCTTGTACCACTTCAGCGGTGTATTGCTCGCCTGTGCCCAGCCGCGCGAGTAGCTGCAATACGACTCCGGGCCTCCAATGCGATCGATGTCGGCGAGAAACTCGTCGATCGGCGCCGGTCCGAGATACGCGTCACGGCGAACGTCCAACCGGCCTTCGATCGGACCACCGGGCGCTGCGCCGTTGTCCGACAGAACCATGATGATCGTGTCGTCGAGCTGGTCCTCCGCTTCCAGGAACGCGATCAAACGGCCCATCTGCCGATCCGTGTGTTCGAGGAAGCCGGCGTAGGCTTCCTGCCCGCGTGCCGCGAGGCGGCGCTGGTCGTCCGAGAGTTCATCCCATGCCGGCACGTTCGAATTGCGCGGCGAGAGCCTCGTCCCGTCGGGCACGACACCGATGTCGAGCTGACGCTTGAAGCGCTCGGCCCGAACTTCATCCCAGCCGCGGTCGTACACTCCGCGATAGCGGTCCACGTCGTCCGACGGCGCATGCAGCGGAAAGTGCATTGCACCGAACGCCAGATACAGAAGGAACTGATTATCCGGTGTTGCTGAGAGGTGATCCTGGATGTAGTCGATGGACTCCTCGACCAGATCGGTGCTCAGGTGATAGTCGTCCGTCTTCTCCGGATACGCCGCGGTCGTGTTGCGGAACATCTCCGGATGCCAGTGGTCAATGGCGTTGCCGTGGAAGCCGTACCAGTGATCGAAACCGCGGCGGATCGGCCAGTGGTCGAAGGGTCCGGTGCCGTTCTGGTCCGCGAGCGACGAGAGATGCCACTTGCCGGTAGCAATAGTCGAATATCCCGCGGGCCTCAGCATCTCGGCGAGCGTCATCGCGTCCTGCCGGATCCAGCCGCGATAGCCCGGATGATCGGCCCTTCCCCACTCGGCGATGTTGCCGACGCCAACCGCGTGCGCGTTGCGCCCGGTCAGCAGACATGCCCGTGTCGGTGCGCAGAGCGCCGTGACGTGGAAGTTATTGAAACGCGTGCCCGCACTCGCCAGCCCGTCCATGACCGGAGTGCGATGCTCGGCGCCGTAGCAGCCGAGGTCCGCAAAGCCGACGTCGTCGAGTACCGCGATGACGATGTTAGGCCTGCGCTCGAAACGCCGGGGTTGCCAGCCCTCGTCGCGGATCGGTCTGGTCTCGTTTCCCGCAGCAATGTCCGGAGCCATCGCACCGGCCGCGGCGGCGGCGCTGGCTTTCAGAAACCGTCGTCGTGTGATGCTCATGTCTGGCCTCCGGTTACGGGCACCCAGTCATTCTCTTGCTCCCAAAACAAATGAAGGGGCCGAAGCCCCTTCACCGCGTGCGCATCCCTGCGTCACGATTTTCGGCTAGAAACGAGCGGTGAATTTCACGCCGTAGTTGCGGGGGTACAGAAAAGAGGTCTGCACTACGTCGTCACCGTTGTTGTTGCCACGTGCGAGGACGTCCGCGTCCTCGATGTTCTCGATGAACAGCTCGACAGCGTATGCCTCGTCGGCCGAGTCCCAGATCAGACGAACGTCGGTCTTCGTGTACGAATCCTGATCGTGTGATGGATCCGTCGCGAGCAGGTTCGAGGTGTTGTAGCCGTCAGAGTAGTAGGTCTGGATGTATGGCGTGAGCGTACCGCTGCCGCCCAGATCCATCCTGTAAGCAGCGCTCGCACCCAGCGTAAGCTCCGGCGACCACGGCGTCGTCTCGCCGGCAACGTCGACGAAGCTCTGTACCTGTCCGTTGTAGAGCTGATACGGATTTGTCTGACCGAAGACACCGAACTCCGAATCGAGCCATGCCAGCGTGCCAGTGATCGTCCATTCGTCGGCCGGCAGCCAGACTGCGTCGAGTTCGATTCCCATCGCCTCGATGTCGCCGCCGTTGTCCGTGAAGGTCAGGACGATGCCGGTATTCGGATCGATTTCCTGACGCTGGGTCAGCAGGTTCGTGTACTCGGTGAAGTGCAGCGCGCCGTTGAACTGCAGCGTGTTGTCGAGGAGCACGCTGCGGAAGCCCAGCTCGATGACCTGAGACTCCTGCTCTTCGGTCGTCGTCTGGGTGCTGGCGGAACCGGAGAGGTAACCGGTCGAGCCGCTCAGGTAGAGCATCGTCGAATCGTTCATGTCGAACTCGACACCGGCACGCCATGTAACGTTGTCGTAGTTGCCGTCAAAGCCCGACGGGCCCTGCGTCGTCTGTGCGCTCGTTATCGCGTCGCTGGCGCCGCAGTCGATGGTGAACACGTCGATCGCGTTGTCCGGCAGGATCAGCGGTGAGCTGCCATCGAGTCCGGGAAGGACGTTGACCACGCGGTCGATGGTGTTGTCCATATTCGTGTCGCCGGTGAAATTCGAACCACCGCAGGACGCCGCCTTCTCTTCTTCGTTGTAGCGCAGACCGAGGATGAGCCGCAGATTGTCCTGCACCGAGTACTCGCCCTGGGCGAAAATGCCGAGGTACTCTGTATCGACCACCACGGCGTTCGCGAAGAAGCCGTTCAGTACGGTCGCGTCCGACAGAATATCGGTTCCTGTGAGCAGGCGCGTGGGGTTGACCGGATCGATCGCCGGAATGATCACCTCCGGCCGAGTGCTATCGGCCTCGCGCTGGGTCTGCTGATAGATATAGAAGCTCGAGAAGTCCTCAAGATCCGAGTAGTACAACCCGGCCGTCCACTGGAGTGCGCCGTCACCAGTCGACGATATCTGGAACTCCTGTGCGAAGCCTTCTGATTCTTCGAGGTAACCGCCGTTCGAGTTCGGCGTAGGGCTGAAGTCGAAATCGAAGTTGATGTCGTTCGTAAACTCGTTGATCGCCGTAATCGACTTGATCGAGACGGTATCGAGATCGTAGATGACGGTCAGAGAGAACTCCTCATCTTCCAGATCTACCGGACGGACATAGTCTTGACTTACAGTCCAAGGATCCCCGCCCGGACCGTTCGACGCGGGCCCGCGACCGCCGGAGCCGCGTACGGGATTGTCGCAATTCCGAACCGTGCCGAACGGATCGGTCGCACCCTCCGGTGTCTCGTTGCGGCACAGGAAGGTGTAGCCGAAGAGACCTGCCTCATTGCCGTCCTCGCTGACGCGGTGATAGCGGGCGATCGCTTCGAGCCGGTCGCTCGGCTGCCAGAGTCCGACGATACGGAAACCCTTGTCGTCCTGAGCACCGATATCCGGACCCGCGAGGTTTGAGATGTAGCCATCGCTCTTATCGAAGAAGCCCGCGATTCTAAGGCCGAAGTTCTCCGACATTGGCATGTTGATATAGCCGTTGCCGCGCACACGGTCGAAGGCCTGTGCGCTGACGCCGATCTCGGCATGCGTGCCTTCGAGGTCGGGCGTGTTCGTATAGACGTTGAGCGCGCCGGCGAAGGTGTTGCGACCGTACAAAGTGCCTTGCGGGCCGCGCAGGAATTCGACGTTGCGGACGTCGAAGAATGCGCGCGTCTGCTGCGATGCACGAGCCTTGTAGATGCCGTCGACGAAGGCGCCGACGATCGAGCTGTTGTCGCCGAAGGTGTTCGTCGAGTTCGCGCCGCGAACGTTGAACTTGGCATCGTTACCGGCGAAGGCGAAGTTCATGCCCGGCACCAGCAGTTCGAGACGGGACACGTCGTCGATGCCGCCGAGTGCCAATGCTTCCTCGTTGAACGCGGTCACGGAAATACTGACGTCCTGGAGACTCTCTTCGCGTCTTTCGGCCGTGACGACGATTTCCTCGAGCTGCGCGAATGCAGCCGGTGAGAGTGCTATCCACGCGCCAAGGACGGAAATGGCTATTGCTGCCCGTCTCGGCAGAGTCTTGCT
>JAAUXY010206389.1_pt1 | contig 21015 bp, 20 predicted proteins | sample 7278121 | NCBI WGS metagenome assembly JAAUXY01 (sample SAMN14350117, study PRJNA611818) | marine sediment metagenome | isolation source: surface marine sediment (1.8m) | place: French Polynesia: Moorea | collected 2018-08 | reverse complement strand
CGTCCGGCGCATCCGGGTTGCGGTCCGGGTGGTACTTCATGGCGATGCGACGATAGGCTTTCTTGATTTCCTTCTCGTCGGCGCCGCGTTCTACGCCCAGGACTTCGTACTAATCGCGTTTTGACATGTGTCTTGTCTGTTATCCCTAGAAACAACAACGCGGGAAAATCTTCCCGCGTAAGCTGCTAATTCCCCGCTGACTGATCCCTGTCATCCCCGCGCAGGCGGGGATCCAGTGAACGCGGGAGTATACAGTGAAACTGGACCCCCGCCTGCGCGGGGGTGACAGTTGCGTGCTTCGCGGTTGCGACGATCACGCCGGCTCATGCTTACGAGGCCTTCTTGTCCTCGTCGCGGACTTCCTCGAACTCCGCGTCGACCACGTCATCCGCAGGCTGGGCTTCCGCCTCGGGGCCGTCACCGGCCGCCTGGGCTTCTGCCGCCTGCTCGGCGTAGAGCTTCTGCGCCAGGCTGCTGGAAGCTTCCGTCAGCTTCTGGGTAGCCGCCTCAATGGCGTCCTTGTCGTCGCCCTTCAGCGCTTCCTCGGCTTCAGCTACCGCCGCCTCGATGGCAGACTTCTCTTCGTCGCTGGCCTTGTCGCCGGCTTCCTCAAGCGTCTTCTTCGTGGCGTGCATCAGGCCTTCACAGGTGTTGCGCGCGGTCACCAGTTCCTCGAACTTGGCATCGGCCTCGGCGTTGGCCTCGGCATCGGCCACCATTTGCTCGATCTCGTCATCGCTGAGACCAGAGGAGGCGGTAATGCGGATGGACTGCTCCTTACCGGTGGCCTTGTCCTTGGCGGATACGTGCAGGATGCCGTTGGCGTCGAGGTCAAAGGTCACCTCGATCTGTGGCATGCCGCGCGGCGCCGGCGGGATGTCGGCCAGGTCGAAACGACCCAGTGACTTGTTGCCCTGGGCCTGCTTGCGCTCGCCCTGGACCACGTGAATGGTCACCGCCGTCTGGTTGTCGTCCGCGGTGGAGAAAATCTGCGACTTCTTGGTGGGGATCGTCGTGTTCTTCTCGATCAGCGGGGTAGCTACGCCGCCCATGGTCTCGATGCCCAGGGTCAGCGGGGTTACGTCCAATAGCAGAACGTCCTTGACGTCGCCGGACAGTACCGCGCCCTGCAGTGAAGCTCCCATGGCCACGGCTTCATCGGGGTTCACATCCTTGCGCGGGTCCTTGCCGAAGAACTCGGATACCCTGGCCTGCACCAGCGGCATGCGGGTCTGGCCACCGACCAGGATCACTTCGTCGATCTCGCTGGGGTTGAGGTCCGCATCCTTGAGGGCGATTTTCATCGGCTCCAGGGAACGCGCCACCAGCTCTTCTACCAGTGATTCCAGCTTGGCGCGGGACAGCTTCACCACCAGGTGCTTGGGACCGGTAGCGTCAGCGGTAATGTAGGGCAGGTTCACCTCGGTCTGCTGGCTGGAGGACAGCTCGATCTTGGCCTTCTCAGCCGCTTCCTTCAGACGCTGCAGGGCCAGAGGGTCGTTGTGCAGGTCGATGCCCTGCTCCTTCTTGAACTCGTCCGCCAGGTACTCGATCAGCCTGAGGTCAAAGTCTTCACCGCCCAGGAATGTGTCACCGTTGGTAGACAGCACCTCGAACTGGTGCTCGCCATCGACTTCGGCAATCTCGATGATGGAGATATCGAAGGTACCGCCACCGAGGTCGTAGACCGCGATGGTCTTGTCGCCGGAGGACTTGTCCATGCCGTAGGCGAGTGCCGCCGCGGTGGGCTCGTTGATGATGCGCTTGACTTCGAGGCCGGCGATCTTGCCGGCGTCCTTGGTGGCCTGGCGCTGGGAGTCGTTGAAGTAGGCCGGCACCGTGATCACGGCTTCCGTGACCGGCTCGCCCAGGTACTCCTCGGCGGTCTTCTTCATCTTCATCAGCACCTGCGCAGAGACCTGCGGGGGCGCCATCTTGTCGCCCTTCACTTCCACCCAGGCGTCGCCGTTGTCGGCTTCGGTAATGGTGTACGGGACCATGCTGATGTCTTTCTGGACCACGTCGTCCTTGAACTTGCGGCCGATCAGGCGCTTGACCGCAAACAGGGTATTCGTGGGGTTGGTCACCGCCTGCCGCTTGGCAGACTGCCCCACCAGCACTTCGTTGTCGTCGGTATAGGCGACAATCGACGGCGTGGTGCGATCGCCTTCAGCGTTTTCGATGACCTTGGTCGCGTCGCCATCCAGAACCGCCACACAGGAGTTGGTGGTCCCCAGGTCAATACCAATAATCTTGCCCATTGTCTTTCTCCAGGTAAGCGACCGCTAACTTACTGTAGTGTGAGCGAGTCGCGTTTTATCGAATCTGTTGTCTATATTTGGCCCAATCCCCACATTTCAAGGGGACTATCTACCCGCGAACTGCCTTTTTTGCGCTACCCGCGAACTGCCTTTTTTGCGCATCCCCTGGTCAAGCCGCGGTTTGTCTTCAGAGAGCGCTGACTCAGCGAGCTGCAGCGTTATTCAGCGGCCTTGCTCACCACCACCATCGCGGGCCGAATCAAGCGGCCGTTGAGGGTGTAGCCGTGCTGCATGACGTCCATTACCGTGTTCGGCTCCATGTCCGGGTTGGGGACCATGGTCATGGCCTGGTGCAGCTGCGGATCAAAGGGTTCGCCGGCGGGATTGACCGCTTCTATGCCGTTCTTCTTCAATACGTCGAGCAGGCTGCGCAGGGTCAGGTCGACGCCCTCGGCAATGGGCCCCGGGTTGTCGGACTCGGCCGCGGACTCCAGGGCCCGCTGCAGGTTGTCGACCACCGGCAGCAGGTCGCCGGAGAAGCGCTCCAGCGCGAACTTGCGGGCCTTCTCCACGTCTGCCTCGGCGCGGCGGCGGGCGTTCTGGGCCTCGGCGGCAGCGCGCAGTACCGCCTCTTTGGCGGATTCCAGCTCGTCTTTCAGGTGATCGACCGTAAGCTCCGCCTCGGCGATATCGTCGGCGGCCTCACCGGCATCTGCTGCGGCCTCGCCGGCCGCCTCGGCCGCTGTTTGCTCATGCTCCTTGGCCTCATTCCGGGCCGATTCAGGCGCCTCCGCGACGCCCTCTTCGTTGTCCAGGCCTGCCTCGTGCTGTTCCTTGTTCACCGTGCTGACGCTCCGCGTAATTACTGATTTCCGGACGCCGCGACACCCTCCGCGTCGCGAACTACCGTTGATATAGAGGCTTACCGGCGGATTTCAAGGCCCAGAAGTAGAAACAGCCGGCAGAAACCGGCCCCGATTGAACGTTTTCTCAGGCGTGCTCGGAGCTGAAGGCCGAGGACAGCAGCCGGGCGGTGATATCGACGATGGGAATGACCCGCTCATAGGCCATGCGGGTAGGCCCAATCACCCCCAGCACACCGAGGGTTTCGGCGCCGTCGGTGTAGGGGGCGGTGATGACGCTGAAGCCGCCGAGGCCGTCAAATCCAGCTTCCTCGCCGATGAAGATCTGGATGCCCTCGGCGCGGCTGCAGCGCTCCAGCAGGTGCAGCAGGTCTTTCTTGCGCTGGAAGGCCTCGAACAGCTCCTGCAGGCGCTCGAGCTCTTCGACGGTGGCGCTGCCCACCAGCTGGGACTCTCCCGCCACCACGTAGTCCTCTTCCTCGGCCGTATCGTCCTCGAAGGCCTTGCTGGCGAGGTCCATGGTAGCCTGCATATAGGTGTCAATGGACTGTCGGTCGGCTTCCATTTCCGCCACCACCTGGCGCTTGACCTGGTCGAGGCGGGAACCGGCAAAGCGCTGGTTTACCAGGGTGGTGGCCAGGCGCAGCTCATCCTCGTTGTAGCGACGCTCGGTATAGATGATGCGGTTCTGCACCTCGTGTTCGTTGACCACCATGATCACCAGCACCCGGTTGCCGTCCAGGGGCAGGAACTCGAGCTGGCGAAGCTGGACCGCATTCTGGCGTGGCACGGTCACCAGCCCGGCCTGGGCGGTCACGCTGGACAGCAGCTGGGACGCGGTCTGCACCAGCTCCCGGGAAGGCAGGTCAGGGTTGAGTTCCTCGCGCAGGTCGGGCACCGAGGCCAGGTCCATGGGGCGCACCTGCAGCAGCGTATCCACGAACAGCCGGTAACCCGCCGAGGTGGGGATGCGCCCCGCCGAGGTGTGTGGCGAGGTCAGGTAGCCACGCTCCTCGAGATCGGACATGACGTTGCGCACGGTGGCCGCCGATACCGGCAGGCCCGCCTCCTCCAGCAGGGTCTTGGAACCCACCGGCTGACCGTCACGGATGTGCCGCTCGATCAGGGTCTTGAGCAGGATGCTGGCGCGTTCAGACAGTTCCGGAGTGGTCATAGTTCGGATTCTATCAACGCGATTTAAGAAAAAACCATCCCTATTGGCCACGACAGTTTCCGCGGTCGAGTAACTGCGGTATAAGACTGGCATGCTCGCCCACATCCAGATCAACAACTACACCATCGTCGACGAGCTCGACATGGAACTCGCCCCCGGCATGACCGTGATTACCGGCGAAACCGGGGCCGGCAAATCCATAATGCTGGACGCACTGGGCCTGTGCCTGGGCGACCGCGCCGATCCGGCGGCGGTGCGCAGCGGCTCAGAGCGCGCCGAGGTCACCGCCACTTTCGATATCTCCGGCATCCCGGCAGCACAACGCTGGCTCGGCGACCGCGAACTGGCGGCGGGCGAAGAATGCATTTTGCGCCGGGTGATTACCCGTGAGGGGCGCTCCCGGGCCTTTATCAACGGCAATGCCTGCACCCTGCAGGACTGCAGCCAGCTCGGCGCGCTGCTGATCGACGTTCACAGCCAGCACGCCCACCAGTCGCTGCTGCGCAAGGATACACAGCGCCAACTACTGGATGACTACAGCGGCCAGGGTGCCGCCGCCCGAGAGCTGGAGCAACTGGCCTCGGACTGGCTGCGACGCCGACGCGAGCTGGATGAACTGACTGCGGCGCGGGATGAGCAATCGGCCCGCTCCCAGCTATTGGCCTACCAGGTCGAAGAGTTGGACACGCTCGACCTCAAGGACGGCGAGCTGGATGCCCTGGAAGCCGAGCACAGGCAGCTGGCAAACGCCGAGCAGATCCTGCAAGCCGCCCAGCAGGCCATGGACCTGTGCGAAACCCAGGAGTCCGGCACTCGCTCGGCGCTGGGGCTTGTGCAGCATGAGGCAATGCAGGGTGAGGTAGTCAATGGCGTACGCGAGATGTTGGACAGCGCCGCCATCCAGTTGCAGGAAGCCCAGTCGGAACTGCGCCGTTACCTGGACCAGGTCGAGCTGGACCCAGGTCGCCTCAAGGACGTTGAAATCCGGCTCGATACCATCCACGGCATCGCCCGCAAGCACCGGGTACAGGCCCGTGACCTCGCGGCGCTGCACGCCGAGTTGCGTGAGGAACTGGACAGCCTGACTGGCAGTGGCGCGCGCATAGAGGAACTGGCTGAGGAGCTTGCCTCAGTAGAACAGTCCTACCGCTCCGCGGCGGGCAAGCTCAGCAAGGCCCGCCAGAAGGCCGCCGACAAGCTGCGCAAGCTGGTCGAGAAGCAGCTCGCTGAGCTGGCCATGGAACAGTGCCGCTTCGAGGTGGCGCTGACGGCCCGGGAAGTTGACAACCCGCACCCCCACGGCATGGAAGATGTGGAATTCCTGATCAGCACCAACCCGGGCCAGGAACCGCGCTCACTCGGCAAGATTGCCTCGGGCGGCGAACTGTCGCGCATCAGCCTGGCGATCCAGGTGATATCCGCCAGCGCCAACACCGTGCCCAGCATGGTCTTCGATGAGGTCGACGTGGGTATCGGCGGTGCGGTGGCCGAGGTGGTCGGGCGCCTGCTGCGGGCACTGGCAGCCGCCAGCCAGGTGATCTGCGTGACTCACCTGCCGCAGGTCGCCGCCCAGGGCCAGCAACACCTGCGGGTCAGCAAATCGGCGGACAAGAAAGCCGCCCGGGCAGACCTTGCCCGACTGGACGACAGCGACAAGGTGGAAGAAATTGCCCGCATGCTGGGCGGGATCGATATTACCGACAAGACCCGGGATGCGGCCCGCGAAATGCTGTCGTCTTCATAACACCGCTCAAGGCCTTGGCCAGACTCGTCATCGAAGTGCCAGATCACTAACTCCCCACCACCCCCCCGCTGGTACTGTCGTCGGTTGGCTGCATCGGTATCAAAACACAGTACCAGGGGTATTGTGGCCCTCCACCTTCCAGATAGCCCTTGAGTGGGCCCCCGCCCGGCGATATTTCTTTACCCCTGACGAAGCTGCTGTCACAAGGCAGTGGCTGAAAGCACAACGGCCGCGTGAGCGCGCGTGGCACTGCAATCGCGGGGGTCAACATCGATGAGAGTTTTCAAACTAATTTCGGCGACACTGCTGCTTGGCCTGATCGCCTGGCTGACCGCAGGCTGCGCCCATGGCACCCGGCATCACAGCAGCAGCGTGGTGAATTATCTCTATCCAGACAACGTGGAAGTGAAGGAATCGGTTCGACTCACGCGACTGAGCCTGCCGGCCAGAGTGGGGGTGGCGATGGTGCCCGAGACGCAGGGCTACAACCCCCAGTTCAGCGAGGTGGAACGGGAGCGGCTGCTGGAATCGATCAGCGAAGAGTTCCGCGAGCAGGAGTTTGTGGGCTCCATCCAGGTGATTCCGTCTGCATACCTGGTGCGTGGGGGCAGCTTTACCAACCTGGAACAAATCAGCAGGCTCTACAACGTCGATGTGATCGCCCTGGTCTCCTTTGACCAGACCCAGTTCACAGACTCGGGCATAGCATCACTGAGCTACTGGACGCTGGTCGGCGCCTACCTCGTCCCCGGGGAGAAGAACGACACCCACACCATGATGGATGCAACGGTCTACGATATCCAGAGCCGTGCCATGCTGTTCCGGGCGCCTGGCGTCAGCCACATCAAGGGCCGCGCGACGCCGGTCAACCTGTCCGAGCAGCTTCGCAATGACAGCCTGGAGGGCTTTGAGCAGGCCAGCGCGCAACTAGAGGTGAATCTGGCAAAGGAGCTAGAAGAGTTCAAACTGCGGCTCAGGGAAGCGCCCGAGCAGTACGAGGTGGTGCACCGCGGCGGGTACACCGGCGGCGGCAGCGTGGACGCCCTGTTCCTGGTGATGCTGTCGATCGGTCTGGGTTACGGTATGACCCGATTCAGAATTCTCGCAGCATGAAGCGCCAATTCCCGGTCATCACTGCCACCCTGCTGGTGCTGGCCACGTTGGCACAATTTAAGCCCGGATTCTCGGAGCTGCTGGTTTACGACCGGGTGAAGATTTTGCAGGGAGAGCTCTGGCGCCTGCTGGGCTGTCACCTTGTGCATTTTACACCGGCACATTATGGAAGCGATGCGCTAGCGCTGGCGGTGCTGGGAACCCTGGTCGAACGCAGCGGCACGTTTCTGCTGACACTGCTGGTGCTATCCCTGGGACTGGTGATCGGTGTTGGCCTGCTGGCCCTGGAGCCAGAGATAGCGGTTTTCGGGGGACTATCGGGCATCACCTACGGCCTGGGCGCTTACCTCGCCCTTGGAGGGGTATTCGGGGCCTGGCGCCAGCGGGCCTTCTGGACCGCAATGCTGATACTGCTGTTCGGGAAGATCGGCCTGGACCTGTACCAGCACGTAGCCACGACGGGCCTGCCTCCGCAAACAGCCTTCGTGCCGGTACCGCTCAGTCACGGGCTGGGCGTGGCCGCAGCTAGCCTGGTTTTTTTTGGGGTGGGCCGGGGGCACGTCGCTTCACAGTCATCCCCCCAGGGCGGAAATGACGAAAAAATAGGGACAGACCCCGTTTTTCGTCTACAAAAACGCCAACAAACGTGGTCTGTCCCTATTTATTCGGGATTGCTGGATTCCCGCCTGCGCGGGAATGACGAAATGCGCGGAAATGACGAAATACGCGGGAATGACGAAGGAAGGAGTTACTTCTTTTTGACGTAGAGGACCAGGGAGTGGTCTACGAGTTCGTAACCGTGTTCTTCCGCGAGTTGGTGCTGGCGCTTTTCGATGACCGGGTCGACAAACTCGATCACATCGCCTGATTCCATGCACACCATGTGGTCATGGTGTTCGCCCTTCGCCAGTTCAAATACCGAGTGGCCGGTCTCAAAATTATGGCGGGTTACCAGGCCTGCGGTTTCAAACTGGGTAAGCACCCGGTAAACCGTCGCCAGGCCCACATCCTCACCCGCATCCAGCAGGGCGCGGTACACATCTTCCGCACTCATGTGCTGGTCTTCCGGGTTTGCATTCTCGAGGATTTGCAAAATTTTGACCCGGGGTAAGGTGACCTTGAGCCCCGCTTTGCGCAGCTCCTGGTTTTCCGAGGACATGGGAGTATCTCTGTATTCAGGGTTATGGCTGATGTATCATGCCACCCCTTTTCTGGAAGTCAAAGCCGGAGCCCATGTACACCAACCGCCCCCGCCGATTCAGCCTCCCGCCGCGCCCGCTGGCGCTGCTATCTCTGCTGATCCTGCCCCTTTTGGCAGGCTGCGGCTCATGGGGATTCCCGGGGGTTTACCGGATCAACGTGGAACAGGGCAACATCGTCACCCAGGACATGGTCGACCAGCTCAAGCCCGGTATGACACGCCGGCAGGTCCGCTACATCCTCGGCACGCCGCTGGTGGAAGATCCCTTCCACTCCGAGCGCTGGGAATACATCTATATGCTGCGCAACGGCAATAACACCCTGCGCGAACAGCGCCTGACGGTGTACTTCGAGGGGGACAACCTGGAGCGCTTCACCAGCAGCCTGCCGCCCAGCGAGGAATCCGGGGACGAGAGCGAGGAAGCGCAGGCTGATTCCGTAGCGAGCGCCGAGACCGACACCTGAGTTAGGATTTCGGCGCGTCGCGGCTATCTCAGGACTTCTCGGCGCGCCTCGCTCTGGCCTCCGCAGCGCGTCGCTTGCGAACTTCCTTGGGGTCGGCGATCAACTCGCGGTAGATTTCGACCCGGTCACCGGCCTTCAGCACCTGGCCGTCCTTGATGGCCTTGCCAAAGATCCCTAGCCTGGCGCCCGCCAGGTCGAGGCCGGGAAAGTGACGTTCCAGGCCTGAATCCAGCACGACCTGCCGCGCCGTGGTACCGGGCGAGACCTCCAGCATGACGATCTCCTGCTTTTCCGGCAGGGCGTAGGCTACTTCAACAGGTATCTTGTCGGCTTCGGTCATGAAGCACTCCCAAACAGCTGTCGCGCGCGCTGGTCGACGGCATCGACCAGGGTGGGCGCCACACTTTCAAACAGTTTGCCGGCGGCAGCGCCCAGCAAGCCACCGCGCAGCTTGAACTGAAGGTCCAGGCTCACCTTGCAGGCCGCTTCGCCCAGTGCCTGGAACTGCCAGCAACCGGCGAAGTGCTCAAAGGGCCCTTCCAACAATTCCAGTTCGATCGCATGAGGTGCCCGCGAGCGATTGCGGGTGGAGAAACTCTGGCGCACACCGCCGCGCGCCAGGTCGAGACGCGCCTCGATTACGTCGCCGTGATTACGCAGCACCACGGCGCCAACGCAGCCGTCCATGTACTGGGGATAGGCCTCGATGTCATTCACCAGGGCGAACACGTGTTCCGCCGGGAAGGGCATCAGTGCGCTGCGCTGGATTCGTGTCATCGCGTCTCACAGGAATTCAATCAACGCCGTCAACATGATGACGACGATCACCGGTGGCGCAATATAGCGCAAACAGGCGCGCCAGAGAAAAACGAAGTGCTTGCTCTCCCGGTACAGCTCCACCCGCAGGATATCCCGCCGCACGCGATAGCCGACCAGCAGCGCCGTCAGCAGCGCCGCCAGCGGCAGCAGCACACAGGTGGTAAGCACTTCCAGGAAGCGGAACAGGTTGAGATCGTCTATCACGTACACGTCGTGCCAGATATTGAAGGACAGCGATGCACCGAGGGCAAGAATCCACACGGCCCCGCCGAGCAGCAGTGCCGCCGCCGGTCGCGCGATGCGCATGCGCTCGGTCATCCAGGCCATGGCAGGCTCGGCCAGGGCCACGCCCGAGCCCAGCGCCACCATCGACGTCATCAGGAAAAACAGCGCGCCCAGCAGTTCCCCCTGCGGCATATTGCCGAAGGCATAGGGCAGGCCCACAAACACCAGGCCCGGGCCCATAGTGGGCTCGAGGTTGGTGGCGAACACCAGCGGGAAGATGGCGATACCGGCAGCCAGCGCAATCAGCACGTCAAACAGTGCCACTGCGATCACCACCCGGCCCAGCGGAATCTTGTCAGGCGCATAGGCGCCAAAGGCCATGCCCACACCCAGGCCTATGCCGAGCGTGTAGAACGCCTGGCCCATGGCAATGAGGATCGACGTGGCGTCGAAATCGTAGAGGTTCACTGAGAACAGGAAGTTGCCGGCGCGCTCCATGTTGCCGTGGACGAGGGCAAATTCAATGAGGGCGCCCAGCGATACCAGCAGCACCGGGCCCACCAGCCAGAACAGCGGCCCCAGACCACGGTAGATACCCAGGCCGGAAACCACGAACACCAAGATGATGTAGATGGTCTGCCACTGCACCAGGGTACGGGGCCCCGCCAGCATTTCGCTGAATTCGCGCCCCGCGTCAGCGGCGCTGGCATCAGCGAAAATACCCGCCTGCAACTTCTCGATATAGGCCAGCCCCCAACCCGCCACCACGCTCAGGTAGGCCAACACCAGTATGCTGGCAATACCGGCCAGCCAGGCGATGACCACCCAGCCGCGGCTTATTTCCGAGCGACGGGCCGTATAGAGCAGCGCAGACACCGGGTTGCCGCGCCCGTGGCTGCCCAACAGGATCTCGGCGATCAATACCGGTGCTGCCACCAGGAACAGGCAGACAAGATAGGCCACCAGGAACGGCGCGCCGCCCTGCTCGCCCAGCAGGTAGGAAAACCGCCAGAGGTTGCCAAGGCCAATAGCAGAAGCGGTGAGGGCGAAGACGAAGGTGGTGCGGCTGCCCCACACCCCGGTTGTGGAGCGCACTGCGATGCTCATGCCTCGATTCTCCTGCAAAATCCGCAGGCGGGGCAATGTGACAATGCCCTAAAAATCTGCATACTGCGCGCCATGAGCAAGAAGAAGCCCAAGGTGGCTGACAACACTATTGCGCTTAACAAGCGCGCTCGCTTTGACTACCACATCGATGAGACCTTCGAGGCCGGACTGGCCTTGACCGGCTGGGAAGTAAAAAGCCTGCGCGCCGGCAAGGTACAGATCACCGATACCTATGTATTGATTCGCAATGGCGAAGCCTTTCTCGTGGGTGCCTCAATCACGCCGCTGGACACGGTTTCGACACATTTCGTCGCCGACCCCACCCGTACCCGCAAGCTGCTGCTGCACAAGAAGGAGCTCGCCAAGCTGGTCGCCGCCACCCAGCAGAAAGGCATGACCTGCGTGTGCACGGCGCTTTACTGGAAAGGCCATCTGGTCAAGGCCAAGATTGGCCTGGCCCGCGGCAAGCAGAGCCACGACAAGCGCCAGGACCAGCGCGATCGTGACTGGAACCGCCAGAAGCAGCGCGTGTTGCGCGACAACGTCAAACAGTAGCGCGCGCCGGGCTACAGTAGCGCCCGCAGCGTAATCGACACCCCGATCAGCAGGCAGGTCAACACCGCGATGCGGCGGTAGTGGACATCGCCGTGCGCCTCGAACAGGCGAAAGCCCAGTCGATCACCCGCAAACATCGCCGGGTACACCAGCAGCACCAGCCACAGCGAGCGCCAGGACAGGAACCCGAGCCAGGCGAAGCCTGTCAGCGCCAGCAGCGAAGAGAAGGAAAAGAAGCCGATCATGAATGCCCGGCTACGGGCCGGATCTGACACCGTGGCCATCGCGTACACGATCACCGGCGGGCCTGGTACCGCAAAGGCCCCATTGAGCACGCCGCTGGCCAGGCCGGTGAGGCCGCGCAAACCCGCAGGCACCTGCAGCAGCTTCGGCCGATGGCGCGACAGCACCAGGCTGGCGGCAATAGTCACCAGGCCGAGCAACAGCCGGAACTGATCCGCGTCCAGCCGCTGCAACAGAATGGCCCCCAGCAGGGTGCCTGGCACGGCGGCCAGGAACACCGGTCGCTGGCGCTTGTCGAGGTGCCCCAGGTACTGGGGTGCAGTTTGCACGCCCAGCACCAGCGCCAGCGAGGCGCACAGCACCACAGCCTGGGCCGGGGGTAACACCAGCGCGTAGACCGGTACCGCTGCCAGCGCAAAACCGAAGCCGGTAAAGGATCGCAGCACTGCGGCCACTGCGGTGGCGCACCAGAGCAGCGGCAATTCCCACAGCGTAACGCCTGCCAGCGATTCAAGCGTCATGGCTGCGCCTCACAATCCACACCTTGTCCGCTCACGTATTGAGTTCATGCGCGAACTATACCTGTTCAGGAACGATCTTCGGCTGGCCGACAATCCCGGCTTGCTGCATCACGCTGACGGCGATGCCCTGCTGTGCGTTTACTGCTGGCCGGCGACGCCGGCCTGGTGCAACCTCACCGGCATGGGCGAGCAGCGCGAGCGCTTTTTGCGCGAGAGCCTGCGAGCGCTACAGGAAGAGCTGGAGGCACAGGGCCAGGGCCTGCTGGTGCTGCATACCGACCCCCGGGTATCCATCCCCCAGCTGGTGGAGATGTTCGAGATCGACCGCGTCGGCGTGGGCGGCGCGCCCGGCTACTTCGAGGACCAGCAGCTGCGTGCACTGCGCAAGCGGCTGAGTGTGCCGCTGGTGGTACACGACAACACCACCCTGTATGACGTCGCGCAACTCAGTGGTGGTCTCGACAAGCTCGCCAGGCAATTCACACCGTTCCGGCGTGCCGTGGAGGACCTGCCGATCCCCACACCGGCTGAATCACCCGCAAAGCTGCCGCCGCCCCCGCAAGGCGCCCAGTTCTGGGCCGTGACGGCGAGCGCGGCAAAGCCGCACCCAGCCTTCCCGCTGCGAGGCGGTAGCGAGGAAGCCCAGCGCCGACTGCGACAATGGATGTTTGAACGCCGGCTCGTTGCAGACTACAAGTACACCCGCAATTACCTGGATGGCCTCGACGGCTCCAGCGTGCTGTCGCCGTGGCTGGCCACCGGCGCGCTCTCGCCGCGCGAGGCCGCTTTCGCCCTGTTCAAGTTTGAAGACAGCCAGGGACGCAACGAATCTACCGAACACCTGTTCATGGAACTGCTGTGGCGGGAGTTTTTCCAGTGGCGCGCCCGGGTCGATGGCGCGCTGCTGTTCCACCCGGGTGGACTGCGCAAGAAAAAGCAGTTGAAAACCTTCGAGGCGCGGGACTTTGCACGCTGGTGCCAGGGCGAGACCGACAGCGCCCTGGTCAATGCCCTGATGCACCAGCTCACTGCCACCGGCTGGATGAGCAACCGCGGCCGGCAGATTGCTGCCAGCTACCTTATCAACGAACTCAACCACGACTGGCGCTACGGCGCAGCCTTCTTTGAGAAGCACCTGGTGGACTACGACGTGGGCAGCAACTACGGCAACTGGCAGTACATCGCCGGTGTGGGCACTGACCCCCGCGGCGGGCGCCACTTCAATATCGACAAGCAGGCTGCCCAGTACGACCCCGACGGTACCTTCACGGCGAAGTGGGACGGTGAGCGCGCCGTACAACCGCGCTACATTGTCGATGCGGCCGACTGGCCCATCGAGCAATCCTGACAGGCCCCACAGTGCCGAAACAGATTCGCAAATCTGACCTGCCGGAGAAACTCTGCCCGGTGTGTGAACGCCCTTTCAGCTGGCGCGCCAAGTGGAAGAAGAACTGGCCGTCGGTGGTGTATTGCTCCGAGCGCTGCCGACGCCAGCGCCGCAGTCTCAAGCAGTAGGTGCTGCCCTACCAGGGAATCTCGGCACCGTCCCAGGCGAAGAACTTGCCGCTGTCAGCAGACTTCAGTCCCGCCAGGATGTCGACCATGGCCGCGGCACTCTCCGCCGGCTGCAGGACACGTTTGCCATAGTTGGCCGGCGTATAGGGTTCCGACAGGCCGGTCTGCACGGTACCGGGGTGCAGGGCCACTACCGCGCAGTGCTTATGGCTGACCCGCCATTCCCGCGACAGGGTGCGCAACAGCATATTGTGCGCCGCCTTGCTGGCGCGGTAGCTGTACCAGCCGCCCATGTCGTTGTCGGCTATCGAGCCCACCCGCGCCGACACCGAGGCCAGTAGCGAGGGTTTGCTGTGGCGCAGCAAGGGCGCCAGCGCCATGGCCAGCTGCGGCAGGAACCAGGCATTGACCGCAGACAGCTTCTGCAAGGCCTCAGGGCTGACATCCTTGAGACGCTTCTCCGGTTTGAACTGGTCGTCGTGCAGCATGCCGACCGCGTTGAACACCAGGTGCAGTTCATCGCACTCGGCAGCAATCTGCCCGGCGGCAGCGGTGAGCGTGGCCGGGTCTTCGGCATCGACTGTGAGGCTTGCGAAGCGCGCATCATCGAGCTGGCAGCGGCCGCTGCGCTGCAACATGTACAGCCGCGCCACCGGGTAGTTGGCCAGCAGGTGTTCGGCTACCGCGGCGCCGATGCCACCGCCACCGGCGACCACCACGTTCAACGCGTCCTGCTGTAGCGCACCGTTCATGCTCCCTCTCCCGCGACGTCTTCAAGAACCTTGTCCGCCCACTGCAGGATGGCCGCCTTGTCTGCCTCGCTGCGCTTCTTCCAGTTGTTGAGTACCAGGCCCATGCGCCCATTGCCTTCCAGGGCCTTGAGGTGGCTATCTATGAAACGCCAGTACAGGGAGTTGTAGGGGCAGGCACCGTCGCCGGTCATCTTGGCGGGGGAATAGTGACAGGCGGCGCAGTGATTGCCCTGCTTCTGGATGTACTTGCCACTGGCGGCATAGGGTTTGCTGGCCATCATGCCGCCGTCGGCGTGCAGGGCCATGCCCAGCGTGTTGGGCAGCTCGACCCATTCGAAGGCGTCCACATAGACAGCGAGGTACCAGTCGCAGACTTCCTCGACATCGAGCCCCGCCAGCAGGGCGAAATTCCCAATGACCATCAGCCGCTGTATATGGTGGCCGTAGCCCAGGTCCAGGCTCTGCTTGAGTGCCTGCGAAAGGCAGCGCATGTCGGTGTCACCAGTCCAGAACCACTCCGGCAGACTGCGCCGGGCATCAAAGTGGTTTTTGGACTTGTAGTCCGGCATGAAACGCCAGTACACACCGCGGATATATTCTCGCCAGCCCAGCACCTGGCGGATAAATCCCTCGGCGGCGGCCAGCTCGCAACGGCCGTCACGCCAGGCCTGCTCCACCTGCTGGCAGACCGCCAGCGGCTCCAGCAAACCGATGTTGATATACATGGACACCAGGCTGTGGAACATCCAGGGCGACTCTTCGGCCAGGGCGTCCTGGTAGGTGCCGAAATTGCCCAGGCCGTGTTCGCAAAACCAGTCGAGCTGGGCCTGGGCCTGCCTGTGGGTCACCGCGTAATTGAACTGTGCCAGGTCGCCAGGGTTGTCGGGAAAGGCATTTTCGACCAGGGCCAGCACCTCGCGGGTGATCTCGTCCTGCCGGAGGCTCCGGCGCGCAGGCACCTCCACCTGGTTGCGCCAGCCCTTGCGGTTCTCCTGGTCATAGTTCCACTTGCCACCGCAGGGCTCGCCATCGGCCTCCAGCAGCACGCCGTAGCGCTTGCGCATATTGCGGTAGAAGTACTCCATGCGCAGGCTCTTGTAGCCGTCGGCCCAGGTATTGAACTCGTCGATACTGCACAGGAAGCGGCGATCATCGAGCACATCGACATCGATGCCGAAGCTCTCCTGCCAGCCCGCCATGGCCTCGCGCAGGCGGTACTCCCCCGGCTCGCAGACGACGACGCCGGAAAAATTGGCGCGCGACAGCTCCGCCTCCACCGCTTCGGCCAGCGAGGTCACGCCCTGCTCATACTCGTAGTAGTGCACGACATGGCCGGCATCCCGCAGCTGGTCACGGAAATGGCGCATGGCGGCAAAGATCAGTGCGATCTTGTGACGGTTGTGGCGCACATAGGAGGCTTCTTCGCCCACCTCGGCCATGAGCACGGTGTCTACACCCGCACGCGCACCATTGAGCGCGGGGTTCTGGAGGGATAGCTGGTCACCGAGGACCAGGATCAGCTTGGCATCAGACATGCTGCTTCATACGCGCCGACCCCAAGGCTGGACCCCCGACCCTCCCCCGTCATTTCCTCGACCTTCTCCAGTCATTCCCGCAAAGGCGGGAATGACTACCTGGTAGTCCCCACTACCCCACCCCCGGCAATGCCCCCCAGCCCAAGATAAGCGCGAGGTAACGCGCCCCTTTGCCAAACCCCACCAGCAGGACAAATGTCGTCAGCCGCACCCGCATCATGCCGCCCACGAAGGTCAGCGCATCGCCGCCGACCGGCAACCAGGCCAGCAACAGGCTCCAGACCCCGTAGCGATAGAACCACTCCCGCGCCCGCTCCAGCTGCGCTTCGGTCACCGGGAACCAGCGCGTGCCGACCAGCCGGTCCACGTGCCAGCCAATGGCCCAGTTCACTACCGCACCGAGTGTGTTGCCCAGGGTGGCCGCCAGCCACAGGCCGGCGGGATCCTTGCCGGCTTCCAGCATGGCCAGCAATACCACCTCGGAATAGAACGGCAAGATGGTCGCCGCGCCGAAGGCGCTCCAGAACAGGATGATATAAGCGCTCACGTCCCAACAAGCCTCAGCGGGCGGCGGCCTGCCGGACCAGCCAACGGAACAGCAGCAGATGGCTGGGCAGATAGAACAGGTACTCCGGGTGCCACTGCACACCCAGGATGGGTGCAGCCTCGTGGTGCTCCAGCACCTGCACAAACTGATCGCGGTCGCGACCTGCTACCAGCAGCTCCTCGCCGACACGGTCCACCGCCTGGTAGTGCAGGCTGTTGACGCGCAGCCGCTCACGCCCGGTGAGGGTGGCGATAAATGAGCCCGGCTCAAGCAGTACCGTTTTACGCGGCAGAACGGTGCCGAAGTTTGAAGTTTTCCTGCGCATCTGGCGGATATCGAGATGCAGGCTACCGCCCATCATGACGTTGATGAGCTGATAGCCGCGACAGATGCCCATCAATGGCAGGTTTTCGTCCAGCGCGTAGCGGATATAGGACTGTTCCAGCTCGTCGCGGTCGTGGTCGTATTCCTTGTCGGGCAGCTCCTCGGAGTCGTACAGGCCAGGGTGAATGTCGTCGCCGCCGCTGACGATCACCGCATCCAGGTGCTCATGGGGATAGCGCTGGCGGGTCGTGATGCGCACCGCTCGGCCGCCCGACAGCAGCACAGAGAGCCTGATGGCATGCCAGGACGGCGAGAAGCGCCTGGCGGAGCCGGTTACGCCGATACAAGGTCGTTGAGGATTCGGTCCAGCGTCCGATGCCATGGCGCCCTCGTAAAGTTGATGAGCTGGGTGGCGTACTGGCGATACTCGGCCACCACGCTGTCGAGCAACGCGCTGTTCGAAGCGAGCCGCTCGACCACACACCACAGGTTCCAGGTCTCGGCGAGACTCCAGTCCCCGCGCTCGATTTCACAGTTTGGCAGGCGATAGTGGAAGGTAGGCCGCGCATTGATGCGGGAATCGCTGACGGACTCGCGGACACGCTCCGGATTGAGCTCCATGAACAGGGGCAGCATATCCAGGCCTCGGTTGCGGGTGGCATTGTAGGCCAGGTAATCCGCCACCAGGGTGTCGAGGTTGAGGCTGGCATCGTAGTCCACGGCGCGCTGGCAGTAGCTGCCCGGGTAGACGTCGATATATGGAGTAAAACGACGGGTCGGGTCTACCCGGTGGCGGCGGATAAGCCAGTCCTGTGCGACCACGTAGGCCCGCAGGTATTGACCAATGGTGGCCGCATCCAGCGACGGCAGCTCCGGGTTGATATGCACTCCGAAGGCATACACCACCGATTCGGCGGTGCCCTCGGCACCGGCCTCCCGCAGGGCTTTGACCATGGCGTCCAGCACAGTAAGCCGGTCGATCGGAATGGGCGGACATACCACTTCCACGGGCACCAGTTCCGTGGTGAGGTTGACCAGCCACTGCGCAAGGGGATCATCAGTCTTGCCGCGACCGCTGCGCGCTTCGGCCCGCGATTTGGCGAGCTGCTTGGCGAGCTCGCTGTCTACCTCGACCTTGAACTTGCCAAGCCCCGGCACCTCCATGGTCGCTTCAGCCTCGGAATGCAGCGTGGCGCTGGCACCGAACACCTGCTGCAGCACGCGCACGGTGGCGCGCAGTTCCAGGCCGGCAAACTCCACCTCAAAGCCGGCGCGACGGGTAGAGCCGGTCGGGTTCGTCAACCGATCCGGCATGGCGTATTTCGCAGCTACTCCTGTCATATCCTCTCCCGCCCCACAATGGGCGACGAGAAAAGAGCCTAGCGCAGCGTGCGGGCATTTGCATTTCGGGGATCTGCCCTCATATAAGCTAAAGACATCGGCACTGCGATTCTCCGCAGATGCGTTATAATCGCGTTTTTACCGGGGGCGATTTGGATTCGACGACGGTAACGAAACCTGATGTGCATGCCGTGAGGACAGCGAATCACGTTAATCCAAAGCTGTAACTTGATAGTTGCCAACGACGACAACTACGCTCTGGCGGCATAAACCCCGCTAGCGGTCTTTAGCAAGGTGCCAGTACCGCGTTATTGACTGTCATATAGAACTGGATCGCAGCAACGCTTGTCCGGGGCTGCGCTGTTAGATTCTTACCGGAATCGCCAATCACGTCCTGCCCGTCGGGCTGTGTGCGGCTAAATCAATAGACGGAATCTAAGCATGTAGAGCTGAAGGCAGAGTACTGGCGGACGCGGGTTCAACTCCCGCCGCCTCCACCATACAAACAAATAGGGCCACCCCATGGGTGGCCCTATTTGTTTGTGAGGAGCACGCGAGAGTTGTGCCCGCGCCGGAAGGCGCGGGTGGCCGAGCGCAGCGAGGTCGTCTGGGTGGCCGCAGGCCAGCCAGACACAACTCCGCCGCCCGCGAGGCGGCCTCTATCAGCCCGCCACACTGCCTGATCAATGCACAAGCCCGGAAGGCGCGGGTGCGCCACAGGATGTGGGGCCATCGCGGAGCACATGGATGTGCGGGAGCGATGCTCCGAGCGCAGCGAGGTCGTCTGGATGGCCGCAGGGCGGCCTTTCCCCGCTAACTCGACCTCCAGGGAAGCAAAACGCTCCCCATCCCGATAGCATTCTTCATCCGTGTGGGAGTATGGTAGTAGCACTCGCAACGGGAGCAATTCGATGAATCGTAAACCACTAGCCGCCCTAACCCTGAGCCTAATCCTGACCACCTCGGCATTTGCCGTGGAGCCGAATATTGAGCCAGGCATGTGGGAAACCACCAGCACTGTGACTTTGAAATCGGCTCAGTTTTCCATGCCCGGACAAACCCAGACTCAAAGCGAGTGTATTACCGCGGAAAAGGTTGCGGAGGGGCAGGCGTTCCTCGAACAGGAAGGCGACTGCACTTTTGCGAAGAAGGATCTGCGCTCGGATGGCATGGACTATTCAATCACCTGTGAGGGTACCGACGCCGGTACCATGACCATGAACGCCTCGATGCAATTCAACGGTAAGACGATGACAGGCAAAGTCGACGGCACCATGGAAAGCCCGATGGGACAAATGACCATGATTATGGAGCTATCGGGCCGGCGCACGGGCAGCTGTTCGCGCTGAGGCAGATAAAGGCCTGGATCGAAATAACAATGAAGCAGAAAGACAAGCGCCTCGGAATGCACCGGAACATCACCCGCCGTGATTTCGTGCAGGGCGCGAGCCTGGCAGCGGGGTCGATGCTGGTGCCACCACTCGCCTTCGGCGCCGGAACCGACGCGGCTGCGAGCGGGACCTCCTATCCGCCTGCGCTGAACGGCATGCGCGGGGCGCATCCCGGGTCTTTCGAAGCCGCGCACGCCGCCGTGCAGGGCCGGCGCTGGCAAGCAAACGCCAGCGGCGAGCACTATGACCTGGTGATCGTCGGCGCAGGTATCAGCGGCCTGGCGGCCGCGCATATCTACCTGCGTGACGTGAACGAGAACGCCCGTATCCTGGTGCTGGACAACCACGACGATTTTGGCGGCCACGCCAAGCGCAACGAGTTCCAGGCTGGCGACCGAACACTGCTGTGCTTTGGCGGCACCATGCTGATCGAGGCGCCGCGCACCTATCCTGCCGTATCAAAGCAGGTGCTGGCAGACCTGGGGCTGGATGCCGAGCGCTACCAGGACTACTACCACCAGGGCTTTCTCGAAAAGAACGGGCTGAGCTACTGCAGCTTCCTTGACGAGGAAACCTTCGGTGCTGACTACCTGGCCAGGGACACCTTCGGCGGCACCGGGAACATCACAGACTCGCCGCTGCCGCGGCAGACTCGCGACGAACTGACGCGACTGCTCAGTGACGAAAAGGACTATCTGGCGGGCAAGAGCATTGCCGAGCGCCGCGCCATTCTCGACCGCCTGAGCTGGCGCGAGTACATGCAGCAATACGGAAAGTTCGGCAAAGCCGGCCTGGACTACATCCAGAAGTGGCCCCACGGCGTGTGGGCCATTGGCGCCGACGGCCTGCCGGCCTGGGCCGCCTGGGGTGAAGGTTACCCGGGGTTTGCGGGCATGGACCTGGGCTACGAGGAGAGCGAAGACGAAATCGTCGACGACTCGATCTTCCAGTTTCCCGACGGCAACGCCACCATCGCGCGCATGCTGGTGCGGCGCCTGGTACCGGGCGTGGCGCCGGGGCAGACCATGGAAGACATCGTCATGGCACCCTTCGACTATTCGCAGCTCGACAAGCCCGGCAGCCAGACCCGCATCCGTCTCAACAGCACCGTGGTCGACCTGCACCACAAGGGCGGCGACCTCGACGGCGACCTGTCGGTCACCTACGGAAACAATGACAGCACCCATGAGGTGAGTGCGTCACAGGTTATCTGGGCGGGTTACCACGCCATGCTGCCGCATATCTGCCCGGACATTCCCGAGCAACAGCGGGCCGCGCTGGGCAACTGCATCCGCGCACCGCTGGTATACACCAACGTTT